>ENA-OROM01001394-OROM01001394.1-human-gut-metagenome-genome-assembly--contig:-NODE-1394-length-22566-cov-2.330283_pt1 | contig 22566 bp, 9 predicted proteins | sample MGYA00242129_ERZ509050 | MGnify/ENA primary metagenome ERZ509050 (study PRJEB26280, sample SAMEA2338701) | human gut metagenome | biome: human gut; feature: human-associated habitat; material: faeces...
ATTTCCGAGTTTTTATCCAGACGTCCGCCTAATAGAAAACTGAATCGTCCGGTTTTCCACTCGTTCTGAAGGTATGCGCTGTACACGGAAACTTCTTGATTGATTTCCCTGTGGTAACCTAGCATGAGGTCATTCAGCTTGTTATAGGAGTACTCTACTCCCGCGGTGAGGGAAGAGGGCATGAACAGGAAGTTGTCGAAGTCGTAGGAATACTGGGCTCCGCCCACAACCGTGAAGTCTTTGGTCTTCCCGTAAGCGTTCGTGTCTTGTCCGGCTCCATAGTAGGATTCACGTCCTATGTTCTGGATGGAAGAGTACACGTTCAAGCGGTGTTTGTAGTCCTTTGACGAGAGTGTGTAGTTCAAGCTCCCGCCATGAATGTTGTGATCGGCTTGTTCTGCCACGTCGGCCTCGTGGGGTGGTCTGTCTAAATTGTTTCCTCCTCGACGGAATTCCTTGATATGATGGTATTCTAGGGTGAATTTACTGAAATGGGTCGGTTTGTAGTAAGTCTTGAAACCGAGTGTCGTGCTGTTTATTTTTCCCAGTTCGGAAAAACCATCATCGTCGTGGTCGTAAGCTTGGCGGTCACGAACCATTCCGAACAGGTAGATTCCGGCATCCCGTTGATCGTTGACGATGGCCCCGTTGAAGGAGGTCACGTTGTCAAAACTTTCCCCGTCAATGGCGGAAAGGGTGTGCCCAGCCTGAAAAAAATTGTACAAGGGTTCTTTCGTGATGATGTTGATTGTTCCGGCGATGGCGTTTGACCCGAAGAGGGCGGAGCCTCCACCCCGTAGTACTTCTACTCGTTCGACCATATTGGCGGGAATTTGTTCTAAGCCGTACACTCCGGCAAGCGAGCTGCACATGGGGCGACTGTCAATCAATATCTGGGAATAGGGGCCGTCCAGCCCGTTGATGCGCACTTGCTGGAAACCGCAGTTTTGGCAGTTGTTTTCAACCCGTAGTCCCGGCTGGAAGTTTAAGCCTTGGGACAAACATACGGAGTTCGTGTTCTCGAATACTTTGGGTGATAGTACATTGACGATAACGGGGGCTTCCCTTCTATCCGTTTCATTCCGGTTAGCGGTGACTACTGCTCCATCAAGCATAACGGCATCCTCGCTGATTTCGAAGTTAACTTCTTGGGTTTTCCCTCTCACGATCACGATTTCTTTCTCTGCACTTTTATAACCAACCCCTTGTACGCGGAGTGTGTATTTTCCTTCCGGCAGGTTTTTCAAGAAAAAATGCCCGGTTTCGTCCGTGGCCGTACCGATGTTGGTTCCCTTCAACAATATGGTCATGAAGGGGAGATGTTCACCGGTTTCTTTCAGGATAATGTGTCCGGTGATATGAGCATCCGTGGTTTTCTTCACGGTGTTTTCTTCATCAGCCCAACCGTAAAGGGTTGGGAAAAGTAATATAACGAGTGTAAGTAAGTTTTTCATTTGTACGTAATTATTTTATACCTCATTCCTGTCTGGGAAAGAGGGGTGTTTTTTCTAAGAAGAAAGCACATAGCTTTGTGCTTACTAGACTGATAACAAGAGGGATGTCCTAATATTTGGCCATAGTTTTCCCTTCTTGGAAAAAGTATGGCTTGGAATGAGACGTACCCGCCTGGAGACAATTATAGTCCCTTACATTTCTTTGAGAAATGCTTTTTAGTCTGAATGAAATAATTACGCGAGAATGGGAGGAGCCCGGAGTTGGCTTAAGGTGAAAATATGTTTGTCCGGTTCATCTGCCTGATTCCGGATATGGTAATGTCTCTGGGTTATCGAGAAAGAGATCAGTATAAGCAATGCGACGCTGATCAAGGTGATGAAAGTGGTTAAGTAGGCGATTAATGTCAGTTCCTTGGGGGAGTGCGTGTGATCGGCTTTCCCGTCGGCATCGGCGTGACCGCAAAAGAAATGGGAATGGACAATCGTGACCCCGTTAACCACGTGATAATGCGAGAAAAAGGTGATACTTCCGTAATAGCTCAAAAACAGAGCTAGCAGGAACAAGTGTATCAGTTTATTTACATTTTCTCGACGCATATCTAAATCGTTTGCTTGACAAATGTAGACTATTTCTAAATAATAAGCATGAATTTTTTCTTAAAAATGTATTAAATTAACGAGACAAGGAGTGTTCTATTCGACTGTGTGTCTTGTATTGGGGATATTGGCAGGTGGTATGAATAAAAAAGATTATACCGTAAAAGCGATAAAAGGTATGATCTCGATATAGATGTGTTTTATGTTTTTGCATGTGGGGGATGTTGGATGAATTTTGAAGAAAGGAATTAGATTCCTGCAAGAGCTTGTTTTTTTCGAATGCTTTTTTATTACTTTTGGATTCGAAAATATGGAGAATTTTTTAGAGTGAAGTATGGAATTTACGGAAGTGCATATGAGGTTGTTGAGTAAAGGTGATCGTAAAGCCTTTTACGTGTTGTACGAGAATTTTTTCGTGGCACTTTGTATTTTTGCCAGGGGGTATTCCATGAGCCGGGAGGATGCGGAAGATGTGGTACAGGATGTTTTTTGTAAGTTATACGAGGGACGTCGTCTTTTCGAAAATATATCTTCATTGAAATCTTATTTATATCGTGCCGTGAAGAATGGTTGTTTGAATTATATCCGTGACGAGGAGAGGCGTAAGAATCGAGAAGGGTATTTTTATGATGAACAGGACGAGGAGCATACTTTTTTTGATGAGATCCTAGAGAATGAGGTATATCGGGAATTACAGCAGTTGTTAGAAGAGTTACCTCCACAGTGTCGTAATATTTTCGAGCGAACATTGCAAGGGGAAACTTCTGAGAAGATCGCCGAGGCATTACATTTATCCGTGGAAACGGTGAAAACACAACGAAAGAAAGCAAAGCGGATTTTGCGTGAGCGTTATTCAACATTGTACAAATCTTTTTCTATTCTCTTTTAGTTAGTTCTCTCCTATATTGCGGTAAAATTTATGTCATTAAAAATTTTTATGTGATTTTTTTCTCTATTCTGATACCCACTTTTTGAATGGGTGGTGTCTTTAGTGTGTAATTAAGATGAATATGAATGTACAATCGCAATATAGAATTTCTAAATTGATTGCCGCTTACTGGAGTGGGACTATTTCCCGGGAAGAGGAGGAAGAGCTTTTAACTTGGCGAACCGAGTCAGTGAAGAATGAGGAGCTTTTTCAACGAATTCTTAGAGGTAAACGATTTCTTGCTTATCAAGAGCAAAGCGCGGAACATGATTTCCGGGGTAAGTTTGCACGATTAGAGGAAAGAATTAAAAGAGATCATCGTCGTGTGATTTTTAAACGAATGCGTTATGCTGCAGTTTTTTTACCTTTTATATTCGCTTGTGTCTGGTTCTTGTTGGAACGGGATGTTTTCATGAGGCAGGAACATGTGGTGGGGGAACAAATTGTTGCGGGTTCTTCCCGGGCAATTCTAGCATGGGGAGAGGGAAAAACTGTTTATCTTGAACACGATGTGGTTCGGGGCGAATTGGATTCGACCGTGATTGCGAATCGTGATACGTTAAATTATTTGAGAGATACAAGTAGAGGGCAGGATAAGCCGGATATACATACCTTGACAATACCGAGAGGGGGCGAATTTTTCGTGAATCTGGCAGATGGAACTAAAGTATGGCTTAATGCAGACAGTGAGTTGAAATATCCTACTCGGTTTACAGGGACGGAGAGAGTCGTGTATTTAAAGGGGGAGGCGTATTTTCAAGTGACTTATAATGCGAAACAACCTTTTATCGTGATGTCGGAGGGGCAGACGATTCGTGTGTTGGGAACATCTTTTGCCGTGAGAAATTACGAGAATGAAGAGCGGGTTTTAACCACATTGGAGGAGGGACGGGTACGAGTGTCTGCCGGGGAACAGAATGTGGAATTACGACCGGGGAATCAAGCTGTTCTGACTGATGGTAGATTGGATGTAAAAGAAGTGAATACATCTGAATACACGGCATGGCACAAAGGTAAATACGTGTTTGTGGATAAACCGCTGGGAGAGATCATGTCCACGTTATCCCGCTGGTATGATATGACAGTCTTCTATACTTCAGCCGATTTAGAGAATATTCAGTTTACGGGAGAATTGGTTCGTTATGCAGATATTCGGGAGTTACTAAATAAATTTGAGGTATTGGAAAAAGTGAAATTTGATATTAAGAATAAAACGTTAATAGTAAATCGATATTAAAAATGCAACGGGACTTGTTACCAGCAAATCCCGTTATCACCTACCTGTGAGAGGTAGATTTTATTAATTAAAAGTGAAACAAAGTTATGAAAAAAAGTGATTGTTTTTTTCCCTCGTGTAAAAAAACAGGAGGAAAAGCTCTGTTGTTGTTATTAATGATGTGGGTATTACCGGGTATCGCTTCAGTGGTGGCTCAGGAAAAGATCGACATCAATATTAAAAATGGAGCTTTGACGGATGTATTCAAGGCAGTTCAGAATCAGACGGAGTATCGTTTTATGTATTCGACAGAAGACGTGAAGTCTTATCAGGGCATTACAATGGAAATGAAGGGGGCTTCATTGAAAGATGTGATGGGAACAGCCCTAGCGAAGACAGATTTGGAATGGCATATCGAGAATCAAATTGTTTTTATTAAAAAGAAGGCCGATAAGGCAGAATCGGTAAAGCAGATTCGGATAACAGGATGTGTTACGGATGTGAACAATAATCCTATTCCTGGTGTAACCGTATTGTTGGAAGGAACTTCCATGGGTGCGGCAACAGATGCCAATGGAGAGTATGTTTTGACGTTGCCGGAACAGAAGTCAATCGTTTTGATATACTCTTTTGTAGGAATGGTTTCCGAGAGAGTGGTTTATTCCGGTCAAACTAAGATTAATGTGATATTGAAAGAGGATGTGAAAACGATGGAAGAGGTGGTTGTAACTGGGTATCAGACTATGCGTAAAAGTGACGTGGTTGGTTCGATGACAACCGTGAAAGCGTCTGACGTGATGATGCCGGCTTACTCTTCGATCGACCAAATGTTGCAGGGACGTGTTGCCGGTATGATGGTGATGAATACGAGTTCTCGTGTCGGAACAAGTCCGAAGATTAGAATTAGAGGTACTTCGACGATTTTGGGTAACCAAGATCCGTTGTGGGTGGTTGATGGAGTAATTCAACCGGATCCGCTGCAGTTGGACCAGAATGATATAATGGTAGATGACTTGAAGAACATTCTTGGGAATCAAATTTCTTGGTTGAATCCGGCAGATATCGAGACAATTACTGTTTTGAAAGATGCCTCGGCTACGGCAATTTATGGTTCGAAGGCAGCTAATGGGGTTATCGTGATTACAACGAAACGCGGACAAGTAGATCGGATGACCGTGAATTATAACGGGACGTTTTCTTTTAGAGCTCGCCCTTCTTATGGTATGTTTAACTTGATGAATTCGAAGGAACGTATCCAGTTCAGTCGGGAAGCATATAAGGCCGGTGCTATCTATTCATCGACGCCTTTGGCTTCTATGAATACTTACGAGGGGGTTATGCGTATGTACTATGAGAAACAAATTACAAAGGATGAGGCAGAGTTGGCCATTCAGCGTTTGGAGAAGACTAATACCGATTGGTTTAAATTGTTAACTCGCAATTCATTCAGTCAGAATCATAATCTGAGTATGTCTGGGGGATCTCAAAAAATGACTTATAGCGTGTCATTGGGATTTAGCGATCAAGCTGGGGTTGAGTTAAATAATGATGCAAAGAATTTAAGCGGGCGTTTGAATATCGGTGTACAATTACATCCGAAGGTACATGCTGACGTTAGTTTAGTGGGTACAATAGATAAAACTTGGGGATATGCTGCAGGTGTGGATCCGATGACGTATGCTAAGGAAACAAGCCGCTCGATGTTGGCTTACGATGAAAAAGGTGATTATTATTTTCAGGAAAGAATGAGTTCCTATTCGTTAAATAATACTGGAATGATTTTGGGATACAATATCTTGAACGAGATGGATCATAGCTATTCCAAGAATAAGTCTTCCCGGTTGAATGCGACTCTTAATCTTTCATGGGAAATTATTCCTGGCTTAAAATATGAGTTTGTTGGAGGGGTGAATAATAACGAACGTCTGTCAGAATCCTATGCGGGAGAACAGACTTATTATGTGGCCAATAAATATAGAGGGTATGATTATGGAACAGAAGAATATGGTAGTACTGCATATAAAGCGGCCATGCTTCCTTTTGGTGGTGAATTGTATAATGGCTCTTCTGATGTTCTTGCGTGGAATATACAAAATAAGGTATCTTTTCAGAGAGTCTTTAAGGAAGATCATCGTATTAACGTATTGGTTGGTACGGAAGTCTCTTCAACAGCTACAAAGGATCGCTCTCAAACTATTTTTGGATATGTGGCAGAACGAGGAGAGCAAGTGGTTCAACCGACCCCTATAAAAGATATTGTTCCTACTGGTAATCAAGGGATCGAGCCTTGGGGTATTTTATCAAAACTTTATAGCGGAGAGGGATGGACTCGTACGACAATGACTTCCAACCAGTTTTCTGTGTTTGCTACTTTAGCTTATTCATATAAAGATCGGTATGTGCTGAATGCAAGTGTGAGAAATGATGCATCCAATCGTTTTGGACAGGATCAGAATAAACGTTTTGATCCGACTTATTCTTTCGGACTCTCTTGGAATATAGCTCGGGAACCTTGGGCTGAATTTATGTCAGATATATTGAATCAATTTACGTTACGTGCCTCTTACGGTATTCAAGGGAATACGGTTGCTTCCATTAGTCCAGAGTTAATTCTGACGATGGGTAGCGTAAAACCTTATTATGGAGAGTATATGGCAAAGATTTCTCGTTTGCCTAATCCGCATTTGAGTTGGGAACGTACTAAGACGTGGAACTTTGGGTTAGATGTACAATTGCTTCAATGGATCACGATGAATTTGGAGTATTATACCAAAAGATCAAATAATATTATAAATCAGCCTATTGCATTGGAGTTCGGGAGAGAGGGAATGGAAGTGAATGGTGGACGGATTATAAACTCTGGAGTAGAGTACTCGTTGAACATCACTCCGATTCGGACCAAGGATTGGGCTTGGACGATTGGATTAAATTCTTCAAAGAACTGGAATGAGGCCAAATCAGAAGCTAGTAGTAATGTTAGCATACGAAACTATTTGGAAGGAGCTAATGATCGGGTGTTGAAGAAAGGTTATGCTGTTTCCAGTTTTTGGTCATTTGCTTATAGAGAATTGAATCCGGAGAATGGTCAACCGGAGTTTAATTTGATTTATGAAAGAGATGCTGCGGGTAATGTGATCGTAAATGAAGAAACTGAAAAGCCTATTTTGAGAGATGTAAATGATTTGACGGAGGTACTTGTGTATTCAGGAAAAACAGAGCCTGATTTTACGGGAGGACTTGTGACACGGTTAAGATGGAAAGGGTTGACATTAGGAGCTAATTTTTCTTTGTTATTAGGAGCTAAAAAGAGATTACCTAATCCATATCCTGCTAACGGTAATATCCCTCTTTCTAATGTAAATCTGAGTAAGGAGTTAAAAAATCGCTGGCAAAAACCGGGAGATGAGCTGAAAACAGATATTCCGGGAGTTTATACGAGCCGGGTTCCGAAAACTATTACTTTACAGGATGGATCTGCATTTGACCCGTACTATATGTGGGGTGTTTCAGATTTGAGAGTTGTTAGTGCCTCTTTCTTGCGTTGTCAACAATTGTCTTTAACATGGAATATTGATGGGGCATGGTGTGCCAGATGGGGAATCAAGAGTTTGTCTCTGAATGCCACGATGAATAATGTCTTTGTTATTGCGGATAAGAAGTTTGACGGTTTCGATCCGGAATTAGGAGATAGTGTTCAGCCTAAAATTTATTCTTTTGGTGTAAATATCGGATTTTAAAGTACATGATTTATGAATAAAATATTGAAATATGGATGTTTGGTTCCCATGTTTTTTCTGGCAGCTTGTTCAGATTTTCTGGAACCGAAATCGCAGAGTGAGTATGTACCAACCTTGGTAAAGTCATTGGATGAGTTATTACTGGGAGAGGCTTATATGGGACCTGGAAGTGGTGAAGACGGACGTCTGTATGGAGTGTTGGGACTTTTGGATGATGATGTTGCAACCCGAGGGAACGTGGAAGAGTATGATCCATATTACGAGACTAAACTGCATGAAGTCGAGTTGTTTTTTTCTTGGTCTCAAAGATTGAAAGAAGAGTACGATAGTTATAATACGTATGGAGAAGTTTACAAGAAAATTGTGGGTTGTAATGCTGTTTTGGATTACGTGGATGATTCGGAGGGAACTGAAGATGCAAAGAATTTAGTGAAAGCACAGGCTTTAGCTCTTCGCGGGTATTATTATTTCCATTTGGTTAATCTTTATGCAAAACCCTATTACGTGGGAAGAAATGAATTGGGGGTTCCCTTACAATTGTCTTCAGAATTATCAACTAGTAGTAAAGCAAGAAATACGGTAGGAGAAGTTTATGACCAAATTTTAGCGGATTTACGGGAAGCAGAACGTTTATACACGTTGTTGCCTGATTCTGAGTGGAGTTTGAAAAATAATCGGATTAATCTGCCTTGTATTCAATTGTTACTTTCGCGTGTATACCTTTACATGGAAAACTGGCAGGAAGCTTTGGCCTATGGGGAAAAAGTAATCAATGATTATAGTTTTGAACTTAAGGATTTGAATACGGTGGAAGCACCATCTCCATATGGAAGTCCTTCTTATATTCCTTATTATACTTGGGAGAATCCGGAAGTGATATTTTTATTCGGTAATGAGGCTGATGTGGTGACTTTACCTCTTTCTTCGATTAATATGACAATATATGATAAGTATGGGAATCCAAACTATAAATCGATATCCGTGTGTGTTGTTTCGAATGATTTGATCAATTCTTATGAAGAGAATGATTTGAGGAAAAGCCGTTATTTGATTTGGGAGAGAATTAGCAGTGGTTCTGAAACTCCCCAATATCGGGTTCCTGTGAGTAAATATGAGGTCGGGACTTATTATGGAATGTCTTATGGTTGGGAGGCCGGTAGCTGGGGTGTTGCCTTCAAAGTGACGGAAGCTTACCTGAACGTGGCTGAAGCTGCTGCCATGTTGTATAAAGAGAGTGGGGATGCACAAAACCAAACAAAAGCTATCAATCTGTTGGAACGGTTAAGAGAGAAACGTTTTGCTAGTAGTTCTCCTGATTATAAGGTGACGGTGACAGATCCGGATGGTTTAGTTTCTTTTGTTCGTACAGAACGGCGTCGGGAGTTATGTTTCGAGAATCATCGCTGGTTTGATTTGCGTCGTTATGGGATGGAAGGAATGAAACGAGTGTGGAATTATGGTAGTGATGCAATAGAATACGTATTGGAGAAGGATGACCCGAGATATACGTTATTGATTCCCAATGAAGCATTTGAATTGAATTCTGCTTTGATTCAGAATGAATTGAAAAATTAATGTTGACTTTTAAATGAACAAATCTATGTTGAAGAATATGTATTGGATATGGGTATTGGCTTTACTAGGCTTTATGTCATGTGCCGATAATGATAATGTTGGGAAAGTGGAGCGAGTAGATCTTCTAGATTTTGATTTTCCACAAGGAAATGATCCATGGGATAAGGAAATTGAGCAGATTGCGAAAGATTGGGGAATGTATATTATTTACAAAGATGTGGATAGTACGCACTTAAACCGTAGATGGACGACTCCTGTTGAAACGGCTCCTATTTATGTATGTACAACTCCGAGTTCGGATGATATTCAAGTTTATTTACAATTGGTTAAGGATTGGTTATTGTCTGGAATGGATAAAGATAATGAGGCAGATCGAGAACAATTGCCTATTTATCTATATTTGGTGAATGATTTCAATGATGGAAATCCGAAATCGTCGTCATATATGAAAAATCATATTCAATTGAAAAAGGATGGTATGGATTACTGGAGTTTGAGTTTTACAAGTGAGGAGTTGGCAGCGGGGTTAACACCCAAAATGATTCATGGGGTGGCTTGTTCGTTCAGTTATCCGGGTATGAAATCCAGATTTACAACCGGAGTATATAAAGTTGCACCCGGTTTTCTAGAAATGACGGATTATGAAACTCGTATAGGAACTCGTTATTGTTCGAAGGAACAATTTTTAGAAGAAAATCCTGGGATTCCAGAAGTGTGGTATGATGAAAATACTGGTATTTGTCTTTATGAAAAAGATCCGGAAAATGCTTACTTGAGAAGAGGTTTTGCTCCTCAGATTACTGAAACATTTGAAGTTGTCGATAGGGAGAAGAGTTTGACTCGTGGAGCTCCAACTTGGATGCCATGGATTCTCCAAGTAAATAAGTATGGTGTTGAGCGTGATGATAATCCGGGACCTGTGGCTGAAACTGTTGAAGAGCGAGTGATTTGGGATTTTTTGAATGTAATTCGAATGGCTATGTTGTGGCCAGAAGAAAAAGTTCGTGAAGAGTTTCCTGTTGATGCTGAAGATCCTTTAGATCGGGCTGGTTTTCAGAAGATCAATGATAAGTATGATTTAGTCGTGGAGTATATGAAAACCACGTATAACATAAATCTACAAAAGTACGCTGAAATTTTAAACGAGTAATATTTAGAAGAAGAGGAACCAGATATTTCTGATTCTGATTCCTCTTCTTCTCGTCTTTAAGATATTTTTTGTTACAATTTTATTGTAACATGGGGTATTGTGTGTTCAATCGAAAATCGTATTTGTATAGAGATAAATCACTAATTAATTTATTATGAAACGAAACAGTTTGTTTGTAGTTTTAGTTTCTTCCTTGTTGGTTTTAGGCATGGGAGATTCCTATGGTTTGAACAGGGTAAAAAAGAAAAAGGCAAAAAAAGGAGAGGTGGAGATGAGTCAATCTCAAACCCCTAAAAAGAGTGCATATGAGCGTTTGTTTGCCGGCAAAAAAGTGGAAACGGCAAAAGGGTTAATGACTTTACACCGGATGGAAGGGAAGCTTTATTTGGAGCTGCCCGTAGCATTGATGAACAGGGATTTTTTGATTGCTTCTACCGTGAGTGAAATATCGGATAATCGTTTTGCTAATGTCGGAGAGGCTTCGAAACCTCCAATGCATGTGGCTTTTACCATGGTGGATTCCACTGTGAATATGGTAAGTATGGATAATTGTCGTTATCTAACGAATGATGCCAATATTGCAGATCGTTTGGCTATTAGTATGAAGCCTCCTGTTGTTGAGCGTTACAAAATCGAGGCTTATAATGCGGATAGCTCTGCGGTAGTCATTGATATGACAAATTTATTTTTGAGTGATAAAGAGCAACTGGATCCATTTTCTCTTTAAGCTCCTGCTGCCGGGGGAGGTATGGCCCAGATAGATAAACAATTTAACCGGGAAAAATCGATGATTACCGGGGTGAAGGCTTTTGAAGATAATGTGATTATCAAGACTCAATTGTCTTATATGGCTGGTAGCCGAAACCCTCGTGATCCCCGTCAGGGAATTGCTAAAAGACCTTTTACGGCTTTAATGACCCGAAGTGTTATTTTATTGCCGGAAGAAGGAATGCGTCCTCGTTTGGCCGATCCCCGAATCGGTATATTTACACACCCGATGGTGCGCTTTGATCGAGAAAAAGGGACAGAACCAGAGATGTATGTGCAGCGTTGGCGTTTGGAGCCCAAAGATGAAGATGCGTATAGACGAGGGGAATTAGTGGAGCCGAAAAAACCGATCGTTTTTTATATTGATGATAAATTTCCGGAAAACTGGAAACCTTATGTAAGAGAAGGCGTTGAGATCTGGCAAAAGGCATTCGAGAAGATTGGTTTTAAAAATGCGATTATTGCGAAGGATTTTCCCAAAGACGATCCAAATTTTGATCCGGATGATTTTAAATACAGTTGCGTACGTTATTGCCCGATTCCGGTTGCCAATGCGATGGGAATGCCTATGACGGATCCTCGAACTGGAGAGATTATTAAAGCTACCGTTTATATCTATCATAATGTAGTGGAGATGTTACAGAGCTGGCGTTTTATTCAAACTGCTCCTGCCGATGCGGATGTGCGTTGCGTGGATATGCCGGACGATATTCTGGGAGATTGTATGAGTTACGTGATTGCTCATGAGGTGGGGCATACATTATCATTGATGCACAATATGTCGGCTTCTGCAGCTATTCCGGTGGATTCTTTGCGTTCGCCTTCTTTTACGCAGAAATATGGGACTACTTATTCTATCATGGATTATGCTCGTTACAACTATGTGGCACAACCCGGGGATAAAGAGAGAGGTGTGAAACTGACTCCTCCTGATTTAGGTGCATATGATTACTATGCGATTAAATGGTTGTATACTCCTATCTTGGATGCTAAGACTTACAAGGATGAAGAACCTATTTTGAGTCAATGGATTTCAGAGAATGGGGCAGATCCGATTTATCGGTATGGAAAGCAACAGTTCCGACTTCGTCTTGATCCGAGTTCGGTTGAAGAGGATTTGGGGGATGATGCCATGAAAGCGGGAGCATATGGAATTAAGAACTTGAAGTATATCATGAAAAATCTGGATAACTGGGTGAAAGGAAATGATCCTGATTACAATTTCCGTCAACGGATTTATAACGAGATGGTTTACCAGTACGTGCGTTATTTAAATCATGTCATGATAAATATCGGTGGTATTTATTTGAATGAACGTTATGATGGGGATGCTCTTCCGGCTTATACCACGGTGCCTAAAGAGAGACAAAAGAGGGCCGTTCGTTTTATGTTGGATGAAGTGAAGGATTTGTCCTGGTTAAATTCTGTGAAGTTACAAAGGGGGTATCCGATGGCAGGTAATGTTTCCGGTCAGTTAGAGAATATTATCTTTTCCGGTTTGATGTCTTCTCTTGACATGATTGCTATTTGCGAGGCAAAGGCAGGAAAAGATGCTTATACCCGGGAGGCTTATTTGACCGATTTGTATGATTATATTATGAAACCCACAGTACAGGGTAGAACGTTGACTGCTGTTCAGAAGAAATTGCAGATGAACTTTATGGATGCTTTGATACAAGGGGCAACGTTGAATCGTAAGGGGATTTTAGGAGCAGATGCAAGTGCTTCTACCCGGTCTTTTGTTAATAGAATTGAGGTTCCAGACTTCGTGAAAGCCAATAGTCGGAAAGATTATGGTGATATCCCGGAAAATATGGCCGGGGCATTTTCCAATAGAGAATATGTTTCTTTACAAAATGCGGTTCGCGGAGAGGAATATATGGGATATGGAGAACCGACGTTACGAGGTGAGGGTGCAGCTATAAATCATGATTGTTATAGTTTACTGAGAAAAGTTCAGACTTTGATAGAAAGACAAGCTAAGACGGGTTCCAAGGACACGCAGGATTTTTATCAGTTGATGATGTTTAAGTTGAATAAGACGTTCAAACAATAAATGGAATGATGATGAAGAGAATTGTATATATGTTATTGGTGTCGGTCGTTCTGTTGCTTGTTTGGCAGGATGATTGTATTGCCCAACGTAAAAATAAGAAAAAGAAAAATGTTCCTCAAACGGAAACGAAACAATCAACTCCTAAGAAAGAGTCAGATTATGACCGATTGTTTAAGGGAAAGCAAGTGCAGACGGCGAAGGGCTTGATGACAATACATATGGTGAATGATCGGGGACGAGATTTGGTGTATGCTGAATTTCCGGTGAGTTTGTTGGGAAAGGATATGATGTTGACCTCGGCAATCCGGGAGATCAGTGATGCAGGAGAAGGTGTTGTGGGACAATTTAATAATTTTATTTATTTGCGTTTCACTCGCCTTGAATCTAATTTAATGGCTCGTATTATTCCCGGCGATGAACCTTCAAATATCGGGACAGAAGAGAATGTGACGAGATCTTTGGAGCAGAACACGAATCCCGGTATCTGGCAATCCATGAAAATTATGGCTTACACGCCGGATAGTTCCGCAATGGTGGTTGATATAACCAAGATTCTTGTTGACCATTCGGATTACACAAGTCCTTTTGCGGCTTTTGGTGGAAACTCTATGGGGGGTTTTACCCAACGTCAACATCAGTTCCGTTCGAATATGACTCGTTTATTGGGTGTTAACGCTTTTGATAATAACGTGGTTGTGACAGGTGAATATTCTTATTCCGTGAATCACACGTTTATGGGAACGCAGACTTATAGAAAGGATGTTGCCGTGACGGTGACAGCAGATCGAATTCTGTTGCTTTTACCGGAAGACGTGATGCGTCCCCGGTTTGCAGATACCCGTGTCGGGACTGTTAATTTGAAGAAGAGGGTGTTGGGAGATCTAAAGGAAGGTTTTAAGGAAATCCGTTACACTACTCGCTGGCGTTTGGAACCAAGTGATGAAGCCGCTTTCCGGGCGGGAGAGTTGGTTGAACCTAAGAAACCAATTGTATTTTATATGGATACCTTAATACCATCAGATTGGAAAAAGGCGATTAAAGATGGGTTTGAGGCTTGGAATAAAGCATTTGAAACAGCAGGTTTTAAAAACGTGGTTCGGGTAATTGAATTCCCAAAGAATGATCCTGAGTTTAGTGCCATCAATATTAATAATTCCGTGATCCGGTATTCTCCGATGTGGCTGGAGTTCGCTCAAAATTCTTCGCATATTGATATGCGTAGCGGTGAGATTTTGAATGCCTCTGTCATGCTGCACGGGGGAGTACTTGGCAATTTGGAAAGAATGTACAAGACTGCGGTAATGGCTTCTGATCCGGGAGCGCGGACGAATGGAAGATTGCCAGAGAAAACACAATACGAGTTGATTAAATCGTACATGACTCAAGTTGCCGGTTCTTGTTTGGGGTTGATCGAGAATGCCAAGTGTGAAGGGGCTTTTGCGGTTGATTCTTTACGTTCTCCTTCTTTCACTCAGAAATATGGGATTGCCCCGTCTGTCATGATGAGTTTCCAGATGTACAATATTGTAGCACAAGAGGAAGATGTGCTAAAAGGTGTACGATTGATTCCTACCGGACCGGGAGAATACGACTGTTATGCTATTAATTGGCTTTATCGTCCAATTTATGGGGTGGCAAGTCCAGCGGAGGAAGAACCTGTCTTAAATGAATGGATTGCTAAAGAAAAAGGGAATCGGAATTGTGCTTTCGGGTATGGGAATCGTCTGATATTTGATCCGTCGGCAGCTCCGGCTTTATTAGGGGATGATCATATCAAAATGATGAATTACTACTTGAAGAATTTGAAATATGCTTGTGAGCATTTATGCGAGTGGTATGCTGAAAATGATAAAGATTACACAAAGCGTAGTACTTATGCGAGCTTGCTGATTAATTCCTTAGATTTTAAATTCCGCTTTTTGGCTTCTCATTTCGGAGGGATGTATGTGAATTACGATGAAAAGGAGGGTGTGACTTTTGATTTTGAGTCTCGGAAAGAGGAAAAGAGGTATATCGACTATTTTTTTACTTTAATGGAAGAAGTTTCTTCTTTGAAAGTGAAGGGATTGGAGGGTAATGCTGAAATTTCGAATGATCCGACCAATATGTTGGTATGGGGTATTTTCTCGCAGATGTTTGCCAAGATAGAATATATGTATTTTATGGGAGAGAAGAGTAAAGATACTTATACCGCAGAGGAATTTGTAGAGGAGTTGAATCGTCGGGTGTGGGCTCCGACTCGGGAAGGACGTGTTTTGAGCATGGTAGAACGGAGTCGGCAGAATATTATGGTCGGACTGATGTCTGCTTCTACGGGACTATTACCTGACCCTCGCCGGAATGCAGCGGGTGGAGGTGCTGGACAACGACAATTAGCGGATGGGTCCTTATATTACCATATATCTCCGGAAGTTTTGAATAGGGTGGATTGTACGATAAATAGAGAGGCTGAAAATATGGACGAGCATAATATCTATTTTCCAATTATCACGGATTTAGGTGCAACAAGAGAACCCGTACAGCATATTTATTTTAGTATGTTGTTAAAAACTAAAGATTTGATTAAGCAAGCTATTCCTCGAAGTTCGGGGGAAACTCGCAAGCATTACGAATTCTTACTGTACAAGATTGATGACGTGTTAAGTGTAAAATAAAATGATTTTATTATGAATAGATTATTTTTGTTTTTATTCGGGTGTTTATTGTATGCTTGTAACGGAACTCCGGGGTATACGATAAAAGGAACAGTAGAAGGTATTTCCGACCGGGAAGTATACCTAGTATCTGCTGGTTCTTATACCTCGGATACTTTAGCCACGGGAAAGGTCAAAGACGGTAAGTTTGAAATCAAAGGAAGTTGTGATGGGGTTGTGATAGCAACTTTGGGGTTGGAAGGGTACGGATTGGGAATGTTGCCTGTCTATCTTGAAAATGAGGAATACAAAATCACTTTGGATTTGGAACGGATTCAGGGGTCTAAAATAGAAGGTGGGGGAGAAGAGCAACGACTGGCGAATGAATATGAGGGAATCAGACTTGCCTGTTCCAAGGCTATAGACGAAATCCGAGATGAGTATATTGCCGTTTCGCAAGAACGGAATAATCCTCGTTTCGTTGAATTACAACGTTTTATCGATTCCTTGCAACGGGAAGTAGACATTCAACAGCAGGATTTACTGGAAAAAAATCCGGATAGCTATGTGGCGTTAAATAATGTGTTTATGCTACTTCGGCGATTTTCTTTAGATGAGTTGAATCAAGCTTTTAGCAAATTTAGTCCGGATAAGCAAAATAGTGTTACCGGGAAAATTATTCAAGAAAGAATAAAAAAATTAGAAGGCTTGGCTGTCGGTCAACTGGCTCCTGATTTTACGGTACAAGCTCCGGACGGAAGATCGTTTACGTTCTATTCTGTAAAGGCAAAAGCGAAAATAATTGATTTCTGGGCATCTTGGTGTGGACCTTGTCGTGCTATGATTCCCGAGTTGAAAGAGTTGTATGCGGAATTTCATGATAAGGGACTGGAAATTGTCGGGATCTCCTTGGATGAGCAAAAAGAGGCTTGGCTAAAGGCACTTGAAGATGAAAATTTATCGTGGGTGAATGGGGTTGATCTTCGAGGAATGAAGTTGGATGCTCCTATCGTTTCCACGTATGGAATTTTCGGAATACCGCATATGGTGTTGGTTGATAAAGATAATCGTATTGTTGCAACCAAAATACGTGGGGAAACCCTACGAAAACAATTGGAGAGATTATTAAATTAGTTTTTGAATAAGTGAATGAAAATTAGAATTTTAATATGCTTGTTTTTTAGTCGTGTTGCCTCATTATGCATGGGGCAACATGCTAATTATAAATTAGCAGAAAAGTTTCCGCCCTGATAATATGATTCGTATAACGTATACGTGCTAACTGGTTACTTTCCGGGGATAAGTGCAAACGAATCTCTGGCTCAAGTAGGGATTATCGTGGTTGTTTTCAATCATCGTGGAGGAGAGCCTTATCGAGAGCTTGAATATTACACATTTAGGTATGGAAATATGTCGACAGCGGTTATCTGTATGCTTCCGAACTTTTATAAGGCGGCTATTTGATGCTTGTATCAATCATGGTAAAGAGGTGAAACTTGTGTTTCTTTTGCGAGGAAGAAACGCTTATGATGAGGTTTTCAGATGGGTATTTCCAGTATAAGATGTGGTCTCATTTTGCTAAATATCTTTTGGGAGATTTGGCAACACCTTGTTTTTATGATATTGACAGTTCGGATGAACGTCGTATCTGGAAGTTGTAAGAATTATTAGTTTTGTGTGTTTGAAATCGGCCGGAAATCTTTCCGGCCGATTTATTTTATTCTCTGCTAATTGAAATCGTGTTTCCCGGTAGGGTGGCGGTAATCGAGTTATCGTACATCGCCGAGCAGGTGATGGCCGGAAGTAGGTAAGTTCCGGAGTACGCTGCATTAAAGCGAAGTTTGAAAGTTTTCGATTGGCCTTGTTTCAACGAGAAATAGAGGTATGCCCGGTCATCTCGGATGTCCACGTTGTCGGTTCCTTGGAACGGGTTCACTCCTGTCGAGAGACGTTCATTGAGGAACTCGAAACCGGAGGGGAACATGAAAGTTAATGCCAATTCCTCGTATAAACCGATGTTTCCGGTGTTCTGGATCGTGATTTCGGCCACGATGTCTTCTCCTTGTTTATAATTGGGTTCGTTGTTCCGAGTGCCGTTGCGGTAGTAGTTGACCGTCATTTTCAACCCGGACATTTCGCTCTGCGTGATCACTCCCAATGGCGTGGAGCTGTTGATGGTACGCACGTGGAGCGTTCCCGAAGAATTGTTTTTCACGGTCACTTCCGATTTGTTGTTCTTCACGGCCAACTCTTTTTGCAACACGGTTTTTGCCGTCTTGTAGTTATCTTTCCCGATCTGGACATCAATACCGTTACCGTCCTTGAAGTAGCGTTCCACGTAGTTGCCGATGGCACACAGGCCAAAAGCACTTTCTTGGGTACTTAACCATTCGTTAGAGGCGAATTTGCGGGCCATTTTCTGCATGAGCTTGTATGCCTCGTCTTTCATGTCCATGTTGATCATACTTTGCATGATGATCGCGTTGTCACGAAGGTCAGAGCCGTAACATCTGCCAAGCTGACGATATAGTTCAGCTTCTGCCGGAAGATTGGCGATCAACGCTTTGGCAATCTTTTCGTGTTTGCCCAAGGCGTAGGCTCCTGCCAGTTGCCAGCGGGCGATCGGGTTTTTGTAGGTATCTTCCTTCATCCGGTTCATGGCTGCCATATTGGGTTTACCGGCAAGTGCAAGCACGTAGAGGCGGTAGGATTGTTCGATTTCCGAGTAGTAATCCCCCCGTCGCCAAGCATTTGCTTGTTTTGCCAGGTAGTCAAGAGCGGAGTTTTTCATGGAAGTCGGGATTCGATAACCGACTTTCTCGGCTTGAATCAGGAAGTCCGTGATGTACGTGGAAACCCAGTCGGAAACGTAGCTGGAGTTCGACCAGTAGCTGAATCCACCATTACTTACTTGGTAGTTGCGTAAGCGGGAAATGACGTCTTTTACATGCAATTCTGCGGTTACTTTCTGAGCCTCGCTGAGATCCATGATCCGGTCAAGCATGAGCTGCGGGAACACTGCAGAGGTGATTTGCTCTCCGCATCCGTGCGGGTAACGAATCAAGTAGCCGAGACGTTGTTCCAAATTAAGCGCCGGGATAGAGGTGATTTCGAGGAATGAGGCGGGTTCCAAACCTTCCATCGTGTTGTTGAATGTGATGGATTCACCGCTTGCCACTTCCCGCGCATCTACCCGGGTTACCTTGGGATTCGGTACGCGAATGTCAACATCACAGCTGAAATGGGCTTTCTCCGAGCCGCTTTGTGCCGTGAAGGTCAACGTGGATTTACCGATGTTTTCCTTGATTTTTACCTTGAAGAATATGATCTGTTCTCCCGTGCCGGAGAAGTGAGCTTCTTTGCTCGCGGGTTCAATGATTTCGATCTTATCGTCGGTTTTGATGTTCACGGTAACATTTTTGATGTTCTCTTTCATGGCGAACAGGGTTACCGGAATTTCGATCACGTCTCCCGGGGTGAACAAACGAGGCATCGTGACGTTGAGCATCAACGGTTTGTTGACTTTCGTGCTTTGCGAGGCAGAACCATAGCGTCCGTTGTCCTCGGCAACGACCATTGTGCGTACTTCCCCGATGTATTCCGGCATCCGGAAGGTGTGCGTTTTCTTTTCCCCGCTCTTGATGGTAAACGGGCCTTTGAAGATTACCACGGGAGTAAAACGATCGCTTTTCCGGTTTTCTTCCGGTTCCAGGGATTCGTCACCTCCCACGGCAAATGCTTTCTCCAAACGTCCCCCGAAGGCTCCGATGACATCATCGTAGAAGTCCCACGTCTTTACTCCGAGAGCCTCTCTGGCATAGAATGCCGGGAAGGGGTTCGGGGTCTTGAACGAGGTCAGGGATAACAATCCTTCATCGACAATGGCAATGGAATAAGTCATTGGTTTTCCGTCCTTTTCGCTCACGGAAACCGTGAAATCCTGTGACGGGCGAAGTTCCTGTGCCATATCGATCTTTGGGGTCAAGCGTAAGTTAGGATCGTCAATATTGATGTTCAGTACGCCATACAGACGAATCGGCTTGTCATTGTTCCGATTCTTGTGAGGTTGAATGAGGGAGCCGTTGACGTAGATATTGGGACACATTTCACTGGTCGCCTCGATCTCGAAAGAGGTGGAACCGGCAGATGTGGGTACACGGAATATGTCTTTCACGGTTTTCCCGTTTTCAACGCTCACGAGTGCCACGCTACCCTCGGAAGAAGGGAAGGTGATTTTTATTTTCTCCCCGGCACGGTATGCTTTCTTATCGCTGGTTAAGGTGAGTAGGGTGGCCATACCCGGGATGTTCATGTCATTCCGCCAAGAACTTACGTAGAAGGTTGTTCCACAGGAGTGGCCGGAGGATTTATCTCTCGCGATCACGTAATAGCGTCCCCACTGGTTGCAGGTAACGTCAATATTGAATTTGCCATTTTGGCTTTTCACGGTTTTATTGAAGACCGGTTTACGGTAGGAGCGGTTCACGTATGATCCGATATTGTCCCTTTCGGAATCCCACCACCAGCGCCATTCCAAGGTATAGACTTCAACTTCGATTTCCCTGTCAGATACCGGCTTCCCGTCGGCCGTAAGCACGGCTCCCGCGATGGGGATCGGTTTTCCGGCGGAGTACCAGTTGTCCTCGGAATCGGGAAGTTTCACGCCGACATATTCTTCATAAGGTGAATATTTGAATCCGGCTGTCGTGATGCTGAAGTCCCCACCGGGTTCGAATACCCGCAGCGTGAGGAGTGCATTCAGCATTCCCGGTGCGTTCTCCGTGCTGATTTCATCAGCCGATAGGGTAAAATTACCCTCCGCATCAGTAGTTCCTTCAAAGAAGGTCGTTGTGGTCGCGTTAAAATAACGAGATCGATCATCAAAACTATATTCTTTGTATCCCGGGAACGTGGTGTTACTCTGGGATAACTTTAATTCGGTGTTGACCTTTAGCGAGCTGGTTTTGGCTCCATGCAACCAACGGGTTTGCACGGGAATGGAATTATCCGGGATACCATTTCCCAGAATGTCATTCGGCAGGTTGGTCACGATACTGAGGCGATTCGGTTTGATACTTTCGATCCGGACGGTTTTCCAGAAGGAGATTCCCCCGATACGTACAACTGCCCGCCAGTAACCCGTGACGGCTTGCTCGTCTGTTTTGAAAGTGAAACAATAGAGACCGTGTTCGTTACGTCCTTCCCGTTTCGTTTGAACCACGTTACCATTCGGGTCGTAGAGTTCGGCAATGATGGGGTGTCCCACGGGAATCACCTTCTCTTTGTCTTCCAGCATGAAAGAGAGGTGTATTTCATTTCCCGGACGCCACACGCCCCGTTCTCCATAAATGAAACCTTTTATTCCCTGTTGTACGACTTCGCCACTGATGTCAAAGTTGCTGTATGATAGAGAATTTGCATCGCTTACTTTTAAATAGGCTTTGTCGTTTCCCTTGACGGCAAGCACGATGAACGGTTTCCCTTGTACTCGTGCGGTTGCGATTCCCAAATTGTTGGTTACGGCAGAATCAATCTTCTGGTTCTGGTAATTGAAGAAGAGTATTTTGCAACTTTCCACGGGAGCGGCCGTGAGCAGGTCGTTCACGGCTACCACGTATTTACCGTCACTTCCGGTTTTGGCGGTAAGGCCGAGTGAGGTGACAATCAAGTTTCTTCTGGGGAAACGATCGGACACGTAGTAATAAGAGTTGGAACAGGGATCGTCCCGTTCTTCCCACGAGTAGTCGGACGGGTAATTATAGTAATAATCGTCGTCATCATAATAGTCATAATCAGACTGGGAATCCCAATCGTTTTCCGTGATTCCATCCCCCTCGTTAGCGCAGGCTAGGGTCGTGTAGGACTTTTGGAATTTCAGTTGAACCCGGTAGATAACTCCTTTTTCCAGTTGTATATGGTCTGCCAGGTTTATCGTGTAGTCCTGCCATTTGTTCGCATTTATTGGGTGTCCTTCTTTCTCAAGTGGGATTTTCTTATCCAGAATGATACGTCCCACCCGGCGTAGTTGGTAATCGCTACTGTAATTATAATTACCGTCTTGCAAGTAGAAGTTCATGTTTTGGTTGAATACCTTCACGACCCGCAATTGCACGGCTTTCAACGCTACCGCGGAGAAGGGGATCAGCACGTTTCCCTCGGCCGGCGTAAATGTTCCCTCGCCGATAAAGGCAACAGCAGGTTTGGCGGAGGCGAAACTGACGTTGTAGGTGGCATCCGATTTCAATTTTTCACCGAATGAGTTTTTGATACCTTTATAGATATTTACTTGAACGACACCTTGCATCTTATCCCGTTCGTTGGAATATACTCGGATGATGTTACCCTGCACGTTGAAGTTTAGGCGATTTACCCCGTCCACGGTGATTAATCCCTGTAAATCCTGAGAGGCATCCACGTTGTCCGAGAGGGTGATGTCTATGGTCTGGGAGTTT
>ENA-OROM01001396-OROM01001396.1-human-gut-metagenome-genome-assembly--contig:-NODE-1396-length-22522-cov-6.951039_pt1 | contig 22522 bp, 16 predicted proteins | sample MGYA00242129_ERZ509050 | MGnify/ENA primary metagenome ERZ509050 (study PRJEB26280, sample SAMEA2338701) | human gut metagenome | biome: human gut; feature: human-associated habitat; material: faeces...
GCCCCCAGTTCCTCTACGGCAAAGGCGATGTTGTCCTCGTTCTCGTGGGCGTTGAAGGTGCAGGTGGAGTAGATCAGCAGTCCGCCGGGCAGCAGGCAGGGCCAAATGTCGGCAAGGATGGACCGCTGCAGCGCGGCACACTTCTCCACGTTGGCCGGGCTCCACTCGCCGATGCTCTCGGGGTCCTTGCGAAACATGCCCTCGCCGGAGCAAGGCATGTCGGCGAGGATGAGGCCGAAGCGGAGGCCGGCGCGCTGGTAGTCGATGGCGTAGTTGTTGGTCACGACGACTTCGGGGTGGCCAAACTTCACGACGTTCTCGGCCAGGATCTGCGCCCGCTTCGGATGGGGCTCGTTGCTGTAGAGACGGCTCCCCTCGGGCAGGGCGGCACGCAGACACGTCGTCTTGCCGCCCGGGGCCGCACAGAGGTCGAGGGCCGTGACGGGGGCGTGGACAAACTGGCGGATGACGTGGTCGATGAACATCGACGAGGCCTCCTGCACATAGTAGGCTCCAGCGTGGAGCAGGGGGTCGAAGGTGAAGGCTGGGCGGCTGTCGAGATAGTAGCCGCCACGACACCAGGCCACGCGGTCTGCCCCGGTCTCGGGCGTGGCCTCGGCCTTGAAGGGATTGACCCGTATGGACACGGGAGCGGGCTCGTCGAGCGCGCCAAGGAAGCGGGCAAACCGCTCCTCGCCCATCAGAGCGCGCGTGTAGGTGGTAAACTCCTCGGGAAGTGTCATGCGTCGTTATTCTATGAGTATGAGGTCGTCGTCGTCACCCGTCTCGTCGCGCTTCGGCGTCGGCATGGTCTTGAGGTTGCCCTTTTCGTCAAACATGCCGTAGGTGGTGCGCAGGACGATAAACTCGGTGCGGCGGTTGATCTGGTTGCAGATCTCCTGCTTGTCCTTGTCGAGTTTCTTGATAAACTCCTCGGTGAGCACGTCGCCCTCCTTGAGCCACGGGTAGCGCTCCAGCATCTTCTTGCGGACGGTCTTTGGCTTCTCCTTGCCATAGCCCACGGGAGTGAGGCGGTCGCGGGCGATGCCATGCTCGGTCAGATACGCCACTACCGACTCGGCGCGGCGCTGCGAGAGGCGCTTGTTGTACTCGGCGCGACCCTTGTAGTCGGTGTGAGCGGAGAGCTCGATGGTGACGTTGGGATTCTCGTTGAGCAACTTCACGAGGTCATCGAGTGCCGTCTTCGACTCGGGGCGCAGCGTGGCCTTGTCGAAGTCGTAGAAGATGTTGTCTATGAGCACCGGCACGCGGATGGAGGGCAGCGGAAACTGCAGGGTGTGTTCCTCCGACTGTTCGACGGAATCGACGTGGAGCTCCACGCGGTGGTTGAGATAGCCCTTGCAGGTGGCGAGCATGATGTAGTTGACGCCCGGATCGACGACCTGCTCAAAGGAGCCGTCGCCCTTGACGGAGAGTTTCAGGTTGGTGCCGTCGTCGCCGACCATGAATACCTCGGCGGCGGGCAGCTCGTAGCCGTCCATCTCATAGACCCATCCCTTGACGGTCTGGACCACCTCGGGCAACTCGAAACTATAGATATGGTCCCATCCGCGGCCGTCGCCACGGTTGGAGGAAAAGAAGCCCCTGTTGTGCGGGCCCTCGAAGGTCATGCCGAAGTCGTCGCCCTGGGAGTTGAGCGGATAGCCGGGATGCTCCAGGTGGTAGCGGCGGTCCTTGCCCACCTTGGCGATGAAGATGTCGAGGCCTCCCAGTCCGGGGTGGCCGTTGGAGGAGAAATAGAGGTCGCCGTTGGGGCGGAAGGTGGGAAACATCTCGTCGCCAGGGGTGTTGATGGGCTCGCCGAGATTCTGCACGCCGCCGAGGCCGCCTCCCGTGATGCGCACGCGCCAGATGTCGAGGCCGCCCTTGCCTCCGGGCATGTCGCTGACGAAGTAGAGCCAGTTGCCGTCGGGCGAGATGGCTGGATGGGCAAAGCTGGAGAGCGTGTCGCGGCTGATCTCCAGTTTCGTTGGCTTGCCCCAGGCTGCGTCGGAGCGCTTGCTGACGGCGATCTGGGCGTAGCGGGGATAGGAGGGGTCTGTGGGACACTGCGTGAGATACATCTCGCGTCCATCGACGCTGAAGGCGGGCGTGGCCTCGTCGAAGTCGGAGTTGAGGCCCGAGTCGATGGTGCGGGGGCGTTGCCACCGTCCCTTTTCGTCCTTCTCGCTGACGAAGATGTCGGCGTTCTTCGTGCCGGTGATGCCGCTCAGCTCGTCGCCCTGCGCCTCGTTGCGCGTGGAAGAGAAAAAGAGCTGGTCAAACTCGTCGCCGAAGAGCATCGGCGAGTAGTCGGCACGGCGGGAGTTGAAGATCTCCATCCGCTTCACCGTATATTTGGATCCGAGCTCCTTGATGCGCGGGGCGTCCTGGGCGGCCTTGAGGCCCTGCGTGGCCAGCGGGTGGTCGGGCATGGAGTCGAGGGCGGCGCGAAACTCCGTCTCGGCCTCGGCGTAGCGTCCCGACTTCATGAGGTTGCGAGCCAGCATCAGGTGGGTCTCGCCGTCATCCTGATGGTAGCGGATGACGTTGCGCAGGGCGGCGACGGCACGCTCGGAGGAGTTGATGCGGTCGTAGCAATGTGCCATCTTGGCCGACAACTGTCCGCGCTTGTCGCGATCCTTGGGCGGAGTGCGCTGGTATGCGGTCTTAAACTGGGCCGCCGCGTCATAGTACTCGCCCAACTGCAGAAATTTCTCGCCCTTGCGGATGTTTTTGTCCACACCGCAGGAGACGAGGCAGAGCGCGGCGAGCACCCATGCTGTAAGTGTCTTCTTCATCATGCTAATATAACGAAAACGGAGGCCGTTTATTGCCTCCGTAGTGGGTATCTCCATGACCGTGGCTATGTCGTCAGATCATATTCTTGATGGAGTAGTAGGTGCTCTTGAGCCACGAGTTGCCCTCGGCGATGAGGGTCGTCACCTCGGCCATCGTCCACAGGCCCACACAGACGGCCACGACGAAGAGCAGGCTGAAGGCGAAGAAGATCCATAGGTCGCCGTCCTCGTAGTCCTCCTGAAACTTGCGAATCTTCGCGCCGCTCCACAAGCAGAAGACGCTCAGGTGGCACCAGATCCACAGGAGCATACCGGCAAAGCCCTCGGCACGCTTCTTGAACTGGTGGACGCTGGCCTCCGGCAATTGTTCCTCGCCAGCAGGGGCGGGGGTGGGCGCTTCGGCAGGCTGGGGCGCAGGTGGTGTGACAAGGCGCGACGAGACCATGGGCAGGTGGCTATGGGCCGTCACGGGGGAACTATCGGCTACGGGGATGACCGACCGCGCGCGGGTGCGAAACACCTTGGGCGGGTCGAACTGGCAAACCATGACCGACTGGCAGTATGGGCAGCGGTATTTCATGCGGCCATAGTTCTGCGTCTCGGCGATGAAGGTCTGGCCGCAATGGTTACATTTGACGGAGAATCTCATATCGCCGCAAAGGTACGAAAAATCTTAAATACCCGAAAAATTATAAGCGCAAAAATGCTGCTCGGCGACAGATTGTGGGCTGATAGGCGCCCTGCGGGCCGTGGTGGACCAAGAAAGAGGCGAGGGGATGTGTGGAAAAAGAGTTTCCACGACATCCCCTCGCATAGTTTTTTTACTATCCCTTAGTCCTTAGTCGATCCACTTCACGTAGCAGAAGTCCTGACGGTGGGGAAGCAGGTCGTTCTTCGGATACATTCTCACGGCACACTTGTAGGAGCCGGCCTCGTCGGCCTCGAATGTCACCTTGAACGTGAAGAGGTTGCCCTCCTGCTTCACCATCTCGAAGGGGTGCACCTTGTGGATCTGCAGGTCGTCCTCGCTATGGCTGCTGAGCACCACCAGTTCGAGTCCGATGGCGTCGTTGAGTCCCTGCTCGTCGATGGTGTAGGAGAGGGTGACGGGCTTGCCCGTGGCGACGTCCAGGAGGGCCGTCTCGTCCTTATCGACCACATGGATGGCGTCCCAGCGAGCGGCGACGTTCTCCTTCCAGAGGGCGATCTCCTTGGCCTTGGCGTAGTTGTCGGCTACCAGCTCCTTGAAGCGGTCGGCCTCCTGGTTGTAGAACTTCTCGTAGTAGTCGTCCAGCTGCCGCTTCATCGTGTAGTGGGGGGCGATGGTGGCAATGGAGTTTTTCACGACCTTCACCCAACCAGCGGAGTAGGCCTTGCGGCCGCGGTTGAAGTAGAGCGGGATGATGTCGTTCTCGAGCAGCGAGTAGATGGTGGCTGCGTCGAGCTGGTCCTGGTAGGCCTGGTTCTGATAGGTGCGCTCCTGCGGCAGGGCCCAGCCGGCACCCTCGCGGTAGCCTTCCACCCACCAGCCGTCAAGCACGGAGAGGTTGACCACACCGTTCATCTCGGCCTTCTCGCCCGAGGTGCCACTGGCCTCCAGCGGGCGCGTCGGCGTGTTCATCCAGATGTCCACACCGCTGACGAGGCGGCGGGCCAGGCGCATGTCATAGTCCTCCAGGAAGATGATCTTGCCCAGGAACTGCGGCATACGGGAGATCTCGAAGATGCGCTTGATGAGGCCCTGGCCGGCACCGTCGGCGGGATGGGCTTTGCCCGAGAAGAAGAAGAGCACGGGACGGTCGGGATCGTTGACGATCTTCTCCAGACGGTCGAGGTCGGTGAAGAGCAGGTGGGCGCGCTTGTAGGTGGCGAAGCGGCGGCAGAAGCCGATCATCAGGGCGTTGGGCGTGATGCGCTGGATGATGGACATCACCTTGGCGGGGTCGCCCTGGTTGCGGAGCCACTGCTGCGTGAACTTGTCGCGGATATACTTCACGAGCTTCTTCTTCAGCGCCATGCGCGTCTCCCAGATCTCCTCGTCGGGCACGTCGTAGATGGCGTGCCAGATGCGCTCGTTGCTCTGGTCGTAGAGGAAGTTGTCGTCGAAGTAGGAGTCGTAGAGCTTGCGCCACTCCGTGGCCGTCCAGGTGGGGAAGTGGACGCCGTTGGTGACGTAGCCGACATGGTTCTCCTCGGGGTAGTAGCCCTTCCAGATCGGGGCAAACATCTTCTGGCTCACCCAGCCGTGGAGCTTCGACACGCCGTTGACTTCCTGGCAGGTGTTGCAGGCGAAGACGCTCATGCAGAACTTCTCGTTGTGGTCGTCGGCGTTGATGCGGCCCATGCCGATAAACTCATCCCAGCTGATGCCCAGCTTCTCGGGATAGCCACCCATGTACTTGCCGAAGAGGTCTGCCTCGAAGTAGTCGTGGCCGGCCGGCACGGGGGTGTGGACGGTATAGAGCGACGAGGCGCGCACCAGCTCCATGGCCTCGTTGAAGGAGAGGCCGTCCTGGATGTAGTCGCACAGGCGCTGGAGGTTGCACAGGGCGGCGTGGCCCTCGTTGCAGTGGTAGATGTCCTTCTTGATGCCCAGCTTCTTGAGCATGAGGGTGCCGCCGATGCCGAGCAGGATCTCCTGCTTCAGGCGGTTCTCGTTGTCGCCGCCGTAGAGGTTGTGGGTGATGGGGCGGTCATACTCGGAGTTCATCTCGTTGTCCGTGTCCAGCAGGTAGAGTTTGATGCGTCCCACGTTCACGTGCCAGACAAGGGCGTGGACCTGGTAGTTCTGGTAGGGGATATCGATCACCAGCTGGTTGCCGTTGGCGTCGAGCTCGCGCTCGATGGGCAGCGCGTTGAAGTACTGTGCGTCATATTTGGCTATCTGCTGACCGTCCATCGACAGCGACTGCGTGAAGTAGCCGAAGCGATAGAGCAGGCCGACACCACAGAGATCGACGTTGGAGTCGGAAGCCTCCTTGAGGTAGTCGCCGGCCAGCATGCCCAGGCCGCCGCTGTAGATCTTCAGCACCTGGTTGAGGCCAAACTCCATGCAGAAGTAGGCCACGGACGGGCGAGACTTGTTGACTTCCTCGTCCATGTACTCGCGAAACTGCTTATAGACGTTGTGGACCTTGCGCATCAGCTCCTTGTCCTTGACGATCGCTTCCTTGCGGTCGTAGTTGAGGCGCTCCAGGAGCAGAACGGGGTTGTGGCCCACCTCCTCGTAGAGTTTCTCGTCGAGGCTCTTGAAGAGGTTGCGGGCCTCATAGTTCCATGCCCACCAAAGGTTGTGTGCCAGTTCGTTGAGGCAGTCCAGCTCCTTCGGCAGTGACGACTTGACGTTCACTTCCTTCCACTGGGGCAAATTGGAATAATCCGATTTGATCTTCATAGCGTGTAGTGTTTTCTATTGTTGTAATGTTGTTTCTATATATATAATGGATAGAGCGGAGTGTCGGGGCGCATCCTTGGCCCTTCTATTCCGCCCGCTTTTCGGCCTTGCGCAGCGCGAGGTCGTAGGCCTCCTCGTAGTAGGGGATAAACTCGCTCCACAGGGCCTTCTTTGAGAGTTTGTCGGCCTTGCTCCGGCAGGCGCGCACCTCCTTGGGCGTCATGGCGGCGAAGCGTGCCACGGTGGCCTTGATGTGGTCGGCTACCTCCGAGAAGTTGTAGTCGGTGCGGTGGACCACTTCCACGCCGTCCTCGATACTGGCATTGGCGCCCTTGACGCTGTTGGCCCACAGGCCAAAGCCGGCCAGGTCGGTCGTGATGCAGGGCACGTGGAAGGCCACGGCCTCCAGCGGGGTGTAGCCCCACGGCTCGTAGTAGGAGGGGAAGACGCAGAGGTCATAGCCCAGTACGGTGTCGTAGTAGCTGAGATCGACGATGCCGTCGTCACCCGTGAGGTAGCAGGGCATGAAGATGAGTTTCACGTTGTCCTCCTGGCGGTTGGCCATGTCGAGGTGGCGCATCATGCCGACCACCTGGTCGTGGTCCATGTCGCCCAGCCAGTGGGTGAGCATGGGACTCTCCAGCGGCGTGTCATAGCTCTTGCGCTGCTGCAGCCGCTCCTGGAGGTCGGCCCGCGGCCCACTCACCCAGCCTGGCACGGCGATGAAGGCGACGATGGGGCGCTGGAGGTCGGTGTCGCATCTGAGGCGGTTCATCGCCTCGATGAAGACGTCGAGGCCCTTGTTGCGAAACTCGTAGCGTCCTGAGGTGGAGACGATCAGTGCCTCGTCGCCGATCTGTGTGCCCAGCAGGGCGTTGGCTATGGCCAGCAGCCGCTTGCGGGCCGCCTTGCGCTTGCGCGTGAACTGCGGTCCGACGGCCACGAAACTGTTGTCGAAACCATTGGGGAGCACTACATCGACGGGCTTGTCGAGCAGCTCGGCACACTCGCGGGCCGTGATCTCGCTCACGGTCGTGAAGCAGTCCACGTGGTGGGCTGCTTGCTTCTCGATCGAGTGTTTGCTCTCCATGTTGAGCTCCTGTGCCATCTGGTCGCCGTTGTAGGCCCACAGATAGTCGTAGAGCGGCTTGTTGTTGCCCGCAATGCTGCGTCCGATGCAGGTGGCGTGGGTCGTGAAGATCGTGGCTACCTGGGGCACGAGCTTCTGGATCACCAGGGCGGCGGAGGCCGTCTGCCACTCGTTGGCGTGGAGCACGACACGCTGGTCGTCCAGACTGTAGTGGCGGTAGAAACTCTCCACCACCTTGGCGGCGGCCCAACCGAAGAGGACGGAGTCGTCGTAGTCGCCAAAGGCGTGGAGGCTGTCCACGCCAAACTGCTGCCAGAGGCGACCGTAGAAGGCGTCTTTCTCGTCGAAAAGCGGGCGCCAATCGACCAGGATGGCTACGGGACGGCTCGGGATCGTCCAGCGTCCTACGCGCACGTGCAGACCCTCGCAGCGGGCCACGTCCTCCCATTCGGGGAAGAGGCTCTCCTCCTCGAAGTAGGGGCACGGGCGGTCCTGCCAGCAGTCTGGCCCGATGAAAATCAACTGGTCGTGGATCCGGTCTTGGAGCGTCCTCGCCCGGGTGGAAAGCACGGTGTAGATGCCGCCCACCTTATTGCAGACCTCCCAACTGGTCTCAAAGATATAGTTGGGGAATAATCTCTCTTGTTCCATGAAAACAATCTAAAAATGAAGCCTCGCCAAGCCCTTTCTCCATCGTCCCGACAAGGGGGCGAGGCTATGGATGGGCCGCGAAGTTGCTGCAAAGGTACGATAAACTCGCCAATGAACCAACTATTTGCGCATCTTTTTTGCCTTTGTTATGGCTTTGTTGCACAGTTTTTGCACACGCTATGCAAAGTGAGGCTTTCGGCCCAGTCGGCCCAGGTCGCCGTCTTGCCCTGGCGGGATCGGGAGCAAATCAAAACGAATCACCTAAAACGGACAACCCAAACAACTCCTACAAGGACGAAGCGCCAGGAGAATCCCTTGTGGGTGAAACTCGCTTTTAGACGCAGTTCGTATTTGTACGCGTTGTTTGGGTCGTATACGTTGTTGAGCCGTAAAACGTTGTTGAACCGTATGCGTTGTTTGGCCGTATGCTTTGTTGGGACCGTATGAACGCAGGTCCAAGGTCGCTCTTCTGTCATCGGCAAGCCACCCTGGCGGTGCCCGGCGTTTTGGTGCTCCCCCCTAAGCCTTTCTTCTTATGCCTTGATCTTCGGATAGCGGCGGAAGAAGCCATCCAGGCGCAGGCGGACGACGCCGAAGAGCGCTTCGGAGAAGATACCTCCGCTCATCTTGCTCGTGCCCTCGCGGCGGTTGGTGAAGACGACGGACACCTCCTTGAGTTTGAAGCCAATCTTGTAGGCAGTGTACTTCATCTCGATCTGGAAGGCGTAGCCCTTGAATCTCACCTCGTCGAGGGGAATGGTCTCCAGCACGCGCCGAGTGTAGCAGACGAATCCTGCCGTGGTGTCGTGGATGTTGACACCCGTCACCAGGCGGACGTAGCATGAGGCGAAATAGCTCATCAGCACGCGTCCCATCGGCCAGTTGACGACGTTCACACCGCTGACGTAGCGGCTGCCCACGCTGAGGTCGTAGCCCTCGTCATGACAGGCGGCATAGAGGCGTGGCAGGTCGTTTGGATCGTGGCTGAAGTCGGCGTCCATCTCGAAGATGTAGCCGTAGTCGCGTTCCAAAGCCCACTTGAATCCGGCGATATAGGCCGTGCCAAGTCCCAGTTTTCCGCTTCGTTCCACGATGAAGAGGCGGCCTTTGAACTCGTCCTCCATCAGGTGGTGGACAATGTTGGCCGTACCGTCGGGACTGCCATCGTCGATGACCAGGATGTGAAAGTATTTCTCCAGGCCGAAGATGGCTCGTATGATCTTCTCTATGTTCTCCTTCTCGTTGTACGTCGGGATGATGATGATGCTGTCGCTCTTCTCCATAATAGGTTGGATTGATATTGTTTGCAAAGATAATGCTTTTTACTTGAAAGGGCGCAAGGATGAGGATAAAAAAGTTTAACCCCCGCGGGTTTCTCCTTGTTCTTGCTGGTCGGAGTCCCACAATTTCCTTACTGATCGGGGTTCTCCACAAATCCTTGGTATTCCTTGACCAGTCCCGACATCACGCGCTTATACGCTTCGTCCATCGTGGTCTTGACATTCTCCGGTCCCTGCGTGGTGGGGTAGATGGGCTCGTGGATGGTGAGGCTCAGCCGGTGCCACGTCAGCCAGCGCCAGTCGCGCATGCGGGGCATCACGTCGAAGGCGCCATTGATCGTCAGCGGGCAGACTGGCAACTGGAGTTCGTCGGCCAGCATGAACGCACCTCTTCTGAACACGCCCATGTGGCCAGTGAAGGTTCGTGCTCCCTCGGGAAACACCACCAGCGACATGCCCTCCTGGAGCACCTCGCGTGCCTGGTCGTAGGTCTGGCGGATCTTGCTCGGGCCGCGCTTATCGACGTAGATGTGGTGGGCTGCCTCGCAAGCCTTGCCCACGAAGGGTATCTTGCGCAGTCCCTGTTTCATCATCCACTTGAAGTTGCGGCCCAGGAAGCCGTAGATGATGAAGATGTCAAACGATCCCTGGTGGTTGCTGACAAAGACGTAGCTCTGGTCCTTGCGCAGATGTTCCCGTCCTTCCACTTTGATGGGGAGCAGGCTGACCCAGATGATGAACCTTGCCCACCATTTGCCGGGGTAGTAGCCCCAGTAGTGTCCGTCGCCCAGCGTGCATCCGATCGTCGTCACCAGCGCACAGGCAATGGAACAGAAGATGAGGAAGGGCAGGACCACAAAGAGTTGATAAATCCTGTAAATGAGTTTCATGTTGTGTGTGTGTTTTAAAAAATATTGAGTTATTATCGATTCGGATGTTCTTGTCAGTTGTCCTTGGCGACCGGGTCTGCCGGACGGTGCTTCGTCCTGAGCGTGATGACGGTGATCTCGTTGGGCATGTTCAGCCGGAACGGCACCAGCCCTCCCAGTCCGGTGTTGACGTAGAGGTAGCGTCCCTGATGCTCGTAGAGTCCCTTGTCGGGACGGCCTCGCCATTGGGTCGGCCGGTGTCCGAAGAACTGCATTTGTCCGCCGTGGGTGTGTCCGCTCAGCGTCAGTTGGGCCGTGGTCTTGGGCAGTATATCTCGTCGCCAGGCCGAGGGGTCGTGTTGCAGCATCACCACAAATGCCCCTGGCCGCACGCCCTCAAGGGACTTCCTCGTGTCGGCAAGGTTGGGGAAGGGTAGTTCGCCGTCATTCTCCGTGCCTGCCACGACGAGGGAGTCGCCACCGCGTCTGATGACGAGATGGTCATTGCGCAGCAACCGCCATCCCAGGGCGTTTTGTTCTGTCTCTACGAGCAGGCGCAACAGGCGGTCCTGAGCCTCGTGAGTGTCTTTGGCGTAGCTCGCATAGTCGTGGTTGCCGAGTACGGAGACCATGCCCTGGGTCGTACTGCGCAGCAGGTCGGTGTGGGGAAAGATCTCCTGGGGACGGATGTTCTGCACGTCACCCGTGAAGACCATCAGGTCGGCGTGCTGCCGGGCGATGGAGTCCATCTCCGCTTGGAGAATCTTCTGTCGCCAGCCGTAGAAGGTGCCGAGGTGGAGGTCGGAGATATGGAGGATCTTGTAGCCGTCGAAGGCTGCGGGGAGGTCGTCAAACTGTAGCGTGAGGTGGTTTACCTTCACCTGTCTCACGCCGACGGTCAGTCCATAGATATAGGCCAGGACGCCGCCACAGCCCAGCAGGATGCCGATGTAGTGGCCCAGGTTGATGCGCGGCCAGCCTGTCAGCCGCATCAGACACGACCCGAGGAAGGAGCACAGGGCAAAGATGGCCTTCGGACCGACGAAGAGGCCCAGCTGGAGCAAATAGGTGTTGAGCCAGGCAAGGTCGGAGGGAGCAAAACTCGGGAGCGACGCGAGGGTGATGGTATAGGTCGAGAGTGCGATGCAAGGCACCCACCACAATAGTCGCAGCCACCACGGCAGACTATATCGGCGGCGGAAATAGTGGACGTCGATATAGAGGTCGGAGAGGACGATGACCAACAGGAGAGGGATGACGATTCTTGCTATCACGGGCTCTGAGTGCTTCTATCTTGAATGGTCAGATGTTATCTTGATCTGTCAAACGCTATTTTGTACGGTCAAACTCCAGTTCCTCGCCGCGGTAGCCCTCGTCGAAGGTGCCGCGGTCATAGACGAGGTGGCCGTTGCAGAGGGTCTGCTCCACGCGCCAGCGGAAGGTCTTTCCCTCCAGGGGGCTCCATCCACACGGACTTTGTATCTCTGCCTTCGTCAGCGTCCACGGACTGTCGGGGCGCACGATGGCGATGTCGGCATGGTAGCCTGGGCGCAGAAAACCGCGCTCTCTGACGTGGAAGTATTGGGCCGGATGGTGGGCCATGAGGGCCACCAGTTGCTCGATTGTAATCCGTCCCGCATCGACCAGTCCCAGCATGGCAACGAGGCTAAACTGCACCATGGGCATTCCCGAAGCGGCCCGTGCGCAGCCTCCCTCTTTTTGCGAGGGTAGGTGAGGGGCGTGGTCTGTGGCGATGGTGAGGATGCGTCCGTCGGTCAGTCCTTCGATCAAGGTCTCTTGGTCGTGGGCAGTCTTGACGGCAGGGTTGCATTTGATGCGGGTGCCCAGTCGCTGGAAGTCCTTGTCCGTGAAGAGCAAGTGTGCCGTCACGGCCTCGGCGGTGATGTTGGCATCGCCATGGGCGGCGATCATCTCCAGTTCGCGGGCGGTGGAGATATGGGCCACGTGGAGTCTTGCTCCTGCCTCGGTAGCCAACTGGAGGGCCAGGGCGGTGGACCGAACACAGGCCTCCTCGTTTCTGATCTCGGGATGGTGCTCCACGGCAGGATCCTCGCCATAGCGCTCCTTGGCCAGTCGCATGTTCTCGCTGATGAGTGTGGCGTCCTCGCAGTGGCTCACGACGGGAATGTCGAGCTTGGCAGCCAACTGGAATACCTCTTTCAGTGCCTCGCCACGGTCCACGAGCATGTTGCCCGTCGATGATCCCATGAAGAGTTTGATGGCGGGCGTATGCTGCCAGTCGGCCTTGCAGAGCGTCTCGGCGTTGTTGTTGGTTGCGCCGAGATAGAAGGCGTAGTTGACGGCGCTGTCTTTCCTTCCCCGCTGCCGTTTGTCCTCCCAGGCCGCTTCCGTCGTGGTGGTGGGCACGGTGTTGGGCATTTCCATATAGGAGGTCACGCCGCCGTAGGCTGCTGCACGGCTCTCGCTGCGTATCGTCGCCTTCTCCGTCATGCCCGGCTCGCGGAAGTGGACGTGCTCGTCGATGACGCCTGGCAGCACATAGCATCCTGCCGCGTCGATGACGTGGGCGTAGTGGTCCTCCGCCAGAGGGGCTTCTGTCCCGATGGAGGCGATGCGTCCGTCGTCGCCTATGGTGATGGTGCCTTGTCTCGACACGCCCTCATTGACGAGGGTGCCGTTTTTGATCAGCGTGCTCATGATTCTCAGTGTCTATATATATAATAGGTATAGGGGAATGGAAGTCTAATAAGATATGGAGTCGCTCGCCATCTGGTTGGGCGTGATCGGAGCCACGTTGGCGTCGCCTTCGCTCATGGGTACGGCTGGCACGTCCTCCATCGTGCCGTTGTTGCGCTGCAAGGTCTCCTGGAAGTGCTGGTAGAACTGTTTCACGTCGGGGTCGTTCTTGAAGTTGTCGGGTGCCTTTGCCATGATAAACTCTATCCACGAGGGCAGACCGTCGAGGGCGGTGGCGAAGAGGTAGTCGTTGAGCCAGACGGGGTAGGCGTCGGGCGTGGTGTCATACTGGATGCGGGTGAAGAATCCCCACGGACCCAGGATGTTGTCGAAGTTGTCCGTCACGAATTTCGTGAAGAGTTTGTCGCCCTGCTCAAAGACTTTGATGGCCTTTTTGGCCAGCCGGATGTTGACCGTCGCCTCGTCCTGTCCGTTCATGATGGCTGCGCTCTGCTCGTGGTCGATGTCGGCATACTGGTTGCGGATCTGCACGAAGCGGTTCCAAAACTTGTTGAGTTTGTCGTTGAGCGGTGTGCCGCTGACCTTCTGCTGTGTGTTGTCGAGCTTGATGCTGATGTTGCCCTGCTCGATGACGACGGGCTGCGAGAGGTCCTTGTCGTCCATGAAGATGCGGGCGACGTGGGCGCTATCTACTTTGCCGCTGAAGGAGAACTGACCGTGTACGACATCGCAGGAGTCGAGGTTGGTCAGGTTGCCGTCCTTCGTCACCTTCAGATAGAGCTTCTGGCCGTCAAGGTCCGACACGTTGGAGGAACCCTGTATGTCGTAGGTGCCGGCACAGGAGGTGAGCGACAGGAGTGCGGTAATAGTATAGACGATCTTGTTCATAATATGTTTGACCATTTGGCCGAGGCGGTCTCGGCGACAGATCCTTTTAGATTTCGTTATTGATGGTTCTCTTGCTCTTCTTTACGCAGCTCGTGGCCGATGCGGTGGGTGGTGTACATCTCCAGCAGGGCGCCTATCAGCAGCGCCACCACCCAGTTGTTGTGGAAGATATTGACGTAGTTGGCATAGCCCGAGATGGACTGGGCAAACCAGGGCTTGAGGAGGTGGTAGCAGTCCTCGACCATGAATACGCCGGCGCAGACGAAGCAGGCCAGGGCGAAAAACTGGATGCGGCGCAGACGGCGCAGCGTGATGCTGGTGCCCTCATAGCGCTGGCGCGCTTGCATGGCGGCGAAGAGCAGACTTCCCGCCAGCACCAGGAAGCAGACAAGGCCCTGGAGGATGAAGAACACATAGCAGCCGGCACCCGCCACCATCAGCACGCCGCCGGCGAGGAAGAGGAAGGTCTCTGCCTTACTTAATTGTTTCATAGAAAGCTGGGTTGTTGTCCGAATTATCATCGTCGCTCAGCACGAAGACGTCCTCGTCGTCAGTCTTCATGAAATAGCGCTCGCGACCCACGCGGGCCATGGCCGAGGAATCGGCCCGGAGCTCGTGCAGCCGCTGGTTGTTGGTCTGATAGACCTTCTCATACTTGGCGATCTCGTCCTGTAGGTCAGAGATCCTGTAGTCGTACTCGAAGCGCTTCATGAAGCAGTCGTCGCCCAAGAAGCCGACATAGAGCACGCCCATCACCACCACGATGTGGTATTTGAAGCGGCTGAGGATTCTGACGATATGTCCGGTAATCTTAATCACGTTCGATTTTTGTTTCTGCAAAAGTAAGTATTTAAAAGCATACAAAGGGCAAACGCTCTTGCATTTTTTATCTATTTAACCATAAAATGTGGATGGACGCGAGGATTGTTACCAACTTTTTGCTACCTTTGCAATGTGATAAAGCCTGCGGGCGCCTTGGGGCGCTTGGTTGCGGCGTGGATGGGGGCTGCCCGTCTTGTGCTGCCGACATCGGGCCAAAACCTAACTCAGCCAATGAACGAATATATAGTTTCTGCGCGCAAATACCGTCCGATGAAGTTTTCCGACGTCGTCGGCCAGGACGCGCTGACCACCACTCTCCGCAATACGGTCAAGTCGGGCAAACTGGCCCACGCCTACCTCTTCTGCGGTCCGCGCGGTGTAGGAAAGACCACTTGTGCGCGCATCTTCGCCAAGGCCATCAACTGCGAGCACCCCACCGACAACGGCGAGGCCTGTGGCGCCTGCGAGAGTTGCAAGGCTTTTGAGGAGGGCCGCTCCTTCAACATCTTCGAGCTCGATGCCGCGTCCAACAATGGTGTCGATCAGATCAAGCAGCTCATGGAGCAGACCCGCATTCCCCCGCAGGTGGGACGCTACAAGGTCTTCATCATCGACGAGGTCCACATGCTCTCGCAGCAGGCCTTCAATGCCTTCCTCAAGACGCTGGAGGAGCCGCCCGCCCATGTCATCTTCATCCTCGCCACGACCGAGAAGCACAAGATCCTGCCCACCATCCTCTCGCGCTGCCAGATCTACGACTTCGAGCGAATGTCCGTGGCCCATATCATCCAGCAACTGAAGATGGTGGCCGACCGCGAAAAAATCTCCTATGAGGAGGAGGCCCTGGGCGTGATAGCGGAGAAGGCCGACGGCGGTATGCGCGACGCGCTCTCCATCTTCGACCAGGTGGCGAGTTTCTCGCAGGGCAATGTCACTTTCGAGAAGACCATCGAAGACCTCAACGTCCTCGATGCCGACAACTACTTCAAGACCGTCTTCCTGGCCTTGGACAACAAGGTGGCCGACATCATGCTGCTCCTCAACGGCGTGCTGGCGAAGGGCTTCGACGGGGGCAACTTCATCGTCGGACTGGCCAGCCACATCCGCAACGTGCTCATGGCCAAGGACCCGCAGACCTTGCCGCTCCTGGAGGTCAGCGACCGCCAGCGCGAGCAGTATCGGGAGCAGGCGCAGAAGTGTCCGGCCCGCTTCCTCTACCAAGCGCTGCGCATTGCCAACCGTTGCGACGTGCAGTATCGCCAGTCGTCCAACAAGCGCTTGCTCGTGGAACTGACGCTCATCGAGATTGCACAGATCACCCAGCCCGAGGACGATGCGGCGGGTGCGGGGCGTAGCCCTAAGCAGTTGAAAACCCTGTTTCAGAAATTACTCCGACAGGTGCAGCCAGAAAGGGGCGCGCAGGTGGCCCCGGTTGCACAGAGAAAACGGCAACACGCTCAGCAGACCGTGCAGCCGGCTACGGATCAGTCGCAGTCTGCTGACCAAAAGGCTGACCAAAGGATGGAACCCAAGCCAACTCAGCAGTCTTCCGAGACAGTTAGGACGGCTCCTCCCGCAGGGGCGCTGAAGTCGGCCAAGCTCAATCTCGGGCGCAGCATGGGAATGTCCTTTGGCGATATCCTGACCCACAAGGATAAACCCACGGCGGAGCAGACGGTGGAGGTGGAGAATGCCGAGGAGCGCAACGCCTTCACGGAGGAGGATCTCCTCGTCCAGTGGCGCGCGATGTGCACCCGTATGCCAGAGAACATGCGGGCTATGTCCACGCGAATGAGAAACCTCAGTCCTGTCATTACCGACTATCCCAACGTGGAGATCGTGGCGGAGAATCAGATCCTCTACGACCAGATGCTGACCATCAAGAGCCGCATCCGTGCCACGCTGGCCAAATGCCTGAAGAATGGCAGTCTGCAGGTCTCCATCCGTCTGGCCAAGCAGGAGGAGATCAAGCCGCTGCTCTCGCCCAAGGAGACGCTCGACCAACTGGTCAAGGAGAATACTGCTGTGGGGCGGTTGGTGCAATCCCTCAGCCTCGATCTGGCCTGACGTGCTATTGCTCCCACCTTTGTCCCTGGAGGCAAAGATACGGCGTTTTTTCGCCGGATTATTTTGCGGTTTAGAAAAAATGCCGTATCTTTGCACCCGATTTTTATCAATTGGCTCCGTAGCTTAGCTGAATAGAGCGTCAGATTCCGGTTCTGAAGGTCAAGGGTTTGAATCCCTTCGGAGTCACTTTTTGCCGATAGGGTAGTGTTGTCTTCTGACTTGATGCGTTAGCAGTCTTGTTGCGTCAAGTTTTTATGTCCTCCTCGTCTTTTTCCGATAATTCTCAACGACCGATTTTAGGTCAAAACTGTACGACCAACTTGTGTCGAATCCGTATGATTAACCTGTGGGCTAAATCGCATTCCTCGTGGAGAAAATTTTGCAACCTCGGGAGGAAACAAAAGTTTTATCTGACAGCATTCGTTTCGTATGTCAAGCAGAAGGCATGCGAAACCGCATGTACGGTGGAGTGGGGGGCGCAAAATGCGAAGTAGGAGATAAATACCTATGATTAGTATTTACCTCCTACTCTACTTTTGGAAGCTATGAATGGCAAACTTTATTCGCCCATATCGCACGCTTTGCCGTTGATGTCGAAATCGAATCCAGTGTCTTGGTGGCATCTCTCCATCTGCTTACACACACTCATACCTGCACATTCGGGGTGCTTGAGAAGCCACTCTTTCAGAAAAGCCTCTTCTTTCTCTAAATCCCTGTCAAAGTTTGCTTCCCTGTCGTTCTCTATTCTGTTGAGATATTCTTGCATCTCTTCTGGATTACCGTAGGCTCTTGTCGGGATCATTATTCCGCCAAAATTTACGCTGTCGTCTTGTTTCTTGATAAGGCCATCGGGATTTAGTGTGACGTGAAATATTGCTTGGACAAATTCCTGGTCAAGCATGGTCATGCCAAACATCTCTGAAGACGTGATTGTAATATTCAGACCCCCCCCGTCTGTTTTCTCTATTGCGCCGTCACACAAATGGAACACCACAGAAGGTTGCTTGAAAAAGAGAATCTTATTTCTAACATAATTATCCTCACGACAGGTCATTAGGATATATTTGTCCTTATAGCACTCCACCTTCATAATTTCTTCTGTGTTGGCGTCATATATGCTCTTGAAAGTGACGCTGTCTACAACACGGACGTTAGCAGCTTTCGTCTCGGTATTCATGCTGTAAATAGTAAAAGGTTCGGTGCCTTGAGCATAAGCAAGGCAAAAGTCCTTTTGTTTGGCTTCTGCAAGTTTGATAATCTGCACTTTTTCTCCTAGAGTGTCCACACCAATAGTCTGTTGTTTCACATCGGCAAACACGATATAGTGCTCTTTGCCAGTAGGGTCGTCAGACTTGTTTAGAATGATTTTTCCTTCTTTCTTGTACTGCTCAACTTTCTCGTTCACTAATTCTTGATTACTCTTACTGAATGAGCTAAGTGCCAATATTTCTGTCTTATTCTGATTCCAAGCAAACACACTAAGTGCGATTATTGCTATCAATAACAAAAGCGTTGATGCTAATACAATAGGTCTTCTTGATTTTTTTTGCTTTGTTATAACTACTGTTTCTTCGTTACAATCCAGGCCATTTAATATATTTACAAAACTACTAACGCTTTGAGGTCGCTCGGAGCGTTTTAGCTTCATAGCAGCAGTTATCGCATTGCGAATATTTGGAGATATAGTATTCGGGATGGTAGGGGAGCCATTCTGTGAGATGCTAACAGCGTGTGGTGGTTTTTCACCAACAACCATCGTATATAAGGTTGCTCCTAGGGCATAAATATCAGACTGTGGCGAAAAGTTCTGCACGCCTCCATCGGAATATTGCTCAAGTGGAGAATAACCATGACTTACGCCAACAGGGGTTGATGTAGTGCCTTCATCTGTCAATAGATCATATTGTTTCGCAACACCAAAGTCAATGAGAACGACAGAATTATCAACTTGGCGAACCATAATATTGCTAGGTTTAATGTCAAGATGGTTGATATGCTTGCTATGTATGTAGTTAAGCGCTTCTGCTACTTCTTTGATATATTGTATTGCTACATCCTCTTGCAACTTACCTTGTTGTTTCAAAATGTCGCTAATCGAGCATCCATCAATATATTCCATTGCATAATACGCAGTGCCATTTTCTTCAAAAGTGTCATGTATGCGAATTATATTACGATGATTAAGAGAAGATATTGTCTGAGCCTCTTTAATGAATTTGTTTTTGAAATTATCAACAAAATTTCTGTCAGAGGAGATGTAATATACTTGATTTGTGTCTTCTTCTCTACAGCACATATCTTTCATGAAAAATTCTTTGATGGCAACCTTTCTGTTTAGGTTGATTTGAGTTGCAAGATAGGTGATTCCAAACCCGCCTTGTCCCAAGACTTTTTCTATTTTGTATTTACCTCCTTGAAGAAGAGTTCCTTTTTTAAGTAGCATAATACTATACTTTAATTCCGCAGCACTATAGATTGTTATGTTCTTTAAGCGACTGGTCAATAATAAGTTGCCCAGGATCATTTCATCTCAGAGAATTCACCTGTCTTAGTGCTGCAAAACAAACAAGAGAATTCGTCAATAGATACGGCAAAGTTACAAATAAAATCAGAGAAACTCTCTTTTAGTGGAGTGTTTTTTTTGTTCATCCGGAAAATCGAGTGATAGGTTTTGTTCATAGTTGTTTCCCTTGCAGCAACCCTTGGTCAGCATGGGCCTCGAAGAGGCGATGTCCCCGCGAAGCTGTTCCATTACATGGCACTCTTTCTCGCCATGGCATAACTTGAGCAAGCTCAGTTCTGCTCATGGCTTACCGAAAGAGTTGTTACTTGTTGTAAAAGTTGTTCAAGTTGTCTTCTATGTGTCCACGTCGAATCACTCCATTTTCCGGAAGAACCTTAATTTCTTCTACCTTGTAGCGGAGAAACATTCGACCTACAAATTCTGCATTTTTATTTTTTGAACTTCTCAAATGCGGATTTTCTATCGTTGATGCCATCTGTTGAGATAAAAGCACTATCTTTGTGGTGTAAAATGTGATACCAATATCAAAAATAGCACCATAACATGAGGTTTGAACCTAAGAAATACTTGAATGAACTCGTCGCAGGACGTGGAAGCGGACTTGTGAAGATTATAATGGGTGTCAGGCGATGTGGAAAGTCTTTTCTTCTTTTGGGTCTGATTTCGATTGGCGGAATATTGTGCTCATGCCAAGTGAAAACAGACTGGAGGGAAAAGCCTTTGGCAAGCGATTTGCAGTTCACACAGTTGGCGAGAAGCTGGGACGAGGGCATCCCATTGGGCAATGCGACTGTTGGAGCTTTGCTATGGCAAAGGGATTCGGCTCTACGTTTTTCCCTGGACCGTACCGACCTTTGGGACCTTCGCCCTATGGATAGTATCTCCGGATCCAACAACCGTTTCTCGTGGGTATATAGTCAAGTGCAAAAGGGCGACTATCTACCGGTTCAGAAAAAATACGACTGGCCTTACGACCAGCTGCCTGCTCCTTCGAAAATACCAGGAGCTGCCCTTGAGTTTCCTTTGGAAAAATTAGGTGAGCCTAACGACATACGTCTGTATCTGAACAATGCGTTGTGCGAGGCCCGTTGGGATAATGGCACCACACTGAAGACTTTTGTCCATGCCACTGAGCCTGTGGGCTGGTTTGTTTTTGAAAACCTCCCTGACACAATATGCCCCAGTTTGATAGCACCGAAATACAACAAGCCTGTAGCTGCTGGTGATAACGATCCGGTGACAGGCTTAGATTTGCGTCGTCTGGGCTATGAACAAGGAACGCTACGGACTGAGAAGCAGGAAATAACCTATCATCAGCCGGGGTGGGGTGGATTCTATTACGACGTGAATGTACGTTGGAAACAAAAAGGCAAAAAATTGTATGGTGTTTGGAGTGTCTCTTCTTCTTTGTCGTCCGACAAGGCTTCGGAAGCAACCCTCCAAGCCCTGGAGCGTGGTGTGGACTCGGACTACAGTGCCCATATGGACTATTGGAACAACTATTGGCAAGCCTCTTCCATTTCCATACCCGATACGGTCTTGCAGAAGCAATACGACAATGAAATGTACAAGTTTGGTTCTGCTTCCCGTGAGAACTCTTCTCCAATCTCTCTCCAGGCAGTATGGACTGCCGACAATGGGAAACTTCCACCATGGAAGGGTGATTTTCATCACGACTTGAATACGCAGTTGAGTTATTGGCCATCCTATATGGGAAACCATTTGCAGGAAGAGATGGGCTATCTGAATACGCTTTGGAACCAACGTGAGGTCTATAGGAAATACACGAAGCAATACTTTGAATGTGAAGGTATTAATGTTCCGGGCGTTTGCACATTGACTGGCGAGCCGATGGGCGGCTGGATTCAGTATGCCATGTCTCCGACGGTGAGTGCTTGGCTGTCGCAGCATTTCTATCTGCATTGGAAATACTCGGCCGATAATGTATTTCTGAAAGAACGGGCTTATCCGTTTACGAAGGATGTGGCGACTTTCCTCAAACAGCTTTCCAGTGTTGACAACCAGGGGTTTCGTCGTTTGCCAATGAGTTCAAGTCCCGAAATATTCGACAATAGTATCAAGGCTTGGTTCAAGGACATGACCAACTACGACCTTTCCTTGATGAAGTTTGCCTTCAAGGCTGCTTCCGAAATGGCCACGGCTTTGAAGTTGAATGACGAGGCGGTGCATTGGGAAAAAGTAGGAAAACAGTTGCCAGCCTTTGATCTGGACAAGGAGGGTTCGCTCACTTTCGCCAAAGGTTTCCCCTATAACGAGTCTCATCGCCACTTCTCCCACGCCATGGCAATTCATCCGTTAGGCTTGCTTGACTACAGTCAGGGAGAGGAGTCCCAAAAGATCATCAATGCTACGCTCAAACGCATGCAGGAAGTGGGCCCGGACTGGTGGTGCGGTTATTCCTACAGTTGGTTTGGCAACATGAAAGCCCGTGCATTTGACGGCGAGGGTGCCGCTCAGGCCCTGAAGACCTTTGCCGAATGCTTCTGCTTGCCGAATACCTTCCATGCCAATGGCGACCAGACGAATAGTGGTAAGTCAAAGTTTACCTATCGCCCCTTCACGCTCGAAGGCAACTTCGCCTTTGCTTCCGGAATACAAGAGATGCTGATGCAGAGTCATACTGGTATCATTCGAATTTTCCCAGCTGTCCCAGCTTCCTGGCAAGATATCTCTTTCCAGGATCTGCGTGCCATGGGCGCCTTCCTTGTGTCTGCCGAGCAAAAAGGTGGCAAGGTGCAGCAAATCAGCATTTATCCAGAACAGGGCGGAACTTGCCGTATTGCTTTGCCTGCGTCTATGCAAAATGGAGAACCGACGGTGACAGGCAATAAGGGCGATGTAACCCGTGAGGGCGAAGTGCTGGTGATTCCGACTCAGAAAGGTGAAAGGGTTATAATCAGTTGGCCATAACACAAAGTGTTTTTACGGTCTTTTCTTTTTGATAAACATAGTTAAGATGCCTTTTGCGTCACCCCATATTAGGTGACGCAAAAGGTGCAAAATGTTATTTATTAATTAGTTAGAAACCATGTATTCTATGAATGAAGTAGTCAGGACAATTTCGGAGGAACCAGTCATCTTCTTCTTCTCCATAAAAGACAATATCCCCAAAACGTTGAATGATGTCGGATTTGACTTGAGGAGAAAGGGAATCACATTCCTCAAATGCGCAATACTCAATACTTGTTACAGAATCTGGAATGTTGATACTTGTTAGGAAATTACAATATGCAAAAGCCAACCATCCAATGCTTGTTACACTGTCTGGAATAATGATGCTTGTGAGAGAATTGCACCCTAAAAAAGCACATGCTCCAATGCTTGTCACGCTGTCAGGAATGACATAGTTTGCATCTTTTGCTCTATACGAAATAATCGTAGTCGTAACTATTCAGCAATAACACCCCTTTGAGTTTTTGTCAATAATCCTAATACA
>ENA-OROM01001411-OROM01001411.1-human-gut-metagenome-genome-assembly--contig:-NODE-1411-length-22324-cov-2.460461_pt1 | contig 22324 bp, 17 predicted proteins | sample MGYA00242129_ERZ509050 | MGnify/ENA primary metagenome ERZ509050 (study PRJEB26280, sample SAMEA2338701) | human gut metagenome | biome: human gut; feature: human-associated habitat; material: faeces...
TGACGCTTCCGACGCAGCAGCTACTGCCGATGAAAGCAGCGATAAAGCTGCTGAAGACTCAGCAGCCGATGAGAAAACAACTACTACAGCAAGCAAGGACGACGAGGTTCAGCCTATAACTGACGAAGAAGCTCTTGCAATGTGCGAAAAGATAACAGAGAACGACAAGATAGCTCTTTATCTTGACGAAGAAAACGAAAGACTTTGTCTTTATGTAAAGGCTTCAGGTAAGTATTGGTGGACTTCGCCTATAAATGTTCAGGCTGACCAGACAATTATCGACACAGTTAAGGGCACAGCAATGAAAAATGCCCAGAGAAAGCAGATCGCTGCAAGTGCCGCTATCAGAGTCGGTGACCTTAGACAGGAAAAGAGAACAGAGTCCCCTGCTCCGGTTTACTCCAACAAGGCAAAAGTAAAATGGGTGAAAAATTCAGACGGCGTTGTTGCTACATATAACTACGTTTCTGATGGTGTGAAGCTCAAGATACACTATGTTCTTGAGGACGATAACCTCTATGTTTACTGCGATTCAGATGAGATCGAGGAGAAAAACACTTCTCAGGTAGACGGAAAGGTGCTTACAAAGATCGAGTTCTGCCCTAACTTCGGCGCTGCTGATTCAACTGCGACAGGCTATATGATAGTTCCTGACGGAAGCGGTGCTGTAATAAACTACAACAACGGCAAGACCGAGTACGCTGACTATAATCAGCAGGTATTCGGCAGAGATTATACAGCCGTTCCAATAACAGCTCCAAGAACCACTCAGCAGGCTTATATGCCGGTCCTTGCAACAGTAAGCGGTTCATCTGGACTTGTTTGCGTTGCTTCTGACGGTGAGTCAAACGTTTATGCTCACGCTCAGGTATGCGGACAGGAAAAGCAGGCTTACAACACTTGTTACTTCGAGTTTGAAACAAGAAGCTCAGACTCATTCTTCATGAGCGGTGATAACTCAAACAAGATCACAGTGTTCGAGAAGAACGGAATAAAGACCGAGAGATTTGGAGTTCGTTATTATCCTGTTGATTCAGACAACGGCGAGGATCTTAACTACGCTGACTGCGCTGAGGTCTACAGAAACTACCTTATCAATAATAGGGGCCTTACAGCTAAGGCTCAGGCAAATAAGAGCGATCTTTATGTTGACCTTTATGGCGGCGTTATGAAGGATACTTCTATTCTCGGTATCCCATTCAATCTTAAAACAGAGATCACTGGCTTCGATCAGGCTTCAGACATACTTGATATCCTCAAGGACGGCGGAGTTGACAACATAACTGTCAACTATAACGACTGGACAAATGACTCTATCAAGAACAAGATATCCACAGAGGTATCTCCGTCCGGCAAGCTTGGTGGTTCAAGCGCATTTGATAAGCTTATCTCAAAGGACGATAATATGAAGATCGTTCCTTCAATGAACAACTTCAAGATGGACAGTGGTTCATGGGGATATATGACTCTTACAAGCACAGCTATCAGAGTTTCAAATGCTTATTCAAGACAGTCATCATACAGCCCGGCCTTCGGTGTTGCAGAAAAGGGAGTTTCACCTGCTCTGCTCACACCAAACAAGTACTCGAATGTGTTCACAGAAATGCTCGAGAGCTATACTGATGAAAAGCTCACTTCTATCGGCTTCGGTGATTATTCAACAAAGCTTGTTTCTGACTATTCAAAGAAGGATCCTTCAAGCAGAAGCAAGACCATGAATACTATCGTTGACGGCTATAAGAGTGCGAGCGAGAAGATCAGTACAGTATTCGCAGACGGTGCGAACTCTTACGTTCTCCCATATGTAACAAACGTTTCAAACGTTCCTGTTTACTCCAGTGGATTCAACGTAACAGATTTCGATATCCCGTTCTATCAGATGGTCATTCACGGATATGTTGATTACGCTTCAACACCTATCAATAAGAGCTCAAATTCAGATGAAACATTTCTGCTTTCACTGGCTTCAGGCTCGCAGATACACTATGATATGACATACGCTGACGCTGATACGCTTCAGGATACAGAATATGACGACCTGTATTATTCAAACTATGCAGGCTGGACAGATCTTGCGGCTAATCAGTACAAAAAGGTAAGCAGCATACTTTCAGGCGTTTCAGATTATACGATCACAAAGTATGAGCTGAGCGATGACAAGAACGTTCTTACCACAACTTATTCAAAGGACGGAGCTTCAGACGTTGTTATCAGTGTTGATAAGAAGAACGCAACAGCTACCGTAGGCACAGAGGTCTATGACCTTGCAGATTGTATAGAAGGAGGTTTGACAGAATAATGAGCGAAGAGATCAAAAACACTCCTGAAGAGATCGAGGCTGTTAAGGCTGAGGATCTTGAAGATACAGTCGAAAAGGAAAATGACGCTGAGGCTGTTACAGAAGATATTTCAACAGAGGAGATAATCGCAGAAGAGCCTGCCGCTGAGGCAGTCGCTCCTGCACCTGTGATGAAGGAAAAGAAGCACAGACTTTCTTATGAAAAAAGAAAAGGACTTTACGGCTACGGATTTATAGCGATCTGGGCGCTGGGTACTATCTACTTCTTTATCCTGCCTCTTATAGAATCTCTCATTTACTCATTCAACAAAACTGAGGTAACTCAGGGCGGAATGAAAATGTCCTTTATCGGTTGGAAAAACTATGTAAACGCTTTCCGTAAGGATCAGGATTATTCCAAGGCTCTGGTAGCAATGATCGAGAATACGGTTTTGAGAACTCCTCTTATCCTCATATTCTCTATCTTTATCGCAGTTATCCTTAATCAGAAATTCAAGGGAAGAACATTCGCAAGATCAGTATTCTTCCTCCCTGTTATCATCGCTACAGGTCCTGTTATCGACATCATCAACGGTAACATGAGCACAGGCGGATACGCAGGCGGATCTGAGCAGTTCAGCTCAATGTTCGAGGCTGACCTCGTTGACCAGTTGCTGAACTTCCTCGGTATCTACAACATCAGTGATAAGCTCACTATGATAATAAACTCGCTGACCACCGACATCCTGAACCTTGTATGGAACTCAGGTATCCAGATACTTCTGGTGCTTTCAGCACTTCAGGGTATCCCGCTCTCAGCTAAGGAAGCAGCCCAGATCGAGGGTGCAACTTCATGGGAGTTCTTCTGGAAAGTCACAATTCCTTATATCAGCCCAATGATACTTTCAAGCGTGGTTTATACAATCGTTGACTCATTCGTCGATCCACAGAACGAAGTTATGACGATCGTTCTTAACAAGGCAAGCAACTGGGAGCATGGCTACTCAGCGGCAATGGCTTGGGCATACTTCCTTATCGTAGCAGTATTCCTTGCACTTGTCGTAGCACTTGTTAATAAGTTCGTTTACTATGAAGTAGAATAAGGGGGGATTTAAGTGGCAACTAAAAAAGAAGAAAAAGAGTTCGAAAAAGAACGAAAGGCTGCTATTAAAGCCCGTTATAAGAAGATGAAAGAGGATGGTCTTGAGAAATATCTCACCCCTGAGCAGATCAGCTATAACAGAAGAAGAAGAGCGATCGGAATGGTTTGGCCGTTCTTCAGATTCCTCATCCTGTTTGGTCTGTGCTTCGTAATCCTCTATCCACTGATATTCATGCTTTCAACTGCGTTCAGACCAAATGAGCAGATGAACGACCCGTCAGTAGTTTGGATCCCTAAGAGCTTCACACTTGATAACATCAAGGACGTTTGGGGAGTAATGAAGTTTGAAGATACTGTTGTAAACACAGTTATCCTTAACCTCGTGGCCTCTGTCCTTCAGGTTATCACCTGCTCTATCACAGGTTACGGCTTCGCTAGATTTAAGTTCAAAGGTAAGGGAATCCTGTTCGGTATCGTTGTTCTTATGATCATCGTACCTCCACAGATCACAACTATCCCACTTTACCTCCAGTATGCTTACTTCAAGCCAGAGTGGCTCGCTAAGGTATTCACGCTTGGCAAATCAACATCGCTTATCAACAGCGGTTGGACAATGTATCTTCCTGCGTTGTTTGCAAACGGACTCCGTGCAGGTCTGTTTATCTTCATCTTCCGTCAGTTCTTCAGAGGACTTCCTAAGGAGCTTGAAGATGCTGCATACCTCGACGGCTGCAGCCCACTGAAAACATTCCTTGTTATCATGTGTCCTAACGCAAAGTCTTCGTTCCTGACAGTATTCCTGTTCTCTATCGTTTGGTATTGGAACGACTACTATGTATCATCATCATTCTTCACACAGAACGACACTGTTGCTCTTATGCTGAAGAACCTGAATACAAACCTGACTCAGCAGCTCTTCGACGGTCAGGCGGTATCTGTAAGACAGATAATCGTATGGCTTGAAGCAGGTTGTCTGCTTTCTATCACACCTATCCTTATTATGTATGTATTTCTCCAGAGATACTTTATCGAGGGTGTTGAAAGATCAGGTCTTGCAAACTAATTTGCAAATAAGCTTATCAAAAGTCCTGCACTTCGGTGCGGGACTTTTTTTGCGTGAAGCCCTTTTTATGTTCATATATTTAAGACTTATTAAATTTGTACATATATAAAGCAACGCAATTGTGCATATTGCTTTGAAATGTCAGGTTAATTTAGTACAATCGTGTATAGAAAAAACATCTTTTTTTTGATATAATTACTTTGGGTATTATTGCCCATGGTAAGTTGTTTATAAAAATATTCAGTTAGGAGTCTGAACATGAATATAAAAGTTGATTTAAAAAAGCTTTTTGCTGCCGTAGTATCAGCGATAATGTGCCTCTCCGCAGGGGGTTGCTATCTGCTTCCTGACGAGGAGGAAGTCCTCGATGCACCGACCGTGAAGGCAAGCGATGTTACATATTCCACAGTGACGGCAAAGAAAAAAGACCTTGAAAAGAAGATAGTCGCAACAGGCACTGTCACAGCGGAAAATCAGTATACTCTTTCTTATGAAAAGCAGAGCGGCACAGTGTCAAAATTTTATGTAAAAGCAGGCGATAAGGTCAAAAAGGGTGATGTTATCTGTGACCTTGATACATATGATCTTGACTATCAGATAGAAGAAAAACAGCTTTATCTCGAAAAAGCAAAGCTTAATGTTGATATAATTTATGAGGGCGGCGGCTCCCAGGCAGAGATAGACTCTGCTTATGTTGACGTTCAGCTCCTTGAAAAAGAGCTTGAAAAATTGCAGGCTCAGAAGGAGGATTCAAGCCTGAAATCACCTATAGACGGCGTTGTTTCGTCACTCTCTGACGTAAGAGCAGGCGACAACGTAAATCCGGGTCAGACTATCGCAACTGTTATAGATACTTCGGCTCTTTATATCGCAATACAGCCTGACGACCTCACCCAGTATGATATCGACACAGAGGTGCAGATAAGGATAGGCGAGGATTATTATGACGGTGTTGTTTTTATGACTCCTAAAAAGCTTGCGGATTATCAGGAAGAGCAGAAAGAGGATCATAACAATGTTGACGATACAGGTATAGATTATCAGGCGGATACTATCTATGTTCGTTTCAAGGATACCGCCCCTGCGGAAACAGTGGGTCAGCTTGCAGATACGATACTTGTCCTTGACAGCGTAAAGGACGCTATCGTTATCTCAAATAATCTGATAAAAAAGGTTGACGGCACAAAGGTAGTTTATGTGCTGAAAAACGGTGAAAAAACTGCCGTTGAAGTGGAAACAGGACTTTCTACAGGCTCTCAGACCGAGATAAAATCGGGCCTTAAAGAGGGCGACGAAATTGTTATCAGATAGGTTTGAAAGGATAAGCTTATGTTCACCTTATTGTTCCGTAAAATGCGAAACACCAAATGGATGGTGCTTTGCCTGCTGATAGGCTTTGTTATGGCGTCTGCCATGATGAGCACTATCCCTATTTATATGAACGCTTCTCTGCAAAGAATGCTTGTAAAGGATCTTGAGTCGTTCCAGACAGAATATGAGATCTATCCAGGTGCGTATAATACCAGCTATGGATTGAAAATGGATATCTCAGGCAGTGAGCAGCAGAAAGCTGTTGAGAATTATAATAACAAAGTGGAGGCTAAGTTCAAGGAGCTTGGTCTGCCTGAAAAGCTTGATAAGAAGTATATAAGTGACGAGTATCTCTATGTGCGTTCACTTGCCGTTTCAGATGGCAATTCGCAGGCAAGGTTCACTCTCGGCGGTATGACGGATATCTCCGACCATATCAGCATAAAGCAGGGCAGAATGTTCACTGCAGGCAAGCGTTCAGACGGCGTTTACGAGTGCGTTGCCACAGAAAAAGCCATGAAAAGCACAGAGCTTGCTATAGACACAGTATATGAGATAGCCGACGTGTTTGATGATAACAAGTCAATAAAAATAGAGATCGTGGGCGTTTTTGACGTTAAGGACGAAAATGACGCATATTGGGCAGAGGGTCTTGATTCTCAGTATACAGCCGTTGTCTTTACAGATTATGACACAATGCTCGGGGATTGCGTTGATACTGGCGTTGTGAATATCACAAAGGCTGTCCATAACTATGCGGTGGATTATGCTTCCATGAATATGACTGACCTTGCAAGCACAAACGAGATGATAGCAAAGCAAAAGACCTATTTTGGTGAAAATTCCATAGGCTTTTCGATGCCTGCCTCAGATATCCTCAAGGACTATGAGAGCCGTTCATCACAGCTCCAGCTTGTTTTGTGGCTTTTGCAGATACCTGTCATACTTATGATAATATTCTATCTCTTTATGGTGTCACAGCTCAACGTTGAGCAGGAGCGTAACGAGATAGCGGTGTTCAAAAGCCGTGGAGCAAGCCGCTTGCAGATAATGGGCATTTATGCTCTGGAATCCCTCGTACTTGGCGTTCTGACCGTTATAATAGGACCTTTCGCAGGTCTTGGACTTTGCAAGGTGCTTGGTGCGTCAAACGGATTCTTGGAGTTTGTCAACAGGCGTTCGCTCCCTGTTCATATGACAATAGAAGCTGTCGTCTATGCGGCAATAGCCGTGGCAGTGTTCTTTGTCACAACTATGATACCGATCGTTCCTGCCACAAAAACAACTATTGTTGAGCATAAGCAGTCAAAAGCCAAAAAGAAAAAGCACGCTCTGTGGGAAAAGGTCTGCCTTGATTTTATCCTTGTGGGCGGTTCAGTTGGCTGGCTTTATTATTACAACAAAACTCAGGAAAAGCTTGTTGCAGAGGGTGTGACAGACACCACCGCAACAGTAAATCCTATAATGTTCGTGGCTTCCACTGCCTTTATACTTGGCCTTGGTCTGTTTCTTATAAGGATATATCCTTATATAATAAGGCTTCTCGCAAGAATAGGCAGAAGAGTGTGGTCGCCTGCACAGTATGTTTCACTGACTAATATCGGTCGCTCCTCAACGGGCAGGGAAAGATTTTTGATGCTGTTCCTTGTTCTTACTGTATCATTGGGCGTGTTCTTTGCAAATACCGCAAGAGCTTTGAACAGAAATGCCGAGGAAAGCGTTGCCTATGGGGTTGGCTGCGACGCTGTTCTTACAGAGCAGTGGTATAGCAGTAAAATAGAATCTGCACAGCAGACCACTCCTCAAAGCGCATCTCAGGCAGCTCAATCAGGCACAAAGCAGACTTCCGAAGAAAGCGACGAAGAAGATACAGAAACTACCATACAGTATGTAGAGCCTGTTTTTGAGCGATTTGAAAAGCTCGCAGGAGTGGAAAATGTCACAAAGGTTTTCAGAAAAGACGACGTGACCATATCTTCAAACAAAATGAACGTTCCAAGACAGCAGACAAAGTCTGACGATGAGGAAAAGACCCGTGACGATTTCCTTGACCAAAGCGTTGACACAAGCTCAGGCAAAAGCTCAACAAGCAATGTCCAGCTTATGACCATAGTGCCAAGCGATTTCTCAAAGGTCTGCAAATTTGAGGACAGACTTCTGCCGGTTCAGTTAAATAACTACCTGAACGCCCTCGCAGAGTACACCCCGGGAGTTATCCTCTCTTCAAGCTTCAAGAGCTACGGTCTGGAGCTTGGTGATACTGTAGAGTGTAAGTGGGGCGGAAACGAGCCCTTTGAAGTGACCGTCCTTGCCTTTGTTGACTACTGGCCGGGACTAAGCCCTTATAAAGAGGCGAAAAACGGCGGTTATATGGACTTTGCCGTTATGAACTACGATTATGTGAACGTTCAGACAAGCATGGAGCCTTATGAGGTATGGTTCAAGCTCAAAGACGGAGCTTCCGTTCAGGAGTTTTATGACTCAATAGACAAAGCAGGCATTAAACCTCTCACCCTTGAATCTGCAAGCCAGCAGACTATAGAAAAGAAAAACGACCCTATGCTCCAGGGTATGAACGGCGCTCTCACTCTCGGCTTTATCATCATCATGGTGATGTGCATAATAGGTTTCCTTATCTATTGGATACTCTCCATAAAGAGCAGGACTTTGCAGTTTGGTATCCTAAGAGCAATGGGAATGAAGTTCAGAGAGATAATAATGATGATAGTCTATGAACAGCTTTTGGTGTCAGGCGTTGCAATATTCGCCGCTATCTTTATCGGCGGCATAACCAGCGACCTTTTCGTACCGCTGTTCCAGAGCATCTTCGACGCAAGCCAGTCAGTGCCGCCGTTTGCAGTGATACCTGAACGCAGCGACTACCTGAAGCTTTATGCAGTTATAGGAGTAATGCTGCTCACAGCCTTTGTGGTGCTTGGCAGACTTATAAAGAAGATAAAGATAAGTCAGGCGTTAAAGCTTGGTGAGGATTGATAGGAGGAAATTTTATGACAGCTTATGAAAAGCTTACAAAATGTTATGAGTGCGTAAAAAGCAAAATAGACTTTGAGCCAAAGGTAGCCCTTGTGCTTGGCTCAGGTCTTGGCGATTATGCAAATTCTATAGACGTGAAATACACCCTCAGCTATAAGGATATAGAGGGCTTCCCTACATCAACGGTAGAGGGTCACAAGGGTCAGTTCGTTTTCGGATATGTTGGCGAAGTGCCTGTTGTTATAATGCAGGGCAGAGTGCATTATTATGAGGGATATGCAATGGAGGACGTTGTGCTTCCTGCAAGACTTATGAGAATGTTGGGCGCAAAGGTGCTCTTCCTCACAAACGCATCGGGCGGAGTGAACGCAGGCTTCAAGGCAGGCGACTTCATGCTTATAACAGACCATATCTCAAGCTTTGTTCCTAATCCTCTTATTGGCAAAAATATCGACGAGCTTGGAACAAGATTTCCTGATATGAGCGAGATATATAACAAAAAGCTCAGGGATATCATCTCAGGTGCAGCAGAAGATCTTGACATAACCCTCCGCCATGGCGTTTATCTCCAGCTCACCGGACCGTCTTTCGAGTCCCCTGCGGAAATAAGAATGGCAAGAACTATCGGTGCTGACGCAGTGGGAATGTCAACAGCCTGCGAGGCTATCGCCGCAAATCATGCAGGCATGAAAGTCTGCGGAATATCCTGCGTTGCAAACCTTGCAGCAGGCATGACGGATAATCCTCTCACTCATGCTGAAGTTCAGGAATGTGCAGACAAGGCTGCTCCCCTTTTCAAAAAGCTTATCACTGAAAGCATCATAAGAATAGGTAAACAGCTTTAAGGTTTTGTAACAGCTTTTTCAAAATAATATGTAACAAATGTGCGAAAAGGGCTGATGATGTGTACTTTTTTGCTAAACTTTGTGAAAAACTATTGACAAATCAAACACTTTAGTTTAATATATTATTATGAAGTAAGTATCTTCAAAAAATATATCAAGAATATGGAGAGATAATCATATGGCAAAATTTTGTGGACAGTGCGGAGCTCAGCTTAATGACAATGCGACTTTCTGCACTCAGTGCGGTGCAACAATAGCACCTCAGCAGCCTGCACAGCAGACCGCTTCACCAATGGCAAATCTTCAGCAGGCAGCCAAGAATATTGACATGAACGCTATAAAGGACGCTGTTTCTGTTGAAAACATCAAAAATCTGAAAAACAAGCCTAATAAGCTCACTATCGCAGTTCTGGCAGTTCTGCTCGTGCTTGTTATTCTGGTAGTTGTTATCCTTTGCATGATATTCGGCGGCGGAAGCTGGAAAACTCCTATCAATAACGTTATGGACGTTCTCAATGACGGTGACGGTAAGGCTTATGAAGAGCTTATGCCTCCTTATTATAAAGATATGGCAGACGCTCTGGACGGTATCATTGATATAAGCGACGAAGATTTTGACGAAGAGGCTGAAAATCAAAGAGATAGACTTACAAAGAAATACGGCGATGACGCTGAGATAAGCTATGAGGTAGTTAAAAAGACTAAGGTAGACTCAGACGATATCGACAGCTATAACGAAGTTTCAGACGTTGCGTCAATACTCAGCAGCAAAAAGGCTAAGAAGTATAAGCTTACAAAGGCTTACAAGGTAAAGATCAAGTACACTATCGAAGGTGAAGACGCTGATAAGACCGACAAGACAACTGTTATTGTTGGCAAGATGGACGGTACATGGGTGCTTCTGGACGAGGGCGACCTTCCAATAAGCACAGGTTTCTAAGATATATAAACGATCAGTAACGGGCGGAGAATTTTCCGCCCGTTTTTGAAAATGCGGTGTTTGCACAATGAAAAAATTATCAGTGCTGTGTATGCTTTTGTGTGTGGCAATGCTCTTTTGCTCCTGCGGAGAGGAAGAAAGAGCTGTCCTGGGATATGAACAGCCCGTGGCGACACTTATCACAGCGGCGCAGTATAGCGATACGCAGTCATATCTTTCCTGCTTTACCCCAGAAGCGGAGGCGGAGTATAAAAACAGCGACAGCTATAACGAAGCCCTTGCGGAAACGCTTCTCACAAGGGGCGAGGAAAAAACGGAGCTTTCTTATAAGCTCAGCAGTAAAAAAGAGCTTGACAGCGACGGCTTGAAAGACCTTGAAAAAAGCTATAAGGAAAGCTATCACAAAAATGTGACTATCAAAAAAGCTGTTACAATGACAGCAAAGCTCACAGAGACTACTGACAGCGGCGAGCTGTCTGCCCAGCCGTGAGATAACAGTGGTCAAAATAGAAAACAACTGGTATATTTTCGGAAAAGTTATCGAAAAATTTGATCTCAGCCAAAAGGGCTGAGGGGATCAATAATAATATGAAAAGAGGGTATTAATATGGAAAATTGTCCAAAATGCGGTCTGCCTGTTGCCGACGGTGCAAAGTTCTGCGCTGCCTGCGGAACAAGAATGCCGCAGAAGCTTATAAAGAGCAAGGTCTGCTCAGTGTGTGGAAATACACTTAATGCGGGGGCTAAGTTCTGCAACGTCTGCGGAACAGCCGTGCCGCAGGACGAAACGCCTGCCGAGCCTGTAGTGGACGAGAGAAATCCTGAAATGGAGTCTATCGAAGTGCCTGAGCTGCATTTTGATGATACTCCTGTGCAAAATCAGACTATTCCGCCAACGACTCCTGATATGCCGACTATGGACAGCGTTTATCTGCCTGGGCAAGAGCCTGCAAAGCCTGTTCAGCCTGCACAGCCGACAGCCGAGGAAGTTGCAATGGCTTCAAGAACTGTGGAAATACCTCAGACGCCTACAGTTGCTGAAACTCCAAACGTTGCTCCACAGCCTCAGCAGCCTGAAAGAGTTCTTACACCAGAGGGCTATCAGCAGCCTGCTCAGCCTGTGAACAATGCAATGCCACAGATGAATCAGGGTGGACAGCCTATCCAGCCAAATCAGATGAATCAAATGAACGGCGTTACACCTGGAAAGGGTGCAAGTGCACTTGTTCCGATAATACTTATCATTCTTATACTTGCTGTTATCTGCGTTGACGTTTTCTGGCTTTTCAGAGATCAGATATTCGGCAAAAAGGACGAAAGCTCAAATGACTGTGCAGTGATAACTCTCACGGACGAAACTGACTATCCTGCAAACGAAGCATTTTTCTTTGAAGAATAGAATATAATGTAAAAAGGGACGTTTCAAAGCGTCCCTTTTTTGTGTGTCAACACAGTATTTGCGTAAAAGATAAAGGCGACCCAAGGCCGCCCCTACATTTAATCTTTCATGCTCTCGATTATCTCGTTAGCTTTCTTGTAAATAACAGCAGGTTCTTCGCCTATCCTGAACTCGCCGTCCTCGTAAAGCACTTTACCAGCACACATCGTGAGCTTTACATTCTGCTTTGAGCCGCTGTAAACAAGGTTTTTGCCTATGTTGTTAAGAGGCTGCATATTAGGCTGAAAAAGGTCGATAACGATAAGGTCAGCCTGCTTGCCCTCTGCGATAATGTCGCAGTCAGAAAGCCCCATTGCCCTTGCAGAGCCTACAGTTGCCGCCCTCAGCACCGAGTCAGCAGGGCAGGCAGAAGCATCATCGCAAGCTATCTTCTGCAAACCTGTCATAAGGAACATTTCTCTGAACATATCAAGACAGTTGTTGCTTGCAGGACCGTCAGTACCGATAGCGATGTTTATGCCCATATCCTGCATTTTTACGATAGGCGCAATGCCGCTTGCAAGCTTTACATTAGAGCCTGCACAGTGAACAGCCCATACGCCCTTGTTTTTGAATATCTCAAGATCCTTGTCGCTCATGTGAACGCAGTGGAAGCCTGCACCGCCAAAGTCGAAAATGCCAAAGCTGTCAAAAAGCTCAGTTGGCGTCATGCCGTATTTCTCTATGCACTCTCTGACTTCTTTTGCAGTTTCCGAGTTGTGCATTGCAACAGGCGCTTTGTATTTTGCCGCAAGCTTGCCAACGCCCTCCATAAGCTCCTTTTCGCAGGTGTATTCTGCATGGAAGCCAAGCATAAAGCTTATAAGAGGGTCAACATTGTTGTATTTCAGATAGTTGTTTTCAAGCCTTTCAAGATTAGACTTGTCACCGCTCACTGCACCGCAAAGCACAGAGCGGAAGCCGCTTTCTATGCAGGCTTTTACATAATCGTCAAGCTCAAAGTACATATCAAATGCCGCCGTACAACCTGTTGTGAGATATTCAAGTATAGCAAGCTTCGTGAGCCAGTAAACTTTCTCTCCGTCAAGCTTTGCTTCCATTGGAAAGATCTGCTTAAAAAGCCAGTCCTGCAAAGGCATATCGTCAGCATATGATCGCAGAAAAGTCATTGCCGAGTGAGTGTGCGCATTTTTGAATGACGGCATAAGGAGATTTCCCTTGAGGTCATATTCACGTTCAAAAACCTTTCCGTCAAGCTCCTCAGCCTTAGGCTTGCCAACGAAAACTATCTTTGAGCCTTCCGTCCAGACCTCTATATCCTGCGTTTCTATGCCGTTGGCAAGGGTCATTACCCTGCCGCCGAAAAATCTTATCATGGCTCTTTATCCTCCCTTACTCTATTTCAAGAACAGCCGTCTGCTCTCCATGGCGTGAGATAACTCTCGGCACTCTTGCAGATATTCCGCAAACTATCTCGTAGCCTATCGTTCCTGTCATTTTGCCGATATCGTCGGCGGTTATCTTTTCATTTCCCTGTGCGCCTATGAGGACAGCCTCGTCCCCTGCCTTTACGTCCTCTACCTCAGTTACATCACACATGAACTGATCCATACATATCCTGCCTGTGATAGGGCATTTCTTTCCGTTGATAAGCACATATCCCTTGTTTGAAAGCGCCCTGGGATATCCGTCTGCATAGCCTGCCGTAACAGTTGCGAGCTTTACTTTGCCATTTGCAGTGTAAGTCCTGCCGTAGCTTACGTCAGTGCCATTGTCTATGTATTTTACCTGCGCAACAGCCGCCTTAAATTCCATAGCAGGCTTTGGCTCAAAAGGCAGAGCCTTTGCAGGGTCAGGATAAAGTCCGTAAAGTATTATTCCAAGCCTTGCAAGAGAGCTTCTCTCATTATAATAATATACTCCGCCGGCTGAGTTGAGAAAATGCACTTTTTCAAGGTGAAGCCCCTCTGCTTCGCATTTGTCAGCAACGGCAAGTATCTTCTCCGTCTGTGCCTTTGTGTATTCCTCGTCCTGCTCTCTCAGGCTGTCAGCCACCGCATAGTGGGTGAAAATGCCCTCCAGCGCAATGTTTTCAAGCTTCGATATCTCTTTAAGCTCACCGTATATCTTGTCGGTTTCCCCGTGAAGACCTATTCTCGTCATGCCCGTGTCGATAGCGGCATGTATGCGTACCTTGCCGTCAGCGTTTTCTGAAAGTGCTTTAGCATATGAAAGCTCTGTGCAAGCCTGAATGATGTCAAGCCTTGTGAGCCACTTAGCATTTTCAGGAGGTGTGTAGCCCAAAATGAGTATCTCGCCTTTTATGCCCATATCCCTGAGCCTGTGGGCTTCGTGTATGTTCGATACCGCAAACCAGCGAATGTCCATCTCGTTTTCAAGAAACGGAACTACCCCGTTGTCAAAATGTCCGTAGCAGCTCGCCTTTACAACGCACATTATCTCTGTTTTTTCCCCTATGAGCCTGCGGTATTCTTTCAGATTGTATTCAATGCTGTCAAGATCTACCTCAGCCCATGCTCTCTTCAAAAAATCCATTTTATTTTTCTTCCCTTTCGGTTTTATAATTGTGCCTTTGCGCAAAATATTTGTCATTTTCTATTGAAAAAGATAAATCAATGTGTTATAATGTTCTTATCATGGACATTGTGTCGCCAAATTTTTCAGGAGGCTTTGATGTGAGTAATATCGTCCCCGCAGAAGAATTTTTCTGCAACCGAGATACCTCTTGCTGCTTTACAGGTCATAGGGACAGGGATCTGCCTTTCGGCGGCGATGTCCATAAGCAGGGTATGAAAAATCTCCTGAGTATGCTCGTCCTTATGATAAAGGAAGCATATAGCGAAGGCTGCCGTACTTTTATATCTGGTATGTCAAAAGGTATCGACCTGCGCTGTGCTGAGATAGTCCACAGCCTTTCGGCTCAGCCCGAATATAAGGATATGAAGCTCGTGTGCGTTCTGCCCTATGCAGGTCAGCGTACAGAGATGAAAACACCCTTGGACAGCTATACATATTCGCTTATTCTGAACTCTTGCAGTGCGGTCGTGATAACAAGCCCCAAGTATGAAAGCGGCTGTTATAAAAAGCGAAACAGCTTTATGGTTGAACATTCCTCTCGTCTGATCGGGGTCATAAAAGAGAAAGCCAAAGGCTCAGGCACTTTGCAGACCATAAACATGGCAAAGCGTGCAGGCCTTACGCTGAACATCATATGCCTTGACGATAATCCTGTTTTCTATATCGACTCAGACTCAGACAGCCGTCCTATTTAGTTTACACCTAAATTGCAAATTGTTCAATAGTTTTCGAGAATTTTTCCGAAAAAGTTTATATATGAAAATATGGCGGACAGTATGCCTGCCTGTATATATTTGAAAGTAAGGAGATCAATAACATGGCTCAGACGAAAGCTCACAAGAAAAAAAGAAGATCTCAGGCTCCTATCGCTCTGGTCTACTTCATAACGATGATAATATTCCTCTTTGTTATCGGCATGCTTGCACTGTATGCCCTCAGAGAGTTTGGTGTTATCGGCAATGATGACAGCGACAGCGACGCAGGCATAAAAAGCCCGGTTTATAATACCCTTTTTGCAAGAGTGAACAGCAAGGGCGTTCTTGCAGACGCAACAGTCATAAGAGTTGCACCGGACGCAAAGAAGATAATCATAATGCCTGTTTCAGCGTTCACAGTGAGCGGAAGCCAGACAATGCGTGAGATACACGAAGAGGGCGGCATGGTGAAGCTTGAAGCAGCCGTTGCGGACACTTTCGGTATCACTATAGACAATTACGTTTCTCTCACAAATGACGCATTCGAGAATGCGGCGGATATTGTGGGCGGAATTACATATACTCCTGATGAGGAGCTTTACTATCTCTCTCAGGATAATGACGAGAACGATATCGCTATCCCAAGCGGCGATCTGACTAACCTCAGCGGTCATCAGATAAGACTTATCTGTCAGTATCCTGTTTTCAAAGAGGGCAGGAATGGTAATATGAAGTTTCTTGGAACTGCGGTGACAATGCTTATAAACAACGCTTTCCAGCAGACGAATATCACTAAGGATAATCTTGATAACTTCTATAATATATTCACCGCAAACAGCGATACCGATTGGACAAGTGCACAGTATAAGGAAGAAAAGTCGTATCTCAAGGATATGCTGGATCAGAACCTTACTCCTGCAGAAGCTCTTGTGCCAGAGGGCGAGTGGACGGACGATTCTCACTTTAAGGTGTCTGATAAGTTCAAGGAGAGCGTTCAGACAATGCTCAAAGATACTGCACCGTCAGCAGCTGAGAAGTAAAAACGTAAAGGCTGAAATTTTAACAGGGGGCGATATAACGTGAAACTTCTGGTCATAATCCTTAATAAAACAGACGTGCTTGACTATTTGCTGGAGGGACTTTCAGCAGCAGGCATAAAGGGTGCGACTATAATCGAGTCGTCAGGTATGGCAATGACCCTTTCAAGACTTGACAGCAGCTTTCTCAGCGCCTCTATCCGAGGACTTTTCAGCGGCGACGAGGATAACAGAACTATCCTGTCGGTAATAAAGAATAATCAGCTCGATATCGCACGAAAGATAGTTTATAATACTGTGGGCGATCTATCTCAGCCCAATACGGGCATAATGTTCACCGTTCCGCTGGATTTCGTCGAGGGAACAGTGAAGAAACCCGTGGATAAAGAAAAAGCAAAACCTAAGGATATCCCTGAGGAGAATGAAAAGAACGTCAGTTGACGAAATGTTTACAGACTATTAACATAATATTTAATTCTTTTCATTAAAAACTTTTGAATGTCCTTGCAAAAAACTGTTTTGTGTGGTATAATAATCACAATAGGCTTTTAATGAAAGACTGGAACTTGACTTCCGGTCTTTTGGTTTTGTATGGGGCTTTTTTCATGGCAAAGCCTAATGGCTTTGCTTTGGGAAGCATTAACGGAGGTGCTGTATGGAAGTAAAGAAAACTACGGTAGAAAAAGTAAGAGAGCTTGCACAGCCTATCGCAGACGAGCTTGGCTTTTTCCTTTGGGACGTAAGGTTTGAAAAGGAGGGAGCAACGTGGTACCTCAGGGTGCTTATCGACAAGGACGGCGGCATAGATATGGACGATTGCGAGGCTTTCACAAGACCGATGAACAAGGTGCTTGACGAGGCAGACCCTATATCTCAGAGCTATGTGCTGGAGTGCGGAAGTCCCGGACTTGGCAGAGAGCTTAGAAGGCCCGAGCATTTTGAGGTCTGCATAGGCGACGTTATAAGAGTAAGGCTCATAAGACCTGACGAAAACGGTGAAAAAGAGTTCGTTGTGGGTCTTGTGGGATATGACAAGGATAAGATACTTTGTCAGAAGCTGGACGAGGATATGAACGGCGTGGAGAATGTAGAGTTTAAGCTTGCAGATTGTGCTTATGTAAAGCTCAATGATGACGCAGACCTGTTCTGAATGAAGAAATTTAATAAATATGGGCAAAGCCCGAATCAAGTGTGAAAGGATTGATCAGAAAATGAATAAGGAAATGACCAGCAAATTTTTTGAAGCTCTGACAGATTTGGAAAAGGAAAATAATATTGGCAGTGATATACTTATTGAGAAAATAAAATCAGGTATCGAAAAGGCTATCAAGAAAGATTATCCTTACTGCGAGAATATCAGAGTGGATATCGACCCTGTTACAGGAAAGCTCGATATAAGGATACTCAAGGAAGTTATGGACGTTATGTATGTTGACGACCCTGACAACGAGATCTTCCTTGACGAAGCAAAGGTCTATGACCCTAACATCAAGGTGGGCGATATGGTGGAGATACCTCTCGACCCTGCAAAGTTCGGCAGAGTTGCCGCTCAGAATGCAAAGCAGTCTATCAAGCACGATATCAAGGATTTTGAAAGAGCAAGACTTATCGAGCAGTATCACGATAAGGAGCATGAGTGCGTTTCTGCCACAGTCCAGAAGGTCGAGCCTGCTACTCAGAACGCTATACTTACTATCGACAAGAACGAAGTTTATCTTGTAAGAAACGAGCAGATACCAGGCGAAACACTCAAGGCAGGAGATATCATCAAGGTATATGTTGTGGGTATCGCAAATCCTGACAGAAAGCCTTCTATCAAGATATCAAGAACTCACAGAGAGCTTGTTAAAAGACTTTTTGAGCTTGAAGTTCCTGAGATAGCAGACGGCACTGTTGAAGTAAAGGCTATTTCAAGAGTTGCAGGCGCAAGAAGCAAGATAGCAGTTTATTCAAAGGACCCTAACGTTGACGCCGTAGGCGCTTGTATCGGTCCTAGAAAGTCAAGAATAACTTCTGTTGTGAACGAGCTTAAGGGCGAGAAGATAGACGTTATCAATTGGTGCGAAGACCCTGCACAGTTTATCGCAAAGGCTCTTGCTCCGGCTGAGGTAATAAACGTTGTTCTCAGCGAAGAGGAGGGCGTAAGAGAGTGCCGTGTTACTGTTCCTGACAACCAGCTCTCGCTTGCTATCGGTAATAAGGGTCAGAACGCAAAGCTTGCCGCTGGTCTGACAGGCTATAAAATAGATATCGTATCCGAAAGCTCTGCAAAGGCTGAGGCTGCTGATGATGAAAACTAAGAAGATACCAATGAGAATGTGTCTTGGGTGCGGTGAAATGAAACCCAAGAGAGAGCTTATCAGAGTGGTGAAGTCAAAAGAGGGGGATATCTCCCTTGACCTCACAGGCAAAAAATCAGGCAGAGGCGCTTATATATGCAAAAGCGTCGAATGCTTTGAAAAAGCAAGAAAAGCAAGAAAGTTTGAAAGAAGCTTTTCTTGCATGATAAGCGAGGATATATATAACAGCATGGAGGGCGAGCTTAGGGAAAATGAATAATAAAATAGGGCTTGTTACAATGTGCAGAAAAGCAGGAAAGCTTGTAATGGGTATGGATATGGTGAAGGACGCCTGCAATACAGGCAAAGCCTGCGCAGTGTTTGCGGCAACGGATTTTTCACCTAAATCTCTTAAAGAGATAAAGTTCAACTGCTACAAAAACGGGATAAAGCTTTACAGCCTTGGCATGACAATGGACGATATCCATTTTGGCCTTGGCAAAAGAACAGGCGTTATCGCTATTTGCGAGGGAGGCTTCGCAAAGGCTTGCGCCACAGGGCTTGAGGAGATCCCTATAGACGAAAATGAGTTTTATAGCATTTAGCATTTATTGAGGAGGTATTTTACAGCCTATGAGTATGAAAACAACTAAATATAAGCTTAGCGATATGGCTAAGGATCTGAAAGTTACAAATAACGACCTTATCGAGTGTCTTGGCAAACTCGGCGGAGAGCCAAAGAAAACACAGTCAGTGCTTACCCCTGAGGAGATCTCTTATGTTCTGGAGTATTATACACAGAACAATCAGGTGGACAGCTTCGATGCTTTCTATGCAAATAACGTAAAGCCTGTCAAGGAAGAAAAGAAGGCAGATAAGAAGCCTGTAAAGGCTGAGAAAAAGGAGAAAAAGGCTGAAAAGAAGCCTGAGCCTAAGCCGGTCCCAAAGGCGGAAGCAAAGCCTGAGCCTAAGCCTGCTCCAAAGGCGGAAGCAAAGCCTGAGCCTAAGGCAGAGCCAAAGGTGGAAAAGAAGCCAGAGGTCAAGGTCGAAACAAAACAGCCTGCACCTGAACAGAAGAAAAAGCAGCCAGCTCCACAGAAGCCAGCAAAGAAGAAAGAGCATGGCGTTCGTCAGCAGCTTGGCGGTTTTTCTGATAAGAAAGAAGCTTCAGGTGGATATACTATCTCTGAGGATAACGATTCGTTCGGCACACAGAGAACTATCGACACAAGAGGAAGCTATATAGAGCTTGATAAGTATAACGAGAAGTATGATAACCTTGCAAACTCAAAGCAGAACAAGAGCAAGGATAACTTCACAAAGAAGCAGAAGCTCACTCAGAAATCTCAGCAGAGAAAGAAACAGCAGTTCTCACATAAGAAGGAAACTGAGAGCGAAAAGCTCCGCAGACTGGAGCTTGAAAGAGCAAGAAAGCAGCAGCTCAAGGTCATGATACCTGACGAGATCGTTGTTTCAGAGCTTGCAAGCAGACTTAAAGTAACAGCTACCGAGGTTTTTACTCCTTTTGTAATTTTTTACATACTTATCTGATGATCTTTTTGAAGCATACTGTATGGTGCGATCTTGTCTGCAAGCATAGCCTGTCTGCCTGAGAATATCACATAGACCTTGTCTCTTGGCATACAGAGTATATTGTCCATGGTCTTTGACGCTCTGTCTGCTATCATTCTTGCAGTGTCGGGGTCGTTACAGCCCATGAAAAGCATTGTGTCGCAGTTGTTTATGATAGTCTTGGCGGCGTTTGCGTCATACATAGTGGCGAGCTGTGACAGGCTCTGTATTATCAGTGATGCGTAGATATCTCTTGACCTTATGGTGGAGATGTTCTTGTCGAAGTTGCTGATATATGCGCTTGTTGCACCAAAGTCGTCAAGTATCATATGCACAGGCACCGGAAGCCTGCCTTTAGGGCTGTTGTCAGCTTCTCTGCACAGTGCCTGCAAGGTCTGGGTATAGAACAAGCTCACGATATTATCAAGATTATGCTCTGTGTCGCTGGTCTTTATGAACACTGCGGTCTTTCTTCTTCCTATATCCGCAAGATCGACGGATATCTTGTTATCAAAGATGTATCTCAGCTCTTTCATGTTGAAGCAGTTGAGATGTGAAGCGGCTATTCCTGCAGTGGAAGCGAATGTTCTTTCGGATGGTCTGGTCGCCTGTGTTTCTGAAAACAGCCTTGCAGACAGTGAGTCGGGATTGTCCTTTATCCATTTGATGAAATATGCGTCACCGTTGTTTTGGATATATGTGTGGAAAAGCTCCAGCACTGATGTCATGCTGTGATACTCTTTTGGCAGAGCTTCAAGGGCGTATGCTATCACGAACTCTATCATTGAGGCGACGCTCATATCCCAATATGGCTCTTTACAGCCACTGTTCACAGGAGATATAGCGTCGGCGATAGCTTTGACGTCAGGCTCGTATATACTGCCGTCTTTGTTTCTTTTTACCGCCGCCAATGGATTATAGCCCTGACTTTTCTCAGGCTCGGTAAAATCGAGCCTTATGATGTTGTAGCCCTTAGCTCTCAGTTCGCCTGAGAACATATCATAGAGCAGACCTTTGACGTCCTGCAATATGACAGACGATTTGATGTCGCTAAGTACAGAACAGATGTAAGAGCCTGTTTTGCCACAGCCTGAATTGCCTATGACAAGAACGTTGTTGTTAAGCCCCGTGACTTTTGTGTTCTCCAAGAGTTCAACGCCCCTTGCGAAAATTCTTTTGCCGTATCTTTCTCTTGGTGCAGTGTAATTAGGTCTGCTGCCTGTGATTCTTTGTTTACTCATGATTTTGCTCCTTTAAATTAATGTGTTGATGATTTTGTGTGCAAGACCGAAGTCAACAGCTTCATTCGCTGTGTAGAATGAGTCATACTGTGTGACCTTGTAAATCTCTTCAAGAGTTCTGCCTGTGCGCTCTGCTATTATGGAAGCGAGAGTTTCACGCATTTTGTTCAGCCCTGCAAGATGTTCTTCTATCTCTTTTGATTTCTGACCACTGAAATCTGCTTTGCCGAAGCTGGGGTCATGTATCATTATGCGGGAGTGCGGAAGTATCTCACGCTGGTCTGCCGCAAGGTATATGACAGCTCCCATTGAAGCGCATAGTCCCACGCATACGGCTCTGACCTTTGAGCGTGTCATTCTTATAGCGTCATACAGTGCAAGACCGCTTTCGCAATCACCGCCGGGAGAGTTTATATACAGTGTTATCTCCTTATCTGCCTGACCGTCCATTAGCATTAGAGCTTTGATGATGTCAGTGCAGTTTTCAGAGCGGATATCCCCCTCAAGGAATATCTTTCTTTCACTTAGCAGGTGATCGTCAAGATTTATGCGTTCGATACCTCTTGAACTTTCGATTATTCTGTTTAGATCTGATTTCATTGTTATCGTTCCTTTCTTTGGTATGTGATGGATTTGTAAAGTGTTATTTCCTTTCATTATACAAGTAGGAGTGGCTTTGCCACTCGACCCTGCCTGCATAGCATTATTGTCAAAGATCAGGGACGCTTGAAGAGTGAACGTCCCTTTTCTTGACAATGACGTAGTACATAAGTACAGGAGATGAAAAATATTTAGTAGCAGACTTATTGGCTGTCTACCATTATATCCACCGGAGCAGCTACGCTGCTCCCCCCTCGTTCCTATAACCAGTCCCCACAGTGTGTGTGAAAGGAACGTTTGAAGAGAATAAAAAGTAAAGGCGCTGTAAAAAAACGCGCAATAAAAAAAGACTGCAACCACCCTTAAAAGG
>ENA-OROM01001460-OROM01001460.1-human-gut-metagenome-genome-assembly--contig:-NODE-1460-length-21757-cov-7.647728_pt1 | contig 21757 bp, 20 predicted proteins | sample MGYA00242129_ERZ509050 | MGnify/ENA primary metagenome ERZ509050 (study PRJEB26280, sample SAMEA2338701) | human gut metagenome | biome: human gut; feature: human-associated habitat; material: faeces...
TATTAGATTTTCTTTTTGAACGTAATGAATAATATTTATTATTTAAATTATGGATTTATCCCCTATTACCCCAAAAATCCAAACTTAAAAATAAAATTATGTTGACAAAATATTAGAATAAAAGTATAATCAATCTAATTTTCATGAAAGGAGAATTAGATTGATTAAAATAATAACATTTATTTCAATATTCTTTATAACAAAAAGAATTATAATTTATAAATTATCTGAAAAAATTATTAAAGAATATAGCATAAAATAGAATTTATCTATGATAAGTCTCACCTTTTTGAATCTTAAAAGCTCTAAAAATTTGTTCTAATAAAAAAACTCTTATTAATTGATGAGGAAAAGTCATTTTAGAAAAGCTAATTTTAAAATCACAAATATTTAAAAGCTCTGTAGTTAGTCCTAAAGAACCACCAATGATAAAAGTTATATTACTATTTTCCATAGATATGTTTTCTATTTTTTTAGAAAATTCTTCTGATGTAAATTGTTTTCCTGTTAAATCTAAAGCAATTATGTATGAATCTTTTTTTATATGATTTATAATATTATTACTTTCTTTTGTTTTTATATCTATTTCTAAATTGGGATTTAATTTGTCTGGAATTTTTTCATCAGGTAATTCTGTAATAGTTAATTTGCAATATCTTGATAATCTTTTAATATATTCATTCAAAGCATCTTTTAAATACTTTTCTTTTAATTTCCCAACACAAATAATATTAATATTTAGCATAAACTTGTCCTTTCTTTTTAAAAAACCAATTTGGTAAATATAATCCAAATTGGTAATTATAATTCTATTAATTTACTATGAGTATCTCTTGAGGCAACGCCAAGAGATAAGCTATTTTCGTTGTAGTCATTTCTAATTAATTCATCTAAAACAGTTTGATAAGCTAACTCAGGGAAATTACTTTCTTTACTTAAATGTCCTAACATGGCATTTTTTAAACCTGATTTTAGAAGATAAGAAATTGTTTTTCCGGCCATTTCATTTGGGAGATGTCCTGTTGGACCTGCAATTCTAGATTTTAATGAAAATGGATAAGAAGAACAACGAAGTACTTCTGGGTCATAATTTGCTTCTAACATAAGAAATAAACTTCCTTCTAGACCTTTTAATATATTGTTTGTCATATGTCCAATGTCAGTAGCTATGCTTATTTTTTTATCATCTTTGTAAATATTAAAACCACATGGATTAGCAGCGTCATGAGGAATAGAAAAAGGATCAATTAGTAAGTCCCCAATTTCAAATTTATCTGATATTTTAAAAGTTTTAATATTTTTATCTGGAATTTTATCTTTTTGTTTAGGCATTGCATCTAGAGTTTCTTGATTAACAAATACAGGTAAATCAAATTTTCTAGAAAGGGTGCCTAGACCTTGTACGTGATCTGTATGTTCGTGTGTAATTAAAATGCCATCAATAGAAGAAGGGTCAACTTTAATATCTTGAAGAGCATTTTCAATTTTTTTACAGCTAACACCAGCGTCTACCAATAATTTTGTATTTTGAGTTTCAACAAAAAGGCTATTACCACTACTACCGCTATATAAACTACAAAAATTTAACATATATTTCATCCTTCTTTTGTTTTGAATTAGCAAAAAATATTATTCTGTAACTCTTTTTATTTTAGCACCAATTTTTCTGAATTTTTCTTCTATATTTTCATAACCTCTATCTATATGTTGTAGGTTATAAATTTCTGATATACCTTCAGCAGCTGTTCCAGCAATTACTAAAGCAGCACCAGCTCTTAAATCAGTTGAATATACAGGAGCTCCTGATAGTTTTTTTACGCCTTCAAAGAAAGCATTTTTTCCATGTGCAGTTATTTTAGCTCCCATTTTGTTTAATTCTTCTGTATATTGAAATCTAGATTCCCAAATACTTTCATTAATAGTACTGGTTCCATTTGCTAAAGATAATACAACACCCATTTGTGGTTGTAAATCAGTAGGAAATCCTGGATAAGGTAAAGTTTTTATATTCGCTTTGTTAGGTCTTTTGTTGCACCATACACGAATACTATCTCCATGATCTTCAACATTTCCACCTACTTCTATTATTTTAGCTGTAATAGATTCTAGATGTTTTGTAATACAATTTTTTAAAAGTAAATCTCCTTTTGTTGCAACTGCTGCAAGCATAAATGTACCTGCTTCAATTTGATCTGGTACAACAGAATAAGTAGCGTTCCCATGTAATTTTTCTACTCCATTTATTTTAATAACATCTGTTCCAGCACCTCTGATGTCAGCACCCATTGTATTTAAAAAGTTTGCAACATCTACAATATGAGGCTCTTTGGCAGCGTTATCAATAATAGTGGTTCCTTTAGCTAATACACTTGCTAACATAACATTAATTGTAGCTCCTACAGAAACAATATCCATATAAATTGGAGCGCCTTTTAACTTTTTACATTTTGCGTAAATAGTACCTTTTTCTAGAGATACATTAGCTCCTAATAATTCAAAACCTTTAATGTGTTGATCAATAGGTCTTGCACCTAATTTGCAACCACCAGGCATACCAACTTCTATTTCACCCATTCTTCCAAGCATAGCTCCAATAATATAGTAAGAAGCTCTAAATTTACTTGTTAAGTCTAAAGGCGCTTTTGTTGTTGTAATATTACTAGTATCTATTGTTATACTATGTTTATTGTTCCAAGTAATTTTAGCTCCTAATTTCTCTAGTATTTCACAAGAGATTTTTATATCACTTATATTAGGTAAGTTTTCGATAGTACAAATACCATCAATTAAAAGAGTTGCTGGTAAAAGTGCTACTGCTGCATTTTTTGCTCCACTTATGGTAACCTCGCCTTTTAAAGGAGTAGGACCTGTCACTACTAATTTTTCCAATTATATTACCCCCATTTATGTTTTATAAAAGTATTTAAAATATAACTATATATTTTAAATATATTTGATTTCTTATACTATAAATATTTTTATAAAATATTTATTCAAATAAAATAGAGTGTATCTAATGTTAACACTCTATCTACTAATTTAATATAACATAAAGTCAAAAGGATTGCAACTATTTTTTTGCAGTAATCATACCATTTTGATTAAAAAATTCCAATAATTTAAATTTAAATTGAATTTCTGTATTATTATCATTTTCTGATATTAAGGCGAATTCTTCTTCAGATAGGTTGTTTTCTAGCAATTCCTTTGATTCATCTGGAACTACACCAGAAGAAATATCTACAAAACATAGTGGAGGAAACATTACGCACCACCAGTTATGACCTTTTGCTTCTCCTATTTCTACTCTTAAAGCATCATAATATCCAGCAGGTAAAGAAATATCTCCATAATCTTTAGTTGGAAATTCAAAATTACCAATATTAATATTAACATCGTAAGAATAGCCTTCACTTCTAATAGTATCTAATGCAATTTGTTTAAAATTTTCTTTGTTCTTTTCTACTAAAGAAATGGCTTCTTGTTTATTTTTGCAATTTCCGCAGATTTCTCTCATATATTTTAATAAGCTATCACGTACTTTATATTTTAAATTTTGATCTTCTTCACTATCACTATTAGCAAGAACATGTAATCTAAAAACATTATTTGCAATGTCAGTTGATATATTTTGTGCATAAGAAAATGCGCAAACTGTTATATAAATAAAAAGTAAAAAGCTTAAAATAATTACCATTTTTACCTTTGAATTTTTCAATAAATTTATTATAATTTTCATTTATTACCTCCAAAAAACTTTTTTTGAAAAATATTCTTTAAATTAATTATTACCAAATCAGAGAAAATTTATACAATTTGCAAAAAATGTCGATGAATTTATTTGAAATATTATTGACATATTTCAAAACTAATGGTAAAATTTACCAGTAAGCCAAAATGAAGAAAATAGTAGTTTCCGTATGGTTTAAAAAAGTTAAAGGGGCGGATTTTTAATGAATAAAAATCAGAAAACAAAAGAAAAAACATGTGCATTTTATGCAAGTGATTATCATTTTGAAATGATAAGTTTACCATATATAAATAAAAAATTGGATGAAAGTAAAGAAGTTATTGTATTAACAGAAAATAATTTAAAAGAAACAATAAAAACATTAGTATCTAAAATAAATTTAAACGAAGATAAAAAAGTGGATATATTAAAAATAGATTGGGAAAATAACGATTTAAATAAATTTAAAAAGATAAATGAAGATATAAAAAGTAAAAAAGATATGGTGATCTTTGTAAAAGGAAAAGAAAATTATATAAAAAATATAAATGAAAATATAGAAAAATGGACTGAAAAAAGCAAAAATGTAGAGATTATTGACTGTTATGATATGGAAGAAATATCACAAGATATGGATAATATTATGGATCAGTATAAGTTTACGCTGAAAACTACGGGAAAAAATATAATAAAATAATAAAATATATGTTGCTTTTTTTTAAAAAATAGTATATAAGTAAAAATATTAAATATAGTAAGAAAAGGAGTTTTTTGTATGGATGCTAGATTAGAAGAAATAAAAGCAATTTTAAAAAAATATGGGCAAGAGCACTTGTTAAATCATTATGACAAGTTAGATGATGTCCATAAACAAAAACTATTAGAAGAAATTGAAAATATAGATTTTGAACTTGTAGATAGTTTATATAGGAGTACAGAGAAAAAAGAGAAGTCTACTAAGGACGAAATCACACCAATTGATTATTTAGATAAATATAAATTAAATGAAAAATATAAATATTATGAAAACATAGGGAAAAAAGCTATTAAAGAAGGAAAATTGGCAGCTGTAACAATGGCAGGAGGACAAGGAACAAGATTAGGACATAATGGACCAAAAGGTACTTATGATATAGGTTTAAATTCTCATAAATCTTTATTTGAATTATTATGTGATAGATTAAAAGAAGAGGGAAAAAAATATGGAGTTACTATTCCATGGTTTATTATGACAAGTAAAGAAAATAATAAAGCTACTGTTGAATTCTTTGAAAAACATAAATATTTTGGATATGAAAAAGATAAAAATATTTTCTTCTTTATTCAAGGTGAATTACCAATGATGGATACAGAAGGAAAAATATTAATTGGAGAAGATGGATTGATTAAATTGGCAGCAGATGGACATGGTGGCATTTATGAATCTTTAGTTAAAAATGGAATGACAAAAAAGATGAGAGAAATGGGCGTTGAATGGGTATTTATTGGAGGAGTAGATAACTGTTTAGTAAAAATGGTTGACCCTGTACTTATGGGGGTTGCAATAGATAAACAAGTAACTGTAGCATGTAAATCTGTAGTTAAAGCAAATCCAAAAGAAAAAGTAGGAGTTTTTTGTAAAAGAAATGGAAAACCAAATGTTATTGAATATACAGAAATAACAGATGAAATGGCAGAGTCTACAGATGAAAATGGTGAATTATTATATGGAGAATCTCATATTTTATGTAATTTATTTAGTGTAGGAGCTATAGAAAGAATGGGGGCAAATCCACTTCCTTATCATGTAGCATATAAAAAAGCAAAATATATAGATAAAAAAGGTAATTTAGTTGAACCAGAATCACCTAATGCATATAAATTTGAAGCATTTTTGTTTGATGCATTTGGAGAAGTTGATGAAATGGCAGTATTAAGAGTAAAAAGAGAAGAAGAATTTGCACCTGTAAAAAATGCTGATTCAGCTGGTGTGGATTGTCCAAGAACGGCAAGAGAATTATATAAAAAATTTTATAACCTAGATTAGTAAAAAAGGAGATAAAATATGAATTATTTAGATGAATATAAAAAATGGTGTGAAAGTCCAGAATTTGATGAAGAAACAAAAAAAGAATTGTTAGAAATAAAGGATAATGAAAAAGAAATAGAGGATAGGTTTTATAAAGAATTAGAATTTGGGACTGCTGGTCTTCGTGGTGTTATTGGAGCAGGTACAAATCGTATGAACAAATATACAGTAGGAAAAGCAACACAAGGACTAGCAAACTATATAGTAGAACAAGGAACAGAAAAACAAGGTGTAGCTATTAGTTATGATTCAAGAAAAATGTCAAAAGAATTTAGCATGCAAACAGCATTAATATTAAATGCTAATGGAATAAAGACGTATTTATTTGAGAATTTAAGACCAGTTCCTGAATTGTCTTATGCTGTAAGAGAATTAGGATGTACAGCTGGAGTTATGATAACAGCAAGTCATAATCCACCTCAATATAATGGTTATAAAGTATATTGGGATGATGGGGCACAAATTGTAGCACCAAGAGATAAAGATATAATTTCAAAAGTAAGAGAAATAAAAAGCTATAGTCAAATTAAAGAAATAGGAAGAAATGAAGCGGAAAAAGCTGGATTATTTAATATTATTGGGACTGAAATGGATGATAAATATTTAAATGTATTAAAAAGTCAAGTTTTAAATCCTGAAGCTATAAAGGAAGAAGGAAAAAAATTAAAAATTGTTTATACTCCATTACATGGAACAGGAAATACAGTAACAGAAAGACTATTAAAAGAATTAGGATTTGAAAATGTATATGTTGTTCCAGAGCAAAAAGAACCAGATGGCAATTTCCCAACAGTAAGTTATCCAAACCCAGAAGATAAAAAGGCATTTAAGTTAGCATTAGAACTAGGAGAGAAGGTAGATGCTGATTTAGTATTAGCAACAGATCCAGATGCTGACAGATTAGGAATCTTTGCAAAAGATAATGTAACAGGAAAATATATGGAATATACAGGAAATATGTCTGCATTATTAATTGCTGAATATAGAATTTCTCAAATGAAAGAAAAAGGAATATTACCAAAAGATGGTATGCTTATTACAACAATTGTATCTTCAAATTTAGCAAAAGCAATTGCGAAAGAGTACGGATTAGAGTGTATAGAAGTATTAACAGGATTTAAGAATATTGGTGCTGTTATGAAAAAAGCAGAAGAAGAAAAAAATAAGACATATATATTTGGATTTGAAGAAAGTTATGGTTGTTTAATTGGAGATTATGCTAGAGATAAAGATGCTATAGCAGCTGTAATGGCACTTTGTGAAGCTGCTTGCTATTATAAAACACAAGGTAAAACATTGTGGGATCAAATGCAAGAAATTTATAAGAAATATGGATATTATAAAGAGACTCAAGTATCAATTGTTTTAGAAGGAAGCGAAGGTGCTGAAAAAATAAAACAAATTATGAATGATATGAGAAGTGCATCACCTGAAAAAATAGGATCAGCTAAAGTATTAAAATTTAAAGATTTTGATAGAGATGTACAAAAAGATTTAGTAACAGGAGAAACTACAACAACAGGTTTATCGAAATCAAATGTTTTGTATTATGAACTTGAAGATGATGGATGGTGTTGTATACGTCCTTCTGGAACAGAGCCTAAAATAAAATTATATATAGGTGTAAAAGATGAATCAGAGGAAAAAGCAATAAACAAGATGAAAGAATTAAAAGAAGAATTAAGTAAAATAATTAAATAAAATAAAAAATAAGATTTTTGAACTGAAACTATAAAAAGTAAACAGTTCAAAAATCTTATTTTTCTACTATAAATGCATTAGGCAGATATCTTTCTCCAGCGGGAGTAGAAGGCTTATTAACTAATTTTCCATTATAATACATTGTAGCAGATGACCCACCATCTAAATTAGTAGCATTATATGCATCGTATTTATTAAAAATATTTTGTAATTCTAATAAATTAGTTCCTATACTATATCCTACTTGTCTGCCATCAATTACAACAAATATAAAAGTACCATCTTTAGTTTGGCCAATAGCGCTTCTAGGTTGAATTCCGTCCAGAATTTGAATTACTTATTTGATTTTTTCCATTTACAATTAAATAAGGGCCAAATTCAATTGCAGATTCTATTTTGTGATTAAGTGCTTCTTGATATGTATATTTTCCAAGTACTAATTTTGAATCAGAAGATAATCCGATAAAACTATATCTAGAAGTTTTATTACCATATTGGAGAGTTTTGTTCATAATTGTAGCGGTATTTAATAAATTACCGGCACCTACACCTCCATCATCAGAAAAGCCACCTGCATTTATTCCAGCTATAGCATTATTAGATGTAACTATTTCACTTAGTTTAGACCCTCTAGAAGATTTTCTTCCATCAACTAATTTTACTTTTGAAGCATCTGGGATTGTCATTACAAAACCGACATAGTTTTTCCCAGTAATTTTTTCTAATGATATTTCTTTTTTATTTTTTTCTTTTTCATTTGATATTGTAATATTATCAGAGTTTGAATTTTCATTATTTTGAACTTCAGATTTTTTTAATATTTTGTTAATCTCATCTTCAGATAAGAACCATGTAGCTAGAAATTGATGATTCATTGTTGACATAGCTGTTTCAACCCATAGTTCTTTATATTTTTGGAAAAGAGAGGTTTTAAAAAATAAAAAAATAAATATTACAAACAATAAAATTAGAAAAAATAATATTTTTAAAATTAGTAATATTTTTTTCTTCTTTTTAATATTTTTATATTCTATTTCTTCATCAACTTCATCATTATCATTTAGGCTATATTCATTATTTAGTAATAGATTTGTTGTTTCGTCTAAATTGTTTTTTTGCATTTTAATTCCTCGCATTTTATTAATAATAAAATTAATTATTTATTTTCCAATCATCTAAATTTCTTTTAATAGCACCAAATAAATTTGCACGAATCATAGGTATATTTTTAGATAATGAAAAAATTAATTGTTTCATATCTTCTCTTTTTGAAGTTCCGGTCCATAGGACAAACTTTAGGCATAACCGTTAAATTATTTTTTCTAACAAATCTTTTAGTGTCTTTTTCAGGAGTATATATTAGAGGTCTAATTAAAGTTATTTTAGTCCTATCCATATAACTTAATGGAGAAAAAGTTCCTATACTTCCTGTATAAAATAAATTAAGTAGAAATGTTTCTAAAACATCATCTTGATTATGTCCTAGAGCAATTTTATTGCATCCTTCTCGTATAGCAATTGAATTAATAATGCCTCTACGCAAGTTTGCACATAGTGAACAAGGATTTTTTTCTTTTCTTATGTCAAAAACAATTTCTTTTGCATTGCTTTTTTCTATAAATAATGGAATCTCTAAATTATCACATGTATTTTGCAAAAGTTGAGTATTAAAAAATTCAAATCCTGGATCTATGCTAATTGCAATTATTTCAAATTTTTTAGGATAGAATCTCTGTAAAGATTTAAAGGCATATAACATTGTGATGGAGTCTTTTCCACCTGATAAACATATAGCAATTTTATCTCCTTCTTCTATCATTTTATATTCTTCTATTGCTTTTCTCATATGACTTAATATTCTTTGCATTTTTATCACCTATAATATTATAACAAAGGTTGTCAATAGAAACAATAGAATTAAATATTTAAGTTTCTATTTTTTCATATGAATTGTAACTATGAAATAGATGGTACAAGTTGAGAAATACTTAAATTTAAAACAAGGACGTAATTGACAATATTATAAAATAATAGTATAGTATTAATAGTAAAAATTATATGTGCTTATAGCTCAGCAGGATAGAGCAGTCGCCTCCTAAGCGACCGATGGTGGTTCGAGTCCGCCTAGGCACACCACTTTAAAAAGAGGATATAATATGATAAAAAACGAGCAAGAACATTTTATGAAAGAAGCTTTAAAAGAAGCAAAAAAAGCATATGAAAAATTAGAAGTTCCAGTAGGAGCTGTTATAGTAAAAGATGGAAAAATAATTGCAAGAGCACATAATTTAAAAGAGACAAAATATGATACAACTAAACATGCAGAAATATTAGCAATTCAAAAAGCAAGTAAAAAGCTAAAAAGTTGGAGATTAACAGATTGCGAAATGTATATAACATTAGAGCCATGTTCTATGTGTGCAGGAGCGTTAATTAATTCTAGAATAAAAAAGATTTATATAGGGGCATTAGACAATAAGACAGGAGCGGCAGGTTCTGTCTTAAATTTATTTGACGATTATACTTTTAATCATAAAGTTGAAGTAGAAAAAGGAATTATGGTAGAACAATGTGAAACAATTTTGAAAGATTTTTTTAAAATGTTAAGAAAGTTGAAAAAGTAGAATTATAAATTCTTTAGGAGGATAAAATGAAGGAAAAAATAAAATATTTAATCAATAAAAAATCCTTTCATATTTGTATGGTAATTGTAATAGTGGCTGTTATTTTATTTGGATTAGGTCTTATTATTTTAAAATATAATGTAGAAGGCGAAACGAATATGCCTTTTAAACTAGGAAAAGTTAGGATTGTTAGTTCTTCAGAAGGAGTAGATAAAGACCCTGGAGAAAACAAATGGTCTTTTGATATTAATCAAAATAATGACTTTTATATTTATATAGAAAGAAATAATAAATATAATAAACAAGAAGCAATAAAAAGCATAGTTATTGATAATATAAATGTTCAAAAAAATCAAGAAAAAGGAGTAATAAATTTTTATAGGCCTAATATTGCTGAACAAGGAGGAATTTTTAGTAATACCGAAGAAAATTTAATTCAGAGTATAGAATATACAGGTGCAATGGAAACAGACCAAAAAAGTTTGAAAATTTCTAATCAAGGTGGACTTATAATTTTTAGATATGCAAATGATAAAATCGCTGAATATACTTCAAATGATGAAGAAATTAATCATATGGATTTACTAAAAAAATCTGGGGTATCAGAAGATGAATTAAAAGCAACAATAACATTTGATTTAACAATTAAAACAGAATCAGGAAAAGAATATAAATCAAATTTATCATTTGATATGCCAGTTGAAGGTGTTGTAGAAAATGGAACAGCAGCTAAAGAAATAACCGATTTAAGCAATATTATCTTTAAAAGAACTAAAAATTAAAAATTTTACTTGATAAAATGTAGAATTCATTATATAATACAAATGGTATGTACTTAATCTTTGTATGGAGAGTATACCAATAAAGACCTATGAATCTTGTCAGGTCCGGGAGGAAGCAGCAATAAGTAGTTTATCTTTATGTGGGATGCTTTCCATAGAGAGATTTAAGTATTTACCATTTTTTATAATATAAAGGATGTGAAATATATGGGGTACACAGCTCTTTATAGAAAATTTAGACCAATTACTTTTTCAGAAATTGTTGGTCAAGAACATATAACAAGGACTTTAAGAAATCAAATTATAGCTGGCAGAGTAGGGCATGCATATTTGTTTAATGGAGGAAGAGGAACTGGAAAAACATCAGCTGCAAAGATTTTAGCAAGAGCAATTAATTGCTTGAATCCAAAAGACGGAGAACCATGTAATGAATGTGAAATTTGCAAAGGGGCTATAAACGGATCTCTTACAGATATAGTCGAAATGGATGCAGCATCTAATAATAGTGTAGAAGATATTAGAAGCATTCGTGAAGAAGTTAACTTTTTACCAACGAAAGCTAAATATAGAGTATATATTATTGATGAGGTTCATATGTTGTCAACAGGAGCTTTTAATGCACTTTTAAAGACATTAGAAGAACCACCTGAACATGTTAAATTTATATTAGCAACAACAGAACCACAAAAATTACCGGCAACTATTTTATCAAGGTGTCAAAGATTTGATTTTAAAAAAATTTCAAATGAAAATATTATAAAAAGATTAAATATTGTTTGTGAAAAAAGTAATATAGAAATAACTAAAGAAGCGTTAAATATTATAGCAGTTCTTTCAGAAGGAGCAATGAGGGATGCTCTATCTATATTAGAAAGATGTATCCAAGATGGCGAAAACAAAATTGATGAAGATAAAATTAAAGATTTAGTAGGAATTCCTAAAATAACATATATACATCAATTAACAGAAAGTATTCTTGAATATGATGTAGATAAAGCATTGGCAAATATTGATGAAGTTTTAGAAGATGGAAAAGATATAAATAATTTATTATGGGAATTAATAAAATATGTAAAAGATATATTGGTGTATAAAGCTTCGAATAAATTAGAATTATATAGTGAAGAAGAATTGAACAAAATAAAAATTATATCAGAAAAGGTTTCAAAAGAAAAATTAGTTGATATAATTTACCAATTATCAAATTTAGAAAATGATATAAAATGGTCAACTCAAAAAACAATTATGTTCCAAGCTGGTATTATTAAATTGTGTAGCAAACAAGCAGAAACAAGTTCAAATTTGGAAGAAAGACTTGATAAAATAGAAAAATATTTAAGAACATCAAAAGTAACAAGCAATATGACTATGCCAGTTCAACAGGTACAATCAAATGAACCAAGAATGACATTTGGGGTATCTTCAAAAAATAGCACAGAATTTAAGAATACAAATATACCAAAAAGTAATAAAGAAAAGAAATTTTCAAATAAATCAGAAGAATATTGGCCACAGATTGTTAATGATTTAAAACAAAGTGGAAAAATAGTATTATATACTAATTTAATGAATACAAAAGCAAAAGAGATTAATGATATGACAGTTGGAATTGAATTTCCTAATGGTATGACATCTTTTGGAAAAACTGTTTTAGAAAAACCAGAAAATATTAGAGAAATATCAAACTTAGTTTCTATTGCGTGTGGCAAAGAAATGCAAATAAAATATATTACACAAAACAATCAAGTACATCAAATGACTCAAGAAGAAAATTTGCAAAATTTAGCAAATCAATCAGATATACCATTTAATGTAATTGAATAAAATAATTATAAATACCTATAAAAATAGGAAAGTTAAGTATAAGGAGGAAATAAAATGTCAAAAAGAGGTGGATTCCCAGGAGGAATGGGAGGATTCGGAGGAATGAATATTAATAATTTAATGAAAGAGGCTAAAAAAATGCAAGCAGATATGGAAAAATCTCAAGCAGAATTAGCTACAAAAGAATTTGATGCATCTGCAGGTGGAGGAGCAGTTACTGTTAAAGTTTCTGGAGAAAAATTATTAAAAGAAATTAAAATTAAACCAGAAGTAGTTGATCCAGATGATGTTGAAATGATAGAAGATTTAATTTTAACATGTGTAAATGAAGCATTAAGAAAGGTTGACTCAGCACAAGCTGCAGAACTAGGGAAATTTAATATACCAGGATTAATGTAATAAATAAAAAGTGATAAAAAATAATATTTTTGTCACTTTGATTTTTTGAACGGAGGAACTATAAAGTGTCATTATATTCACCATCAATTGAGAAATTAATAGAAAGTTTTGAAAGATTACCAAGTATAGGACATAAAACAGCAGCAAGATTAGCTTTTTATATGTTGAATTGCTCAGAAGAAGAAACAAATGAATTTGTTTCTTCTATTGTAAATGCTAAAAAGAACTTAAAATATTGTAGTAAATGTTATAATATATCAGATACAGATCCTTGTAATATTTGTGGCAATCCAAAAAGGGATCAAAGTATTATTTGTGTTGTAGAGGATGTAAGAGATATTATTGCAATGGAGAAAACGCATGAATTTAAAGGTGTTTATCATGTTCTGCATGGTTCTATTTCACCAATGAATGGAATTGGTCCAGATGATATAAAAATAAAAGAATTATTATCTAGATTAATGGATGGACAAGTAAAAGAAGTTATTTTAGCTACAAATCCTAGGGTAGAGGGTGAAGCAACAGCTATGTATTTGTCAAAATTAATAAAACCATTGGGGGTAAAAGTGACAAGAATAGCACACGGAATTCCTGTGGGAGGAGATTTAGAGTATACAGATGAAATTACTTTAACTAAAGCATTAGAAGGTAGAAGAGAAATATAGAAAGTAAAAAATCCAGCTTTTATAAAGTTGGATTTTTTAATAAAATATCACAAATATTTTTTGTTGAATTTGGTTTAGCTAAAATTTCAGTATTTTTTCTCATATTTTCAAGTTCTTCTTGATTAGATAATAAATAATTAATTATTTTACTACTGTCATCTTTTTTTCTAATCCACACAGCAATTCCTTTTTCCTCTAAGAATTCTGCATTTTCTTCTTCTTGACCAGGGATAGGATTAATTACAACCATAGGTAAATGTGAAGCAAGGCTTTCTGAAGTTGTTAATCCGCCAGGTTTTGTAACAACTAGATCAGATATACTCATTAATTCAGGGACTTTATTAGTGAATCCTAAAAGACAAGTATAATTATTTGCATTGTGTTTGTTTATTATCTCTTCAAAGCCATCTTTCATTTTTTGATTTTTTCCTGAAATAGCTATAATTTGTATATCTTTTTTCGCAGTAATAAAATCTTCAAATATTTTTAAGGTTTTAGATTTACCTAATCCAAATTCGCCACCACCAAAAAATAAAATAGTTTTTTTATTTTTTGATAAATTAAATTCTTTTAATATTTCATCTTTATTGTAATGTTTTAAAAATCTATTTGATATAGGAATTCCACTTACATATATTTTATTTTCTGGAATACTTGCATTTATTAAATAGTTTTTCATTTTATTATTTGCTACAAAGAAATAATCAGTAAAGTAGCTTCCAACAAGCCATTGGTCATGTGGAGCAAAATCTGTCATTATAGTAGCAATTTTTGAATTTATTTTTCCTTTTCTTTTTAAATAGCTACACATTTGACTACTAAAAGGGTGTGTTGAAATTATTAAATCTGCATTTTTTTCACGTAAAAGTTTTAAAAGTTTAATAGCCATTATTTTATTAGATCTAGAAGAAAGATGAGCTAAAGGTCCTTTTTGAGAATCAGAATAAATTCTTCCCCAAGCCCAAGGAGCTTTTTTTGCCATTTCTCTGTAAGCTGCAGTTGTTAATTTTTCAACTGTTTTATTAACATATTTCATGCAATCTATTAACTCAACAGTTACTTCTGGATAAGTTTCATTAATACATTCATTAATTGATTTTGCAGCATTTAAGTGCCCTCCGCCATAAGAGGCATAAAAAATAATAATTTTCATATTTTTCTCCTAAAATATCAAAAATAAAAAGATATATTCTATTATATATTTTTGGAATATATCTAGTTCGGATTATATCATAAAAATAAAAAAATTTCAAAAATGGAATATTTTTTAAAATTTTATACAAAATAAAATTAAATATGAAAAAGAAATGGGTGATTATTTGAAAAATATATTAAAAGTAATATTTTTATTTTTAGTTTTAATTATTACTGTATTTGGAATTATATCATTAAATGATAATAATAATGATTATAATATAAGTTATGCTGCAAGTTCAAATACTTCAGATATTCAATTAATGGCAAGAGCAATTAATGGTGAAGCAAGAGGAGAACCATATGAAGGGCAAGTAGCGGTTGGTGCTGTAATATTAAATAGAGTAAAAAGCTCACAATTTCCTAATACAATAGCAGGAGTTATTTATCAATCAGGTGCATTTACTGCAGTATCAGATGGGCAAATTAATCAACCTATAGCAGAAAGGTCTACTGTATACAAAGCGGCACAAGATGCTAAAAATGGATGGGATCCTACAGGAGGATGTATATATTATTTTAATCCAGCAACTGCAACTAATAAGTGGATATGGTCAAGGCCATTAGTAAAAACAATAGGAAAACATAGATTTTGTAAATAGATAAAATATAAATTTGATTTTTGAAAAGGAGATTTTATGAACAAGTTAATTGATTGGAAAAATAGGTTAAAAAAAGGACATATGCTAAGTGTAATATGTGTGCTATTAATAATAGTAGCAGTTTTAGGAATTATACTATATAAGAAACAAACAGAATATAGACAAGCGTCTGAAAATAGTTATAATGCAGCTTTTTATGAAGTTGTGAATTATGTTCAAAATGTAGAAACATATTTAGCAAAGTCTATGATATCTTCTACACCAGAGCATGGGGCAGAAACATTAACGAATTTATGGAGAGAAGCTAATTTAGCACAAAGCTATTTGAGCATGTTACCTATAGAAAGTCAAGAATTAGAGAATACTGAAAAGTTTTTAAATCAAGTGAGTGATTATAGTTATACTTTATCAAGAAAAAATATTTATAAAGAAGGATTATCAACTGAGGATTTAGGAAATTTAAAAGATCTACATGGATATAGTGTAGAATTAGAAAATACCTTAAATCAACTTGCTGAAGATTTAAATAATGGTAGGTTAGAATGGGGAGAATTAACCAAAAAGGGAAATATTGCTTTTGCACAACAAGTCGACAATATATCTAAAGAAAGTTTTAGTAATTTAGAGGAAAATTTTCATGAATATTCAGGCTTGATATATGATGGTGCTTTTTCAGAACATTTAACAAGTGAAGAAAAGAAAGGCTTAACAGGAGAAGACATTGAAGAAGAACAAGCTAAACAAAAAGCAGAAGAATTTATAGGAAAGAACAATATAAAAGAAATTACAAATATGGGATATTCAGAAAATGCAACTATTCCGGTTTATGATTTTTCTGTAAAGAATAATAATGAAGAAACAATTAATATATCTATTTCTAAAAAAGGTGGACACATAGTATTTATGAATTCAAACCGTGATGTTAATTCGGAAATTATATCACAAGAAGAAGCGGATAAAAAAGGAAAAGAGTTTTTAGAGAGTAAAGGCTTTAATAATATGAAGGAAACTTATTATTTAAAACAAGAGGGAATAGTTACAATTAATTATGCATATTCACAAAATAATACTGTTATGTATCCTGATTTAATAAAAGTTAAAGTCGCTTTAGATAATGGAGAAGTGCTAGGAATTGAAACAACAGGATATTTAAATAATCATACAGAGAGAAATATAGGTAATATTAAAATAGCAAAAGAAGAAGCAAAGAAAAACTTGAATAAAGATTTACAAATAGAAAGTGAAGGAATGGCTGTTATTCCAACAGAATGGAAAACAGAAATACTTTGTTATGAATTCAATGGAAAAGTTGATGATAGAGAATTTTTAGTTTATATAAATGCTGAAAATGGAAGAGAAGAGGATATTTTAATAATTACAAATACACCAAATGGAACTTTGACAATGTAAAATATAAAAGCCCACCATATATATTATATGGTGGGTAAGTTTTTTAATGTCTTTTATAAGTATCTTTAGATAATAATTCTGAGCTAACAACTTTACCGTCTTGCTTAAGAATTTTATAAGCTTCAGAATATATAGCTGTTTGTGTTCTACCAGTTACATAAGCAGAGATTTCAACATCATAATCATTTTCTTGTTTTAATCCAAAAATTTGGAAGTTTGCGACTCCTCCTGATACAGAACATACAATTTTTATTGGATAATTTCTATTGTTTTTAAATTGAAAATCAATAGAACCATAAACAACAGTAGCATCTCTACTAGCTGGTGCGTAAGAAGGAACAAATTGATGATTAGTTCTTTGCACAATTTCTAAATTAGCATAAACCACAGCATTATATAGAGTTGTTGTGATTTGACAAATACCACCACCAACACCATCTACTACTTCTCCACTAACATAAATAGGAGCTTCTTTATATCCAGCTGCAATGGTTCTAGCACCAACAACTTTATTGTAAGAAAAAGTTTCACCAGGCATTAAAACAGTTCCATTTATTTTATTTGCTGCTAATATTAAATTTGTTGTCCTGTTTTTATTGCTTGCAGCATAGTTAGTAGAATATGTAGATAACAAATCAGGAAAAGCTTCTGTTCCTATCATATTAGTTGTTACTTTTGGGTATAATATGTTTAAAGGTATAGTGTATTCTTCAGCAGTTTGATCACCTAAAATAGCTTTTGCTTCTTCTATTGAAACGTTAAAATCAACGCCATTTTCAGAAGGATAAACAGTAAATGGATCTTGAGTATAATAAGCATCTACTGGTTCTTTATAAATTTCATTATGAATTTTTTCAATATCTATAGAATTAGGTTTCTCTGATTTTACGACCATTTCAATTGGCTCTTCAATATTTGAAAGATTTGAAATAACATTTTTTATAACTTCAATAGTAGCATCAGTATCTATAACATTACCTTCTTTTCCAGAAGTAATAATTAAATTAGAATTTTCAATATAATAACTACTTTCTGTTACTTTATCAGGCAATTGAGTAGAAATATCTTCTAGATTTTTTGTTAATTGTTCTTTATCAATTTTTAATATAGGTTCAATATTTACATTTCCGAACATTGTTGATAATACATACATATTATTTTGAAAAATATTTCCTTGTCTTCCAACATTGTAGGCACTGTTTATGGCTGACTTAGTATCAAAAGTAGCTCCAATTTGTGAAAGTGAAATAGTTGTTTCAAAATCTCCATGTTTTACTTTTATTTCTTCAGGTAATAAATTATTTAAATAATTATCTAATTGATATTTTGCATCAGACATGCTCATATTTGAGACATCTAATCCTTTTATGTGTACACCAGAAATAATGTTGCTATTTAATGTATTATATGCAGTAAATATTAAAAAGCAAATAATTAAAATGCTAAGTACAATTATAATTAATAAATTAAAAATTGATAATGTCTTTTTCTCTTCTTTAACTGGTATAAAATATGAATCTTGAGAAGGAATTAAATTTAAATTTTCTTCTTTATTCTCTTTTTTATTCTCGACATTATCTTGATAAGATAAATTTTCTGAATTTTCATTTTTTTCTAATTCTTTTTCTTTAACGTCCATAAAATTCTCCCTTTGTAAATCATCTTATTTATTATAGCATATTCTCTTGTCAAAAAAAATATTATTTTATAAAAAAATGTCAAAATAAAATTAAAGTAGTTGGAAATAATATTATTGTAAAACTTAAATTAAAGTTTTATTGGTATTTAATTATATGACGCTAAATTAAAAAAATTTACAAGGAGGATGTTATGTCTAAAAATAGTAAATTAATTTCTGAAAATTTAAGAGAAGAAATCGCAAAAGAATTAGGAGTATATGAACAAGTAAAACAAGATGGTGGTAGTTGGGCTAATGTTTCATCAAGGGATTGTGGTAATATTGTATCAAAAGCAATAGAGATTGCTAATAAAAGTATAGAAAATAAATAGTTTGGAAAAGAGCAGTACTTAATGACTGCTCTTTTGTAAGTTTTAAATATTTTGAATGTTGCAAATTTAAAAAAATAGACATATAATCTAGCAAAGAAAAATTAAAATTTACAAATGTATTTTTAAAAAATTAAATTAATTGAGAGGAAAATGAAAAGTGGAAAATTTAACAGTAGAAGATATTGTGAGAGAATCAAATGGAAAATTAATATTAGGAGATAAAAAATTCATATGCAGAAAATTTTCTAAAGATACAAGAATAATAGAAGAAGGAGATATTTATATAGCAATAAAAGGAGAAAAATTTGATGGAAATAAATTTTGGAGGGAAGCTTTAGAAAAAGGAGCAGCTGGAGTAATTATAGAGAAAAATAATTGTACAGACGATGATAAAAGAAAATTTGAAAATAAAATTATTATAGAAGTTGAAGATACATTAGAGGCATTATATTGTATAGCAAAATATAAAAGAAGCTTATATAATATACCAGTTATAGCTATTACAGGAAGTGTGGGAAAAACTAGTACAAAAGATATTGTAGCAAATGTAGTTAATAAAAAATATACAACATTAAAAACATTAGGAAATAATAATAATAATATAGGATTGCCATTTACTATTTTAAAAATGCAAAATGAGGAAGCTATGGTATTAGAAATGGGAATGAATCACTTTGGAGAAATTAGTTTACTTACATCTATTGCAAAGCCAACAATTTGTGTTATTACAAATATAGGAACTTCTCATATAGGAAATTTAGGGTCTCGAGAGAATATTTTAAAAGCTAAACTAGAAATTTTAGAGGGATGTGAAAATCCAGTTGTTATAATTAATAATGATAATGATTTATTACATAATTGGTATGAAGAGAATAAAGATAAATTAAATATAAAAACATATGGAATAAAAGAAAAAAGTGATTTAAATGCAAAAAATATTAAATTAGAAAGTTCAAATAGTAAATTTGATTTGAAATTAAATGGAAAAGAAGAAACTATTAATGTACCAGTTGGAGGAGAACATTTTATTTTAAATAGCTTATGTGCTGCAATGGTGGGAAAAGTTTTGAAAATTGATAATCAAAAGATAAAAGAGGGAATTGAAAGCTTTGAACTTACTAAAAAGAGAATGGATATAACTGAACTAGAAAATGGTGTTAAAGTAATTAATGATGCATATAATGCGAGTTTAGAATCAATGAAAGCATCATTAGGAGTTTTATCAGAATTTAAAGAAAATAGAAAAATTGCTATATTAGGGGATATGTTTGAATTAGGAAAATATTCTAAGGAATTACATAAAAAAGTTGGAGAAGAAGTAATTAAAAATAAAATTGATATATTAATATGTAGCGGAACTAATTCAAAATATATTATAGAAAAAGCAAGAGAAAAAATGAAAGATGAAAACGTGTATTATTTAGAAAATAAAGAAGAAATTTTAGAAGTATTAAAAGAAGTAATAAAACCAGGAGATGTGGTTTTATTGAAAGCCTCTAATGGAATGAAATTTTATGAATTAGCAGAAAGGATGATAAGTTTATGGAAAAAGAAAGATTAGGAGTGATATTTGGAGGGATGTCAACAGAAAATGAGGTTTCTGTTGTATCAGCAAATTCAGTGATAAAGAATTTGGACAGAGAAAAATATGAGATATATCCTATTTATATTGATAAAAATGGAATTTGGTATGAATATAGTGACTTACAAGAAGAAAGAAAATTAGGAGAAAAGGTTGATAAGAAAAATAAAATATCAGATATTATAGGTTATTTAAAAAAATTGGATATTTTATTTCCTATATTACATGGATTATATGGAGAAGATGGAACAATACAAGGGTTGTTTGAATTGTTAAAAAAACCATATGTAGGATGTGGAGTTTTAGCTTCTAGCGTAGGAATGGATAAGGTTTATACAAAAGTTATTTTTGAAAAAGCTGGATTAAATCAAGCAAAATACGAATATGTCAGAAAATACAATGAGAAATATATTTATATGGATAGTAAATTTAATGAACAAGTAATGACTTTAGATGGGGTGGTAGAAAAGATTTTTAAAAATTTAAAATTTCCAATGTTTATTAAACCATCTAATTCAGGATCTAGTGTTGGAATAAATAAAGCAAAAAGTAAAGAAGAGTTAAAGCAGGCAATAGAGTATGCTTCAAAGTTTGATAATAAGATATTAATAGAAGAAGGTATTATAGGAAGAGAAGTAGAATGTGCTGTGCTTGGAAATGAAGAGGTAACGGCTTCTTGTGTTGGAGAAGTAAAATCTGCAGAAGAATTTTATAGTTATGATGCAAAATATAATAATGAAGAATCTAAAACAGAAATACCAGCAAATATTTCAGAAGAGTTGTCAGTTGAAATTAGAAACCAAGCAATAAAGGCTTTTAAAGCAATAGATGGAAAAGGATTGTCAAGGGTAGATTTTTTTATTGAAAATGGAACAAATAAAATTTATATTAATGAAATTAATACTTTACCGGGGTTTACTAGTATTAGTATGTATCCAAAGTTATTTGAGGCTAGTGGAGTTAGTTATAAAGAGTTGCTAAATAAGTTGATAGAGTTGAGCAAAGAAAAATATGTTACAGTTCAGTAAGGAATGATTATAACATCCAAACTCTGGCTCAAAATTATTATTATATGAATTTAGACTTTTCTCAGTTCAATACATAATCTAAAAATTTCTAAAATAATTTAATGGCACCCTTTCACTTAGTCCGAGCTAAAGCTCGAC
>ENA-OROM01001465-OROM01001465.1-human-gut-metagenome-genome-assembly--contig:-NODE-1465-length-21680-cov-2.547561_pt1 | contig 21680 bp, 16 predicted proteins | sample MGYA00242129_ERZ509050 | MGnify/ENA primary metagenome ERZ509050 (study PRJEB26280, sample SAMEA2338701) | human gut metagenome | biome: human gut; feature: human-associated habitat; material: faeces...
TATGCAATATATAGAATGCATATATGCAATGGAAACAGTAATCATATCATGTCTAGGGATACAAAAGAAACAGATTTGGATAGGGTCATTGTAATTCCATGGGAAAAAACTCTTCCATGGGAAGAAACTTTATTATATAAAGAATCTAAAGATTCCAATTATGTAAAAATAAAAATCAAGTCAAAAATATTAATAATAAAAGAATGCTGCCAACCTAGTATTCAAGATAGAATTATGATATTGACTTTAGAAAAGGAAATCTTAGGAATGTATGATATCAAGATTGGCAGTGACTTAACTGATATTTTTCCTAAATGTAGAATTTCAGTAAGAGAACAAGTAGGTGAGCCATTCTGGAAATTGGAAGATAGAGTACAATCTCCTAAGATGACACCTGCAAATGAAGAAAAAGGTACACCAGCAATGGTTCATCTTCATGAAGGATTGCCCATTTACAGGCAAATATGTTTCTGTTTGAATGAAGAAAATCCAAACTATAATGATGCTTTTGTAGAAACCACTGAAATGATCACAGAAGAAGAATTCAATACAAGATACAAATAAAAACTTCAAAATCAATATAGACCATGAACCAACAAGGAACTGCATTTTTAATGTTATTACTGCCTATCATTAAGATTGGAATAACTATATGGGCAGGGTATAGGGCAAAAGAATTAAACAGGAATACATTTGGGTGGGTTATATTTGCTTTCTTCCTAACACTACCTGCATTTATCATTTTATTGTGCTTGGGTAAGAAGAAAGACAAGTCTAGCAAGAAAATAGATTCCTTTCCTGTCAGCAAGAAAATTGCAAATAAAATTCCATTCATCAGTTTGGAAGTGTTCAAACAACATTTGATCAATAAAAATTGGGTGCTATTAAGAAATTCAGAAGGTCATAGACAAGTGTATATCTTTCAAAAAGACCAAACATTGCTAATCTCACAAGTAGGAGAGGTTGATAAGGGAAGATGGGAAGAAGTTGGTGACAATTCCATACTAATAGAGATTGGCAGTAAAAGCACCTTGTACAAACCAACTCATAAAACAGAACATTTGTTGATCTTAAAGGTAGATGGAAAAGAGGAATATCTTCATTTTGTGGATGAAAAACTATATGAAGAGGGGTATAAGACTACTGACAAAATCAATGAATTAATAGGAGTCCTAGCAGAGAGTGAGCAGAAAAGAAAAAATGAGAAAGATAACATGGTATTCATTCTGATCTTTTTAGGAATTCCTTTGATAATTTTCACAATTATTGCCATCATACAATCATAAAACAGGGAAAAGAAATTGAGGCTTATCCACAGAAGAAGTAAATCAATGGCTAGGTCAAGAAGTTCAGAATTATTCTAATTCTATACTAATATGCAAAAATATTGAAACCATGTATGAAGTGGGAGTATAACATAAACACTCCCCCTCCTATTCATAGGATACCTTTCATCCCCCTACCAACAATATAAAACAAACATCACATATTGGAAACATGGTGTTAAATAGGTATTTTTTGAATCAAGATTATTGTATTCTCCTAGGAATCAGGAAGTCAAAAAATATTTAAGTTACTCCATATCCTTAAGTAGAGAGGAGGCATCAGCTTTGGCTGGTGTTTCCTTTCAAATACCTGTTTATTCTCCATCCCTAAGAGTCAAGAAAATTGAAATGAATCACAACTGTCTTTACCTTTAATTATTTTGTTAATAAATATTAAATTATAAATATTATTGCCCCCTCTATTTGCTTAAAATTGATTGATTTCACTCTCTCATCAAGTAATTTGATGGTGCATAGTATAAGGCTGGGGGCTAGAAGCAAATGAAGAAACACCTTGCTATTGGACACAGGAGTAGCTACCTGATCCAACAATGCTCCATTTCACTAATTTACTCCCCAAAAAGGAGAGAAGGACATTGAAGTTTAAGATAGATTTTAATATGGATTCTGACTGTTTCATCAATTCTTCATCTGGTAAGGTTGCCTCTATCTTTAAAAGCAAAAGTACATGGTTTCTTCCCATTGTACTATAATAAAATTCTTTAATAATGCAAATATAATACATTTTTTAACAAATTCCAAATTTTCAAGCAATTATTTTACATTTTATATCCACATTACCCTATCAGCTAAGACTAGCCAGCACCATAACAAGATGCAAAATAAGGCCTATTTTAGGCTCATACAGGCACTTTCATTCAAGAATAATATATTTATTAACTCAAAAAATAACATTAAAATATGAAGAGAAAAAAGCACTATTTACATTCTGGATAAGAATAGACAATATACAACATAAACAACTAGTTATTAATTAATTACATGAGAATTACTATCACATTCTTATGGTCTATTCCATATACTCCATCAGCCTTTACAACAACTAACTATCTAATTTTCAATCACTTTTTAAGTAGGTTCAAGTCCTACCTGAGGAGCTAAGAAGCTGAAAGCCAGTAGAAATACTGGCTTTTTTCATGCTCACAGGTTTCGATTTTCATGCAAAAATTCAAACCATCCATTAAATAAACACTTGTTTTAAAACAACTTAGCTACTTTATCCAAAATCATAAACACATTCAGACAAACAAGATATTAAAATACCATATTTGCCATCATTTACACTTCATTTGCTATCAACTGGTCACCAAAGTGGTCACCTCTCTTTCAAAAAGTGGTCACCTTTTTTAAAAGAATAAGTTATTGTTTTAAAGACCATTAAATAGCTTACATAAAAAAATCAGGAAAAACATTTTCAAACGTATTATCTTCACATGCTTAATCAATATAACGTCAATGAAAGAACTTCTAGATTTAACCTTACTCCGGGAGATTCTCAATTCTTTCAAGGCGGAGAACATAACAAGCACTAGCAATCAAATTGATATATACCTTGACGAGAAAATCTATATCTATTAGCAACAAATAAAAGCAAATCATACCTAATTCCCGACCTCAAACCGGGTTGAAAATGGAAAAAGGATTTGAATTGCTGATCTATTGCCCCATGATTGCATTCCAACCTCGGAACACAGTGTATGTTATTTTTCCTTATATCCTGTTAAAATGGCGGCTATAATCGGGTGATAAGGCGGCGACAATGGGGCGACAGCGCCTAATTGTCACCCAACAATCGCCCAACAACCAGATAATTTTCATGACCAACCTTGGAAATACCCCTTTAAAACCAATACTATACCCAATTCTTCTATTCCAATAAAAACCAGCGTGCAGGATTATCCCCCCACCCTGGTTTTCCAACAATATTCGACGATTATTATACCTTTTCAATCATTTCTTCAACAATTGTTCCCGAATAATCTGTTCATATTTTTCAGGAGTGGCCCCGGTTTCAATAATCGGTTTTCCTCCCACCGGGATAAAAAACAACGTGGGCAGGGCCACCACGTTAAACATACTACATAACTCTTTTTCCTTGTCAGCATTTACTTTCAGGAACAAAACTTGATCTTTGTATTTTTCCGCCATCTTTTCCATTTCCGGGATCAAACGCATACAAGGCCCGCACCACGTCGCCCAGAAATCAATGACCACGGGTTTGTCCCCCTTGAACACGAACTCTTTATCTTTACGATAATCGTAAATATGTTCCAGGAAATACTCTCGGGTAATCGGGTTCAATTTCCCGGGAACAACCGACGAGGTAACATCTCCAACCACGTCATCTTTCACTTCAACCAAATCGAAAGACTGAAAATAGATTTTTTGTTTTTGATAATCTATTGAAATAATTCCCTTTTCCAGTATGCCGGAACCTAACACCGAACGAGGCAATTCTTTATTTTCCGCCACGACCACGCTACCCAACTGATCTTTCACGAAATCACACACAACGGCAGTCTTCGTCTGGGTGATTTTCACGGACTTCCCGTAACCATTCATGACAAAAGCCACTCCCCCGTCAGTACCATCAATCCGGGCAAAATCTTCCGCCGTCATGGAAATCATCCCGTCATTCCACGTATCAAACAGCAAAGAATACACAGTCCCGTTAATCGTAACCGGGCATACAACAGTACTCCCCGGTAACACCTCCATATCAGTCCGATAGTCCAGTTTCATATACGAAGGCCGGTAAGGTATGGAAGTCGTTATCTTTTTACGCCTACGATCAATCGTCAGCACCACGTTACGGAACATGGCCCCCCCAACAATTCCCGCAACACCCAATTCACGTAAATAAGATTCATCACCTAACACGAATGCTGACACGCCATTACCAAACACGTTATTCCCAAATGCCATCGTGCCTATCAACACGCTTTTCACCACCGGCACTTTCTTGTACAAAAATTCATTATACTTAAATTCACCCGGAATATTCTCGTCAATTTTTAACCTCTCCACGTATTCCGGTAAGATTGCCGTGTGCCCGGCCAAGTCCAGCACGAAACCAGCGACTTCCCCGTTCACGACCAAATCCAAGATAATCTTCCCGTCCACTTCCCGGTAATCCCGGACCTCTGTCGATGTGTTCTTTGTCTGCGCCCATGTCAAACATGATAACAAGCAGAACAATGATAATATCAATATTTTCATTCGTTATAGATTTACATTTACCTAAAATCTCTTGATCTCGACTTTCCTTTCTCGTCCCTCTTTCAAAATAATAATATAAGCCGAATCACCCTCTATCGCATCCAAAAGAGCATCTATCTCCAACTGGCTCTGTGCCACGCTGGAAAGATTCTTGCCATTGATATTCACGACCCGATCGCCAAATTCAAGCTGATCCTTCAAGTTATCCCAAACGGTTGTCACCTCGAAATGTCCCTTCACGGGTAATATTCCCACGTTCCAGGTTTTAGGGGCACCACCCGCGTCAACAATCTCTTCGCCATACGGGAAAAAATAGAAACGTTCCCGCATATAATCAATAACGATCTTGCCATAACGCAACATATCAATGCCGATGATACTCATTCCCATATTGATCGTAATACTTCCCACGTTAGTAAACTTTTTATCCAGAAAAGTCATCTCCCCGATAGCCACCTTGTCAATTTCAACCGGTTGTCCGACACCGCTAATTCCGACCATATTCACGCCTATTGCCTCCGCCACTTTTATATTTTTGACCTTATCTTTCAGATCACCATAGTCGATGGAAGAAAGTAATAAAAGTCCCGATGCTCCCGTGTCGAACAAAACCCGTTTTGACACGCCCCCAAAATCGACATCCACAATAGAATGGCTGGACTGGCCCGGAAACATCCGGACCCCATCCGTGATTTTCAAGCCTGCCGGACGATAAGGATAATTGATCACCATAATCTTTTCCCGTGAGTCAAACGTAATTACCGACCGGGCAAAAGAATCCCCTCCCAGAATTCCAGCCACACCAAGCTCCCGGAAGAAGCCTGTTGCGGGGAATATCATGGTTTCCAAACGGGGCAATCTATAATTCGGACTTAATTCCACATCATGCAAGATTCCGGTTTGGAAACTAGTCCCCGCCCGGTTGATGTCAGACACGCTTGTCGATGTTCCCGTACTTGTCGCTTTCATGTCAACAGCCACGTCCCGCATAGTTCCCGTTTTTCCACCCGTATCCACGATATATTTCACTTTTATCCCATTCACGGTGACAGGAATAATGATCTTTTCCCGAATTAATTCGTAATGAATCGTGTCACACACACGACGGGTAACTTGTTGCCCGAAAACACCTGCCGAAAACAATACCAACAGGCCAACAATGAATACGATTGTTCTCATATCACGCATTGGGTGTAAATAACTATTTTTCCGCTAGTTTACTCGCTGCCACGACGGCCTGATAAGCATTCAAGATTCCCCCGGACAAACACAAATCATCGAAAAGAAATAAATCCTGTGTCTTCTTTCCCCCGACTTCAATACCTTTTTCGACCTCGACTCCCTTTCTGGAAGTCACGGATGCCAACAGAATATCACGAATTTGTGAACCTGTCAAGTTGGGATAATAGGCTTTAATCAAAGCAGCAACCCCGGCAACAGATGCCGATGCAAGTCCCATTCCAGTTCCCGTTTGATAAGTATCACCCGTGTAAGCGGCATACACGCTGACACCAGGGGCATATAAATCTAATTCTTTCGCTCCATAGTTGGAATTCATGGAAGGATTACCGTACTTGTCGGAAGAAGCAACAACCATGAGATTCGTCAGCTCTTTTCCGTCTGTCATCCAACGGTTGGGGAAGAATAACTGCTTGGATAAATCCAATGACAATTCCCAGGCCGGAACGATGACCAACACGTCTTTATCTTCGGCATAACGTATCGCCTCTTCCATCCATTTTTTCTGCATTTCCGGGTACAGCGTGTTTTGTTGGGGCAGAACAATCACGTCAGCCTGATGGTCAACAGCATAACGAATGGCTAACGCCATATCCTTCAAATAAGGTTCACCTTTACCGGCCGTAACACGCAAGGCCATGATCCGGGCCTGATCCATGATGCCATCACCACCTCGAGCGTTTCCCCGTCGAGCCCCGATCACACCAGCCTGCATGGTCCCTAGCGCGGCATCGGATGTTAACAATACGTTATTCCCGTATCTCGTATCTTTTATATCTAAATAATTATCCCCGATCACATCTTCACGGCCATCATTACCATATCTTTTCAAAACATTCATGTACTCGACCTCGGCTCTTTCCACGGCTGTCATCACGAAATTTTCATAAACCACGCTTAAATCCTCTGTTTTATAGACCTGAAAACCCAACGCAATAAGCGTGAATGCGATATCCCGCAACGTGTCGACCGGGCCATTCGGATCATAACAGGTCTGGAATTGCTCTTTTGTTATTTTTTGTCCCGGATATTTTGTCTCCAGCTCGCTTTTGAATTTATCCCCGTACTCCCGAATAACGTACCCAATTTGCCAGCCACCGTATTTCTTGGCAATCTCCGACTCCGGGAGTACCCGTGTTTTGTAGTACACGTACTCGGACAGATTTTCCGGGGCCGGGACCAGAGTCCTTTTGCCATCTATGATTTTAAAAAACTCCCCGTTGCTCGTGATATAATCGGCGTATTTGTCTTTAAGACGAAAGAATTCACGATCTCCTTCACGCGTGATCGTCTCCATGACCCGCCCATCCTTTCCACCTAGGAAATTCCAGCCATTGATGTCATCCACCAGCCCGTTTTTATCATCATCCTTCCCGTTTGCCTTCTCTTTCGGGTTAACCCAGACGGCTTGTTTCAAATCCTCGTGTTCCACGTCCAAGCCCGTACCGATCAAAGCTACAACAGGTCTTTTCTTTATTTTTTTTTCTTTCAGGAACTCGTAAGCCTTGTTCACTTCCGCACCGTACACCCCGTCTTGATCGAAAGAACAATTATACCAATCCAGATCTGATTGTTTCTTGGGTGTTTGGACCTCCTGCTTTACAAGTTGTGCCTCCACCGCGGAGAAACACAATCCCGTGACGAATAATAATAAATATTTTTTCATTGATTTACTGTTACAATATTATACAATACGAAATCTCTACATTTTTCTTGCTTTCACGATAGCATCCTTCACTTGTTCCCCTCTCAAACCCCGTCCCATGATTCGCCCTTCCCGATCAATCAGCACGATAAAAGGGATACTGTAAAAGCCATAAGCTTTTTGTATCGTGTTCGGAGCATCGCCAACGGTGAAACCTTCCTTGTTCCACAGCATAATCCAAGGTAAATTTTCCGTTTCAAGCATTCGCCGCCAGTCCTTCTCCCGCTTGTCAAGAGAGATACTGATGAACACGAGATCCTCCCCTTTCAACTCGTCATATATCGGTAACAGGTTTTTCATTTCCTGACGACAAGGTCCGCACCAAGAAGCCCAGAAATCAACTAGTACAAATTTTCCCCGGAAATCACTCAAACGCACCACGCTCCCATCGGGATCGACATAGTTGAAATCGTAAGCCTCCGCCCCCACGGCGAACCGAGCCAGACTATCCACCCGGCGTGCCAGCCAGCGTGCAGAAAGAGCATCTCGTTCATTCTCTGGTACCAATTCAAGTAACATTCTGTTCGGCTCGTACGCATCCATCCCGGCCAGATAAGCCAGTGCGCTATACATGGTTCCTCGCAACTTTCCCCGTACTTCCGAGCTGATAGTTTTCTTTTTCGAGTTTTGTTCCACGGGTAACCATCCCGATAATTCCAGAAAATCGTCAATTCCGGTGAATACCAACGAACTGTTTCCCGGATTTTTTTCGTCATAAAACCCTTTAATCGTCACGCTCGTGTTTACCAAATAAACCGGCTGTTTCGTACTACCAATCCACAAAACGTATAAATCCGGTTCTATCTCTTTCTGTCCAGACGCAAACACTCCATCTTTAGCAACCGGAACGGAAAGTATTACATCACCCTTTAGAGATTCAACACGAATCTCTAAAGGGGCCAATAACCGTAATTTCCCGGAAAGAGAAAAAGCGTTTTGAGCCATTCCCTTTCCGTAAATTACCAAAATAAACAATATAACTATTTTTATCTTTAGCATGATTGGTGATTAGTTTACAACAGTATCCCCGATGGCTTGCAAGTCAATGCCGTAAGCCGTTTTCAGGTGATTGACTAGAATGTCATATCTGTATCGGATCAAACCGTTCACGTCTTTCGTCGAGTTCAATATTCCCTTAAACGTGTAATCGTTTGCCGGAACTTCTGCTGTCAAATCTTCATAAGTGGTGGAAATGATAGCTTGGATATAATACTCCGCATCATTCTCCAACTTCGTCCCGCGATATACAAAGCCTCGAGAGTACATATTTTGATTGGTCACAGTCGGAGAATAAGCAACTCCAGCATAGAAATCAGCATTAGCGAAAATTTTCTTATTCGCGAGTAAACGTTTCAGAAAAGCAAGATTCACGTCTATTTTGAACGTTGTTTTCTGAGCGGCGGTCATCGTTAGCACGTCAGCATTCCCCCAGTTAAACGCCATACAATCGTAACTATTGTAGGTATTATAAAAAGTCTCCTTATTATTGACCGTTCTCCAGCACAGTTGACTGCATAGAAGTAATTTTATAGGTAAACAACGCATCAACGTGGTATCCGGGTAAAGGTTCAGAAATGACTTTTCCAACAATTCCAACTGTTGCCCGACGTAATTCTCGTCGGCATTCGCAGCAAGAATTCCTGCCGTATAGGGATAGAGCGAACCTTCCGGGTTTTCCACCGATTCAATCCATTGATTCACGGTCCAATAGACTTCTTTCATATTAAACTTGTAAAGAATGAAAGAATTGTATCGTTCACTCCAATCCACGATCTTCTGATCGTAGTCATGATCACCTTGCGGGACTACGTACCCGATTTCGGGTGTTTTCGTGGGCGACAACGCATCTTCTTTATCACAAGACATCATCCACACGGAAACACACACCAGTATATATAAAATTCTCTGTTTCATCGTATTAATCTCTAACATTTAACATTAACGCTTATTTTGGATCAACAAGGGGTTACGATCTAATGCCAATTTAGGAATCGGTAACACGTAACGAGGATCTTCTTCGGTTAAAGTGATCACTTCCTTGTTGTCGGTATTGATAAAATAAGTATGCGTGAAAGACGGCATTCCATAGCGACGCAAATCAAACCAGCGATGATCCTCGAAACACAATTCCCGACGGCGTTCCTCCTTGCAAAATTCTAACAAATCACTCCCATTTCGATAATCTTTCGGTTCGTAAGCAACATTCCGGGTATCATAACGATGTCTCCGTAAATTATTCAAATCGGCCAAAGCTAATTTACGATCATTGTCGTCACCCAAAGCTATAAATTTACGCGTGTATGCCTCGGCGCGGTTCAAATATAATTCTGCAGTACGAATCCCCTTGGTGCCGATCGTCAAACTTTGTTTCCCACATTTACAACCATAAAGCTGATAATAAACAGGTAGGCCTTGCAAAAAGTAAGCACTAGTCGAGAAATACAAGAACGGACGCAAGTCTTTGAAATTCTTTTTCTCCGTATCGTTTTCAAACTCGTACAAATCCATCAGATCGTCGGAAACACCGAAAGGCGCCCGGTAATTAAAACTCCCCGCAGTATAGAAAGTACTTGTCTCTCCCATATTACTATAAAGCCAAATTACCTCATTACTCGTTGTCATGTTATACACACCAAACGCATTCGATCCCTGCCAAACAAAAGCAGCCTCATCGGCACTCGCAAGAGCCGTTAACTCAGATTTCTCGGCTAATACTTCATTGGTATATCTCAAAACTCCATCCCAGTTCTCCATGTAAAGATAAACACGTGATAAAATGGATTTTGCGGCTAACGCGTTAATTTTATATTCAGACATGACTATCGGGTTATTTTCCAGCAGATTAATTCCATCCAACAAATCCTTTTCGATTTGTTCATACACCTCTGCCACGGAATTTCTTCTATAATAACTACCCGTTATTTCCATTTTCAATTTTAAGGGTACCCCCATATTTTCCGTGGGATCACCGTAATTGTACGGCAAGCCAAATAAATTAACCAACAAGAAATAATACCATCCTCGCATGGTCAAGGCTTGTCCCCGGAGGTTATCTTTCGACGCCTGCTCCCCGATTACTTCATCCAAGTATTCGAGTACGGTGTTAGCGCCCATGATTTTATTGTAATATACCTTCCACGCGTTAACTCTCTCATGTGACCCGGCCCGTTCATTGAACATCTCGTTATCCCACGAGAAAAGAAAATACAAATTTTCTATCGGGGATTCCATCAACTCCTGTCCCTGCGCACCAAAACATTCCACGTCGTCAGTCAAAAAATCTTGAAACGACCGTACCGTATTACTCAACGGGTACACTTCCCCTACCATGATCTGCATCAGATCATCAATCGACGAGGGACGTATCTCATCCAAGCTGGATTCTTCAAGGAAATCACTACACCCTGCGAATCCCAACATGAATAGAACTAATAATAACGTGCTATATTTCATACTTATTACTTTTATTCGTTAAAAACTTAAATTCACGCTCAACGTATAGGTCTGAGAAATTGGCTGTGAACCGGTTGCTACTTCAGGATCACGTCCTTTGAAGTCTTTGCTCACGATGATAAACGGGTTGGACACGCTAAAGGTAAAACCCATGTTTTGAGCAAACTTTTTGATCCACCCCTCGGAAATATTGTAGGATAAGGTAATATTGTTACACCGCAAGAAAGAAGCATTCACCACCCGTATATCGGAATAATTGTACAGTAAATGCGCCCGTTCGGTTGTCGTCGGTAAAACAATTGCTCCCCGTCCTCTTGCCGGCAACGAGGGGACATTGGTTATTTCCTCGTCTCCCGGTTTACGCCATCTCTTCACCAAGTCTTTCGGCAGATTATTGTACTCGTAAGGCGTCGTGTTGTTCATGTTCGAATCAAACATCGGGGCCAAGAACTTCTTGCCTCCCACTTGCAGGTTGAACGAAGCCGACAATGTTAACTGCTTATACTTTAACGAAGTATTGACTCCTCCCGTAAAATCAGGATCGAGTTTCCCCGCATATTTCATGTACACGGTAGCATCTGTATCCGCAAGAAGATCATTCAACCCTTCCAAGTTGAATTCAGGACTCCCGTCGATAGACGACAACCCCGTGTATTCAAAAGCCCAGATGCCGGATACAGGATAACCATCTTTATACAATCCCCCGGAAGCCGCCGCCTGCCAACTCTTCTTTGTTTCCAAAGAACTGGTGATTTTATTATAGTTTTTAGAGGTATTGAAACCCAAAGACCATAAGAAATTTTTTGTCCGTACCGGAGTCAGGCTAAAGCTCAACTCCCAACCAGAATTCTTGAGCGAACCGCCATTCATCGGCATACTTAACACACCATCCTCGTAAGGAAGTTCGCGATTAACAATAACATCTGTCGTTTTTTTGTAATAATACTCGAATGTTCCGGAGATTTTATTATTCCAGAAAACAAAATCGGCCCCAATATCCGTAGTTTGAGTCTTTTCCCACTTCAATTTAGGATTGGGCAAACTTTTGATCTTTAATAGATATTCACCTGTTTCTTTAGCCATTCCCTCAGAACCGGAAGGTATATAGGCAATCAAATCAGGTCCCGTACTTTCATTCGCATTTCCCTGATACCCGTAAGAGGCACGAACACTGAACTCGTTAAGAAAATTCTGTCCTTCAAGAAAATGTTCACGGCCCATATTCCATCTTAAACCGACAGACCACACGGGCTGATAACGGGCGCTCTTATCTTGCCCGAAACGGTTCGAGGCATCCGAACGAATACTCGCATTCAACACGTAGCGCTCATCAAACGTATACGTAAATGCTCCATAAAAAGACAACGAATTAGTAGTATTATCTTTTATACTTACTTTCACCTGTTCTTCAACCAGAGAATTAGCAATTGTATTACCTGAATTGTCTAATATCGCTCCCGGAGGGTTCAGCACCGTCTTGCCGCGTCCGGGCAGGTACCCGTAAACAGTTTCAGTTAGCCCGTCATACTTGGAACTCTTAGATTCTTGTCCAATCATGGCTGTAATCAAATGCACACCAAAGTTTTTCACGTAAGAAACTTGATTCCTCCACGTGTACGAATTATTCCGGTACTCCGCAATACTTAATTCTCCTCCATGCGGTAACTTCGAACGTTGATATTCTATATCATTCGGCCCGTAAGCCCCAAATTCATAGGTACGTTTTTGGGCGATATACGCGGAGTATTCCGTAGCCCATGTTTCACCATAAGAAGACGAATAAGCGTAACCGAATGTCGTTTCAAATTTAAAACCTTTAAATATTTCCCAATTCAAGCTCAAGTTTGCATTAATGCTGCTCGTCGTATTCTGGTTTCTCGTGTTATCCAACTCGTTCAGCACGTTATACATGTAGCCTGAATAGTTTTTATAATAATAATAGTCCCCCTCATCATCAAAAGCCGCAATCACACGACTCGTTTTAGATGCATACGTGTAAGGAGTTACTTTATTGAAAGCTTTCGTTTTGGCAACACTTCCCGCAAGTTTCCCGGAAATCTGCACTTTATCCCACATTTTCGTGTTTACAGACACACTTCCCTGATAATTTTCAGAGTCATTACCCTTGGCGGTACCGTTCTTTTTCATGATCCCAAACGAGGCATAGTAAGTCGAGTTTTCATTCCCCCCGGACATACTGATGTTGTGACTATGACTAAAAGGATTTTCGTATAATAAATCAAACCAATCGGTATTTATCACTTCCAGTTTCTTCACGCCGTCATTAAATTGAGCGTAAGAAATCTTTTCTTCAAGGTATTGTTGTAACAAACCTTGGTATCCTACCGGACTTAACGAGGTTCCGGAAACAAGACCTTCATTATAAATCTCACGGGAAACGTCCACACGCTGTTTTGAATTCATCAAATTCATCTTATTGTACGTGATTTTCGAACCAATCGTGAAATTTCCGGAATAATTAAGAGACATTCGTCCGCTCGTTCCTTTCTTGGTCGTGATCACGATGACACCATTAGCCGCCTTTATACCGTATATAGCCGTGGCAGAAGCATCCTTCAACACGGTAACGTCCTGTATATCGGAAGGATTTAACCAAGCGATAGAACTTCCCACGAAATTCCGAATCATATCAATATTATCCGGATCACTACCAAAAGCAACTAACTCCGTGGCTTTAAAAGGAAGTGGATCTTCTTGTATAATACCGTCCACGACCCACACCGGCTCTTGGCTACCCAACAAGGTAGAAGTTCCACGGACTCTTACTTTTTGCCGGGTTCCAACCAAACCATCCTGATTCAAGACAACCACTCCCGGGAGTTTTCCCTGCAAAGCCTGTTCAAGAGACTGGGTACCGTTCAATATTAAATCCTCGGCACCAATCGTACTCACGGAACCGGCCATATTTGATTTCTTGATGACTTGATACCCCGTTACCACGACTTCTTCCATCTCCTGTGCATCTTCTTCCATAACCACGTTCAAGGTTTTCTGCCCGTTCCACAGCACCTGTTTCATCTTCATTCCCACGAAAGTGAACAAAAGTGTAACGCTATCCTTTTTCGTCGTGCTGAAAGTGAATTCTCCATTAATTCCGGTCGCAACCCCGATGGAAGTTCCCTTCTCTATGATCGTCACCCCAGGTAGCGGATCGCCGTTCTTATCCTTCACGACACCCTTGATAACCGTCATTTCTTTTTTGTCATCATCGGCACGTTTGATAATCACAGCATTTCCGGAGATCGTGTAAACCAGTCCCGAATGACGTAAACACTGATCCAATATTTCATTTACAGTTTTATCTGTCATGTCCACGGTCAGGTTTGTCACCTTAGTAATATCACGTGTACCATACATGAACACGAAATCCGTCTGTTTCTGAATTTCCCAGATCACTTGTTCCAGTGACGCATCTTCCATCTTCAGTGTTAACCTGTTATCCTGCGAATACACCGCAGCAGATAGCTGGAAACTACTGATCAAAATAAGTACAAGTTTCAATTTCATGACAAATAAAATTTTTTCCCACTTTCTTCGGCTGAAGAAAATGGTTTCTTGGTTTTTTTTCATAATTTTGAATGATTAAAAGTGTAACGAACTTTAATTTTAAGAGAGATGCGTTTCGTGTAGCCAGCACTGACGCATCTTTTTATTATTCTGTGCTAGATATATACAACATATTGTCTACTTGTGTGATATTTACTAATCCTGTCTTTTTAAGCATTTCGATAATCGGGTTCATATTATTGTACCGATCCAAGCGGGCTCCTATCTGCAATTTTTTCGCCCCCTCATCGATAAAACGATACTCCACTCCATACCATCGGGCCAAATAGGACATCATCTCTTCCAGAGTCTCGTTCCTAAAAATAAATTTCCCGATATGCCATGCCGTGTAAAGTGTCACGTCAACTGGTTTCACATCCATTTTCCCCGTTTCTTTCATATATACGGCTTGTTCTCCGGGAACGATTTCCTCGCTATTTTCTCCTGCAAACATAGCCACTTTACCCGACACCAAAGTCGTCGCAATACTATTTTCATCACTGTAAGAACGTAAGTTGAAGGAAGTTCCCAGTACCTTCACCTCCACTCCATTCGTTTTGACGATAAAAGGATGGGCAACATCTTTACTCACTTCAAAATACGCCTACCCTTCCAGCACCACGACTCTCTCTTCCTTCTGAAACTTAGTCGGAAATTTTAATTTCGTCTCCGCATTCAGAAATACTTTCGTACCATCCGAAAGTGTCAGCATATATTCCATTCCCGTCAAAGTTTGCACCACATTCATGATTTCGGCCGTATCCACCGTTTCTCGTGTGGAATAATCAATACCAATCGAATCCGTGACAATCCTTGTTCCATCCACTTCTTTCAACTCGACAGCCCGGTCTTTCAATACATCCACCACACTACCATCACCCAAGGTTAGCCGGGCACCCGTTGTTCCCGCCGCAATCTGGTATAAAACTGGAACTTCCTCTCTTACCTCTTCCCCATTCCACCAATAATATACTCCAGCAGACAAAAGAACAAGTACAACCGCCGCATATCTCACAACAGACCTCCACGAAGAAAGTTTCCGAACTTTTGTATCTCCTATTCTTTTATCCATTTTACTCCACGCTTCTTCCACCTGAAATTTATCCAGAGCCCTCCGGTTCTCCTCGTATTCCTCCGGATTCAATAGCCGATCGACAAAAGCCTTATGTCTATCGCTCTCTTTTGCCCACTCCTCAAAATCCCGTTCATCCTGTTCTGTCTGCGAACCGGTAAAGAAAGCTGCCATGATCTCGGCAATCCTGAAATGTTTGTTTGTTAATTTCATAATTCTGTTCTAATCTCTTTCACATTAGTATAACAATCTCTTTTCAAAACAGGGGTAGTCTAAAAAATTGAAAATTGAAAATGGAGAATTGAAAATGGAATTAATCAATTCATAATCAAAACATTCCTCTTAGATATTTTTTCAAGAAAAATCTAGTATAACTTCGAAAGTTATATAAACAATAAGAGATAGAAGTGTTCTTTTAACTGTTCCCGTAATTTACGATAAGCTGTTTTCTTCAAAGCATGAACTGTGCCTTCGGCAATCCCCATTTCACTGGCGATCTGTGGATTTTTCAGTCCTTCCATAGCATACTTAATGATGGTTCTCATCTGAGGGGGCAAACCCTCAATGGCTTTCCGAACCAACATATAAGTTTCTTGCTCGATAACCTCTTCTTGAAAATATTCCTCTGACTCCCGGTTGGCCTCGTCCACGTATGCTTGATTTACTTGTTCCCGTTTCAAATAATTCAGGCACCGGTTACGTGCCACCATATAAAGAAATCCCTTTACTTTATATATATCCTCGAAATCAGCCCGTTTCTCCCAATAACTCAATAGTGTCTCCTGCGCAATATCCTTGCATTGCTCCTCGTTCTTCACATATTTCGAAGAGAATACACACAAAATAGGGTAATAATCCTCAAAGAACTCTTTAAAAGAGTCCTTATCTCCCCCCCTTATATCTGTTACGATATTTCGCATATTACACTTAATCTAATTCCTTTCTATTCCATCAAACCAATAAGTTGATCGTCTTGTCCGTTATACAAAAATACATAATAAATCATACAATCAAAATCTTCTGATTTTCGAAGAAGAATTTATTATCGTATCACTTGAATAAAATTTCACTATCATACATTTGGTTATCAATACAATATATAAACAACAAATATCAAGCCAGCCTTTTTCGATTAACATTTTATGCTGAAATTGTAAAAACAAAATGTTCAAAAGTGACGTTTAGAGGTAAGAAGTCGAATAATTATTTCGATGAGCGAAAAATATTTATTTAAAATCTCTGATCATCAATATTCCTTTTACAAACGAAAGGAGTGCGTCAAAATTATTTCAACGCACTCCTTGTAATTATCTTTAAAACCGGAAGTCATGCACAAACTGTGGATAAGAAGAAGCATTAAAATTTTCATAAGGCATCTTCCGGTTTTAATATTATCTCACCATCATCATGGATGATTTAGCCGCTTTAGTTTTTTTCTCGTTCACCAATTCTTCCAATTTATCCATCAATGCCTGACCTCTCAAATTTGTCCCCACGATACGCCCCTCCTTATCCAAGATCAAAACATAGGGGATGCCCGAAAATTGGTACAATCTCATCACCTCTTTTCCCGCTTGTGGGGCACACACCTGCTCCCAAGGCATATTCTCTTCTCCTAAAGCTTTTTTCCAAGCAGCATTACTCTTATCAATTGATACACTGAAAAATGCGACTTCCTTGTCCGCATATTTCTCATAAGCCTTTTTCAAATGAGGGATCTCTGCCCGACATGGCCCGCACCAAGATGCCCAAAAATCCATGACAAGGAATTTACCTTTAAAGTCTTGTGGCCCCAAATTCTTCTTCCAGTCAGGAGTCGGGCAAGAAAATTCGGGTGCCATCTGTCCTTGTTTTGCTAGTTCTCGTTGTGCAAGAACAGCCTTAAAATCTTTCAATGCCAAACTTCCGGGATATAACTTGGATAAATTATCCACCACTTTTTTCACGGTTTCCTCATATTCTTCGCCTTTCAAAAGCATTAAAATAGCTAAAACGGCTTCTCGATCCGCATATACTTCGGCATAATGCTGCAAACGATCCAACACAATTTTACTCGCAACATCTGTCAATTGCGAAGCGATCTGTTGCTTTACGGAGTCCGCAAGACCTGAATAATTATAAACTGGACGAGAAATCGAACCCATCAATTGGTAATTCTGATAAATTTCCCAGTTCATTTGGTTGATCACTTCGTTATCCTTACCTCCCTGAATATGAATATACATCGGACGTATCACTCTCATCTTCGCTTTACCGAAACCAGGAAAATCAACTTTTAAATCCTCTGTTCCCGCCCAAAAATCAACTTTTTGTCCACCTTGACACTCCAAAATATACATACCCGGTTTTTCAACCTTCATCTTTAATTCATAAGTCCCATCCAGCTTTGCCTCGCAGGAGTCCACCGTTTGTTTGAAGAATCCGTCTTTTTTGATAATCTTGATCGTATTATCATTATCAGTTAAAGCAGCAATCTTCCCGGAAATTGTAATGGTCGGACGATAATTTTTATCTTTTTTTTCGGGATGTCTCAACTGGTCTGCTACCCGCAGGAAACTCTTTTTCAAAGATATTGTCGCATCCGATTGGGGTCTTCGATCACAATCAATAGCCATCCGGTCCATCCATTCGGCCGCCTTCTCACGTAGCTCCGTATCATTGCACTGCATATTAACCCTTAATGCCCAATTATACACGACAAAGTCACTCTTCTCCCCGTCATTCAAGCGATCAGTTCCCATTTGCACATATTTTGCCCAATCCCCGGTATTCATTGCGTAAGCCATTCGTGCATCCATAATGATTTGTTCCTTTCCCTTGATGTCTTTTTTCATTAGCTGATGCACGTAATTCTCAAACCCTTTCTCATCAAAGATTCCACTATCACCTTCTTTTTTCCAGTAACGATAGGCCCCGTTGCTAAACAACTGAAACAACTTCTTTTCTACCGCCGCAGCCCCAAAAAGGTTGATGAACTCGGCTCGATTTTTATAAACATATTTAGAAACATCTGCATCCACGTCTTTCACGTATTTACAGAAAAGCTCCCAATACTCTCGTTCTTTCAATTTCGACTTGTCCAACGTTTTAAAATAGTTCAAACAGATTTGTGCCGCTTTACTTCCCTCACCAGCAATATCCAATACATCCATGTATTCCTGTATAAAATTAGGTTGACGATTTCCTTCTTCATACGCCTTACTCATGGAGGAATACCCCTTCCCATCAATAGCACGCCCACCTTCTTTTAACAAAATATCCGCCGTGGGAGCCCCTACAATCCGGTGTATTAAATTCCCATCGCCATCCAAGAAAAGTAATGTCGGATACCCCGTCACCTGATACTTGTCATTCAATACTTTTCCCTGTTCTGTTCCCATATCCATCTTCACATTAATAAAATGGATGTTAAAATAATCCCCAACCTCCGGACGGGTAAAGACGTCTTTTGCCAACATCTTACATGGCACACACCACACGGTGTAACAATCCATAAAAATAGGCTTACCGGTCTTTTTTGATTCTACCAAAGCTTCCTCCCAAGTCCCTTCAAAGAAACGAATACCCGACTCCGTTTCTACTTTCATTTGTATTGGCTGAGCAACCGTCATTTGAGCGTCTGCTTTTTTCATTTCAGCCAACAATAGTACCATGACACTTGCAAGTGTCAAGAAAAAATTAAATCTCATACTTTTCGTGATTACAAATTAATTAATTCATTTTCCATCCCATATCTTTTATTTTCCCGAAACCGGAAAACTCTTTTTGACTACTTTTGTCCACGACCCCACTGGAAGGATTTACCTTTAGTTGGTACACGGTCCCATTCCCGGTCGATTCATTATAAGTTGCGATATACAATATTTCACAATCATTGACTGGCACCTTAACCATGAGACCCGTACCTTGGTATTTTTGTAAACGCACGCAAGTTACCGTCTCTCCATCCGGAGCCTCCCACACGGGATCTCCTGAAGCATTCGACACCTTATAGTCGTATAGGTAAACCCCGTTTCCTGCTGCATAATAAAAGATTTCTCCCTTATATCCAGCTGTCACGGAAGTGATACCCTCAGTCACACCCTTACAATTTATCATATCATATTTCCCCACGCCAATTGTACTTTGCGTCATAAAACCACAAAAATCAGCAATCAACAAGTAATAATGATTTTCACCTTCTTTCATGAGTATATACTCGTAATTATTTCTTCCATAATCACTCATCACTAACTCCATTCCTACATTATTACAATCAAATGCCACTCCTTCAGCTTGATCCGGCAAAGTAGAAACTTCCGTCCGATTTGATTTCACACACATAAAACGTTGTGCCGTCTGGTCATACACGACCCCGCTATAAGCCGTACTCATACTAGCACACCAATTCGCCAATTCGCCATAATTACCCGTACAAGGAACTCCAAAAAACAAATTCGTTCTATTAGATCCACTCGTGGAAAAATTAACCGTATGCGCCTTCCCATCATTTAACAAAAACTCTCTCTTATTAAAGAAAGACATATAATAATTAGGAGCTTTCACCTCCGGAGCCGTCCAAAATAAATCCTCAAATGCATACAATTTATTAAACGACAAGGGATCAACCGCAACCATATCTTTATCAGAAACAATCATAACAACTTCAGGCTTCGTCACCATTGAATAAAATAACCTCAAAGGTTTTCCTGCTAAAGATTCGTGATTATATGCGGAATAAATATCTACCCATTCTTGTTCTTTCGTGACATCCGGAGCAATCAGTTTATTCGTGATCAATCCTACATCCGTTTTTCCATCTTTTTCATACAACACCATCCATCCCTCACTTAGACCTGAATTCACTTTCAACCCGAATTTCATGAACGTACGTATATCTGTCCGTTTATTCAGCACGGTAAACACAAGCTCCCATTGCCTCTCATCCAAATCCACGGGAATTTTCAATTCAATCTGTTTCGCAATTGTATCTCTATCTGCAATCGGAGTCTCCGTTCCCTGCTGGTAAACAACCCAATTAAATTCCAAATCTGGGAATTGTGTTTCAGAACCATTTACTAATTTCCCTTCGTAATACACCTTTAAAGGTATCTCCAATATCTCCAAGCGGGAGATAGAATAATTCGCCTGAATCAACCCACCGGAAGAATCAATTACAATTTCATCCAAATCATCATAATCATAATTGCCTTTATCGTCGTAACACGACCATAATCCTAGACTAGCAACAATTGATAATATTATATATTTTAGTATCTTCATCATCTCATTCTTTAAAAAGTTATAGGTCCATTTTCATCTGACAAAGGACGATCAGGATTTTCTGGATTATTATTATATTCTTCCACGGCCAACCGAAGCTTTGCCTGTAAATACTGCGCCTCGAAATAAGAAATCTCATGAGGTGGAATCGGTGTCCCTTGATAAATAACTCGAGAAATCACTTTACCCGTAACCTTAATCATAAACTGATATTTCGTCCGGCTATAAGTCCCGAAAAAGTTTTTCAGCGGCATATAAGTCTCCGGATCTTCATCCCAGTATGCCGGTTTTTCCTCTCGATCCTTAACGATCAATTTTAACGTGGCATACTCCTTAACTCCGGTCTCTAATTTAACATTTTCCTTCAATGCTAAAGCAAGAGTAAACGCTTTATCCTTAAAATCAGAAGTGTTTTTCAGATAAATCGGATAGTACCCCCCGGTAGTCCCAGCTTTCAATACATACGACGGTAGCACGTAGTGCTTATCGACAATTACCGAGGATACATCCCCTCCAGTCACTTCCAAGTCAAAAGTACAATCCTCCTCCAAAGGAACTCCGGCTAATTTCACGTAGAACCAAAGGACGATAGGCATAATTATATTCCGTACTATCCACTCTCCCTTCCGTTGACTCCGAACCAAACCAAAGATTCAACACTCTTGAACTCTCATCATACATCAGTTTATTATCCTCTTCACAGGCACATAGCATCCATGCCATGATAAGCCCTAACCATATAATTTGTTTCTTCATAATTTTTTCTATTTATTACTAACCCAACCCGGGTTCTGCAATTCATCTTTCGGAATCGGAA
>ENA-OROM01001468-OROM01001468.1-human-gut-metagenome-genome-assembly--contig:-NODE-1468-length-21647-cov-6.350083_pt1 | contig 21647 bp, 19 predicted proteins | sample MGYA00242129_ERZ509050 | MGnify/ENA primary metagenome ERZ509050 (study PRJEB26280, sample SAMEA2338701) | human gut metagenome | biome: human gut; feature: human-associated habitat; material: faeces...
GCGACGCTGCGCCCTTGGGCGTCGGTGAGCGCCAGTTCGACGCTGCATCCCCGCGCCTGCCTGGGGAAGAAGGCTTTGACGGCTACCGTTCCCGCGGTGTAGTTGGCCGAAGGCGCGGCGTCGACCTGAATGTCCGTAATTTGCCGTTTGTCGCGCGCGTAGAGGTAGCAGTCGCGGCCCACGCCCGAAAGGCGGAAGAAGTCCTGATCTTCGAGGTATGTGCCGTCGCACCAGCGGAAGACCTGGAACGCGATGAGATTCCGGCCGGGTTTCACGTAGGGCGTCAGGTCGAACTCGGCCTCCAGCTTGCTGTCCTCGCTGTAACCCACATAGCGGCCGTTGACCCAGAGGTAGATGTTCGACGTCACCGAGCCGAAATGCGCGACGATCTGCCTGCCGGCCCATGCCGCGGGGATGTCGACCGTACGGCGGTAGGAACCCACGTGGTTCTGCTCGACGGGAACGTGCGGCGGATCGTTTTTGAACCAGCCCCGCCAGGCGTAACCGACGTTGAGGTAGACCGGATCGCCGTATCCGTTCAGCTCCCAGAGTCCCGGCACGGGCATGTCGTTCCAGCCTTTGTCGTTGTAGCCGACGCGGAAAAAGTCCGTCGGTCGCTGGTCGGCGTCGCGCACCCAGTTGAATTTCCAGTTTCCGTTCAGCGTGACAAACCGCTCCGAGAGGGTCTTGTCGCCCGTCTGTGCGGCTTCCGGCGATTCGTACGCGAACCAGGAGCCATGCATCGGCATCCGGTTCACGGCATTCACGCCGGCGTCCTGCCATTCGTTGCTCTGCGCGCCGGCCGTCAGCGCCGTCGCCGCGGCCAGCCAGCATAAGAGGATTTTCTTCATCGGTTATCTCTGTTTTTAAGGTTTAGGCATAGTCTGCCGGAGCGGTTTCCGCTGTGCCGGATGTCCGGCGCGGTCCGATCGGTTAAATTTCGGAAAAATGTCGGGAAACTCCAAATATGGCGGCTGAAAAAGACGACAGCCGTATTGTTCCGGTGCATTTTTGCCGGGTGACGGTTGATGCAGCATACATAGTTGCTTGAATGATAGATTATTGCAATTTAATTGGTAGAAAAGTTGTTTTTGAGACCTCTGAGACTTGTTTTTGAGGCTGTTTTACACTCTTTTCTCAATGAATCAGAACCATGAGGAAATATTGTATCCTCAATGAAGTTCACCTATCTTCTATCCGGCTACAAAGGTACAAAATTCCGTGATGTTTTCGCCTATAGTGTCAACTAAATGCAAGATATTCTCATGGATAATGTTTGCTGACCAAAAGAATAAAAATCGGTTGAAGCCTTTTCTTCCCTTTGCTTGACTTAACTTTATTGCCCGTGTATATTATCGGTCATTAAAGTCAAGTTAAGCGTGGAGTCTTATCTTTTCTTTTGGCAAGCAAAATAGATTAATGATATGATGAGTGTATGATGAACAATTTGCCTTGTTTGTAACGAATAACATATTGTTTGTCAATAGGTGCATATGGTGCTTACAAACAACATTATAGCATTTAGTTTTTGGAAGTTTTTGCTCAAAATAGATTATGTATATGGTTAATTATGCCAAGACGTGCGTTTTTCTATGTGTAATACGTCATTAAATAAATAAAAAGTGTTACTTTTGCATATTATATGATAGGTTGATTATGGCAAAGTCATTAACATAGTTGCTTTGCACCTTAAATTGATGTAGTAATGGCAAAGAATACAATGGGAACCAAGCTTCCTCGAAAATTGGAGCAGAAGATGCAGATTTTAGGTGAGCAGATTAAGTTGGCTCGCTTACGTCGGAATCTGAGTGTGGCTCAGGTGGCAGAACGGGCTACCTGTTCTCCGTTGACCGTAGCTCGTATAGAGACAGGTGCACCGACCAGTGATTAGGTAGAGAGTAACGAAATAACAAAAAAGAAAGATAAATATGAAATACAAAAAAGTCCTTTAGACTATTTCTTACAACAACGGATAAGTGACAATGCAAAAGAGCTAAAGAATACTCTTAATGAAACATTGCAAATGGAGCAAAATTGTCTAGAGCAAATACATCTAAGCATAAATCATTGTAAAAATGATATTGCTGTCTGTGAAGAGCAAATTAAAAAATGTAGTATGGCGTCTTTGTCTATCTATGAAGCTAAGAAATTTGCATTCAAAGACAATCTAACCATATGGAATACGATGGGACATATTCAAATGACAAGTATTGAAATGAAGGAATATTTGAAGCGCTTGTCTGTTGAAGATGTTGACGAATGGGAGCAACGAACTGTTATTAAGTCGGCATATACAGCTATATATGAAACTTCAAAAAAGTTAGTTGATACTACTGGTGATATTATTAAATTTATTAAGGATTGTTTCCCAAGTTATGACTATGGAGCATTTACTGCTGCAAGAAAAGAGCTTACCAAGTTTAGAGAGGAAAACACAGCCGAATTAACTCGTGTTAGAAAGGGAATAGATGCTCATAGGGATGTAGAAGTAAGTGCACAGATAGATATTATAGAAAGATTGCATTTGGCTGAAGCGGTGCAATTAATTACTAACTACGGAAATATTGTTAATAAGCTTGGCAATGTAACAAGTCCGATTATAGAATTGGGTGTAAAAAGATTGCAAGTATGCTTCTAAATTCTATACTTTATGGAATAAACGGTATAAGACAATATCTTCATAATGTATTATTAAATAAACAAAAAGCATTATCTTTGCATATTATATGAAGGGTTGATTATGGCAAAGAATACAATGGGAACCAAACTTCCCCGAAAATTGGAGCAAAAGATGCAGATTGTAGGCGAGCAGATTAAGCTAGCTCGTTTACGTAGGAATCTGAGTGTAGCTCAGGTGGCAGAACGGGCTACCTGTTCACCGCTTACTGTGTCTCGAATTGAAAAAGGTATTCCAACTGTTGCTATAGGAATTTATATGCGTGTGCTGTATGCTTTGCAGCTCGATGATGATATTTTACTTCTTGCCAAAGAAGATAAAATGGGAAAAGCTTTGCAAGATTTGAGTTTGAAAACAAGAGAACGTGCATCCAAGAAAGAATAATCTATGAAAAAGTTGTATGTATATGCCGATTTCGATTGGCTCAAAGAAGTGGAACTCATTGGCGAACTAGGCTATGAGTCTCTTCGTGGTGCGGACAGCTATAGTTTTACGTTCAATAATGAATGGTTAAGGCAGCACAGCAATCTGTTTTTGAGTGACGACCTAAATAATTACCCGGGACAACAATATACACAACCGGACAAGGATATATTCGGATGTTTTTCTGATGCTTTGCCGGATCGTTGGGGACGTACTTTGTTGTTGCGCCGTGAGCAAATTGCAGCGGCGGAAGAAAAACGACCAATACGGAGATTGTCATCTTTCGATTTCTTGACTGGTATTGATGATTTCTCCCGAATGGGTGGATTCCGTTTTAAGGAAGACCTCGATGGCGAATTTATCAATGTGAGTGAATCGTTGAAAATTCCACCTTTGACGGATATTCGGGAACTGATTGCAGCCAGTGCCGAGATAGAGAAATGTGAAGAAAACAATATGCTCCCTGATAGGAAATGGATTGCACAACTTGTGCAACCGGGAACATCGTTGGGAGGTGCAAGACCTAAAGCCAATGTAATAGACACGGATAAAACTCTATATGTTGCAAAGTTCCCATCACGTAAAGATGATTACGATACCGGACTTTGGGAACATTTCAGCCATTTGCTTGCTATAAAGGCAGGGATAAATGCGGCGACAACAAAGGTGCTGACAACAGGAGAGAAATACCATACATTGCTCTCGAAGCGTTTTGACAGATCACAAGAAGGCAAGCGGATTCATTTTGCATCAGCAATGACCTTGTTGGGACTGGAAGATGGAGATAATGCAACAAATGGACATGGCTATCTGGATATGGTTGACTTTATCCTCCAGAATTGTACAGATGTAGAGCGCAATTTACAAGAACTCTATCGCCGTGTGGCGTTCAATATCTGCATAGGCAGTAGCGATGACCATTTCCGCAATCACGGTTTTCTTTTGACTGCAAAAGGGTGGACATTGTCACCAGCATACGATATGAATCCAACGCTGAATGAATATCAAAGTCTGCTTATTTCGTCAACAACCAATAAATCTGATTTAAGTATTCTGTTTGATACTTGCGAAGATTATATGATAAACTTTAAAACAGCAGAAAAGATTATTTCAGAGGTAGTTGAAGTTGTAAAAGAATGGCGAGAACTGGCAATACGATTAGGGATTTCCAAGAGTGAGATGAATATGTTCGCGGGAGTGTTGGATAAACGATGTAAGTGAGAGTATTTGTTTCTGTGTGCCAAATTACCAAATAAGAACGCGCCAAATTTATAAGTAAGATGACTTATAAACTTAATTTATAGGTGGGTGAGTAAAAATAAAATTGAGGTTTTGCATTATGCTGTACGAACATTATATTTGTACAGCATAATTTTTAAAAGATAAAATTCATTGATAGAATAGATGAAAATAACATGTAAATGGAAGTTTTTATTTGAAATAGGTTTGCGTTCGATTATATCGTATAGCTGTGGAAATAAAATGCGCAGGGTGGGGAAAATGCTAATTTAATTCCTTTTTTTGTTAAATAGTTCCTAATGTACATTATTCTAAATGGTTATAGTTGGTTATGGCAGTTTCTAAACCATCACTTGTTCGACGCAGTATGTGTACATCTTTGGTTATCAATAGTATAGCACTCTAAAAGGTACAACCAGCAGGTTGGCAAGTATCTGAGAATGTGTAAGTTAGTGATTTTTAGCACCATTCTCGGCTTGTACCTCCATTTTAGAAAGTAAAAGTAATTGTAATTTCTTGAATATCAAAATATGAGGTACAAAAACTTGTGAAAAATGCCGTTTTTTGATGAGAAAAGGTACAAAAATGGCTCTGAAACAGATACTCCTTTTTATAATCTACAAATAAAATATAAGTTAATATACCGAATTCTAATTGTTTATATGATTTGAAATTCCGATGTTTGTAACATATTTACTTACGCTTAGTCGTAATCACTTGCTTAATATCATATGCACTTGGGTTTCCAATGCCATCGTACTTCCAGCTTATCTTGGGAGCAGTATCAATCTTTAATACGTTTGGAAAGGAGACATTAAGTATGACAAGAACTATAATGAAGGCGGTAGGGGCTGTTGCGGCAGGCCGAAACAGAAAAGTTCATATGAAGACAGTGGGTGTAACCATATATTGCGATGAAGGCTCCATGGGTTCGAATCCCGCCCTGCCACAAAAAGAGGCTGTATCATTTTGAGACAGCCTCTTTTTTATATTCAACCTATTTTAATTGCAATTTCTTTAGATATTATTTCATGTTTAAAATAATTTATGTTTTGTGTTTCATATAAAATTATTGTTATATTTTACATTTATCTTTTAGTATATTTATCATATCATCTTCATGCTCCTGACAAAGGGTGTTTCTCCATTCTTCATTTGAGCCGTGCTGGATAATTTCACCCATGATACGAAGTTTCAGACTTCCCTTCCTGACCATTTTTTCATAGGACTTCATTTTTGACTCAGGAGAAAGATTGGAAAATTTTGAGTTTACACGTCGGGAAATAATGCATAAGTTTCCAAATGTATCCTTATCGTCCCAAGAAGCAAATGAATTTTCGGACGGATTTTGCGGGTACCAATGCTCCACAGAATTACGGAACTCAAATTCAAAATCCTCATATTTTTTCTTGCCATTCTTATCGTTTTTCCATAACAGATAGTCCAGGAAATTAAATACGATGTGAGGGGTCTGCACACCCAGCTTATAATTGCCCCTATCCAAGAAGTTCCTTCGGGTTGCCTGTGCGGCTATTAACTCTGCGGCATCTATCAGTTTAGGATTTTGATCATCATCATTATTAAACAGCCATAGGAGGAGCTCAGTAATCCAGTGCATGACTTTGGGTGAGGTATAGGACACACGGAGCGCGGACTGAATCATCAAACATTCTTTATTGCGAGGAGCATACGTTCGCTCCCACTCATTGCTATAATTCAATTTGGTATTGGAATAATATGCTTTCTTTTTGGAGCCCTGCCCAGAAGTAAACAATTCTTTCAGGCTCCATTCGCCCTCATTATCTTCGCCCGAATATTCGCGCTTAATGATAAACTTATCGAAAAGGTATCGGGTCTGTAATAAATGAATGATAAACATTTGAGCAAAGTTTTCCTTGTCCATAGGTTTTCCATTCATTTTTCCCTGACTGATTACGTTCTTAAAATCCGAAATCAGTTTTTTATCATCCAGCAAGTCACCCAAAGGTTTTTCCAAAGAAACTTCATTTAATTCTACAAACACCCTGAGGGCATGAAGCAGGAAATAAGGGAAATCTATGATGCTGTCAAAACGAACGTGTCTGTTATTGTCCAGCATGCCATCCACATCGTCTATCTTGAATTTGTTGCTGACAATTTCTGCTATAGTAGCACCTTGTTCCGATTCCTCGGTCACGCCGAAACAGGACTGATAGCCTGCCCATTCGTCAGCAGGCCAAACATTCCACTCATTTCCGAAAACTTTCTCTCGATCAGCTGGCGAGAAATGCATCTGAACATAACCAGTCATATCGCTACAGGCATTCCATATTTTTGAAAAGAACTCCTGTTCGCCTCTATCGTTTAGATATCCCATGAGCTGGGCTTTCAGAATATCGTGCTGCTCCAGCTGCTCTCCTCGGGTGTTCATGATTTCGAAATAACGATTCAGGTCGGTATGTTCGGGCACTTCTATTCTATAGAGGACAACATGTGCCAAGCGTGACACAAAATCAGCTCTATTCAATCCTGATTTTTCTTCAAATTTTTGACGAATAGCCCGGATGCCATTCACAATAGGCTGCTCGACAGCACTTTCGTCATCTATCTTATCATCCAATATTTTCTGAATACGTGCAAGCGTATAGTTTGAGTTTGGACGGCAGTCAAAGGAAAGCGTCTGCCCCAACTCACCTTCCAAAGCTCCTTCGGAAACCAAATACTGCAGCAGAAGGAACAAGGTGGTAAGACGTTGTTGTCCATCAACTACTTCGTAGGTATCAGCTTTACCTTGGACTTTTGAAACAATAAGCGACCCGATGTAATAATTTTCAGCGGAATCTATATCAATGTCATTAATATCATCTATCAACTGCCCAATTTCCTTGTCCTCCCAAGCATAAGCCCGCTGGTAACGCGGAATGACATAGTGGGCGTTTGTATCAAAAAGGGTATGCCCGTCTAAAATTCTTAACTCTTCTACCATCTCAAATACTATATCCGTTTAATATACAAAGGTTGCTATATAATTCTTTCCATTCGTTATTTGCCCGATCGTCGACGCTCAAAGTAAGTCTCATACCGGCAATTTCAGTATGCCTGCGAGCATAAGCTATCATCGCTATTACGGGTTTGGCATTGCTGTATCTGTCAAAATCGTTTCTTCCGATGGCATACCGGTTAATTGTATCAAAGCCTAAATGATTCATGTCAACCCTGATCATCATAGCCCAGGTAAACAACTTTGTGACCGCCATAACATCGAAATTATGAAAACGGTCGTAATAGCACAATAAAGCGCAAAAGAACAGATTGCGGGCATAATTAAGCCCAGTTGATGAAGACTGGCAAGCCTTATCGAAAGCCTCGACAGAAACAGCGTCTTTCCCGTCTGTCAACATTTGCTTTATTTTATCGAAATTCGGATTGGTGATGATTTCCTCTTTTATGTTATGCAACATTTGCATATAATGATCGACCATTTCAAAGAAATCACTTCCAGAAATAAATGGCTCCGTAAGCAGGAAGTAAGGCATGGCCTTGTTGGCTCTGCGGGCATAGGTATATCCCGTATCCTCTTCGATACCCTTATAAATATCAATATCGGCTATGGTAAAATTTCCGCATTTACGACATTTGGCCCAGTTCCACAACGGGAACAGATAATGATCAAACAACTCTCGAATGGCTCGGGGATCCTTTGATTCCCATTTTATCACCGCATGCTGCATCTCATATTTATCATGTATCTCTCTTAAATGATAGGCTTTAAGCAAATCGTGTGGATACAAAGCACGGCCACGGGTATTCTGAGAATCGAACAACTGAAAAGCTTCACTGATTTTATCGACCGTGATGACCACCACCTCCAGTATATCTTTCAGCGCTTTCGTAAAAAGTTTTTTCCTTTTCTCATCAACAGAAGAAAACCACTCACTTATTGTCTTATAGTTTGCATGTATGTTCTTTTGGGTAATCTTATTAGAATACTTTACTTCCGACAGAGCACAAGTAAAACTAGGTTGCAAATACAGATTTAAGAGTAAAAAAGACAATATACGCTGCTGACCATCTACCACCTCGTACTCGCCGTTTTCATTTTTATACAATATTACTGTACCTATACGGTATTTAAAGTTTGTATATTTTCTACTCTCTTCAATACTCTTTTGGATATCAAGGAGCAACTCTATGATATTTTTATCCGTCCATTTATACGGCCGTTGATAATTAGGAATAACCAAATTGGTTTTCAATAGCTTATAAATGGACCATATCCGAGGAATACTATTTTTAAAACTCATATTATAGTCACAAATTATATTCAATAACCACTTGTTTAGTTCGCAAATATTTTTTCAGGATATTGTCATTTTGCGAAATATTCAGTCTTTAGCCAATAGGCATAAATCGGATCCTGAAACGAGATTTCACCGGCCTTATTATCCAATATATCATTCTTGATAAGTGCCGCCTTTGAGCGGGATATTGAGGTCGTTGAAGAGATTTGATAGCGATGCATCACTTCGGTCGAACTGATGGCCTTTTCGCCGGCAATAAGAGCTTTAAGGTAGTTCAGTTGCTGTGTGGTCAGTGTTTCGGTGATTGTAACAAACAACAGACTTAACTGCTCCACCAATGCTGTGTGCGCCTCACGTACGATCTCAACGGTACATACATTCTTTGTTCTGAGCCATGAAAGCTGTGCCAACTGCTGTGCGTAGTATGGATGGTTATCTACGAGCGTTACAATCAAATGGCTTGCTTCATCGTCAATGTTCTTACCTGTATCAGCGAAACGACTTTTGAAAAATTCCACAAGGCAAGGCGTCTCGATCTTATTGAGAAACATCAGGTTGCCGAACTTGTAGAATGGTTTGGATGAGTCGGTAAACACTTCCATCATCATGTGTCGCTTGCTGCCATAAAGACAATAGGCTACATTTTGGTGTAGCTGCCAATGTGAACGCAACTTTTTCTGGAAATAGTCCGGGTCGGTAAATTCCGCGATATTTTGGAACTCATCTACGCAAATCACGATTTTCAGACCCTTCTTCCTGACAATCTTTTCTGCAAGATCGAGTACTTCATCAGGATTGCGTTTTACCTCTTCCCAATCAAAGTCGATTGAAACCTCATTAGTGGGGTCTGTACCGATTGAAATCTTGGGAACAAGACGCGAAAAGAAACTCTTCGCACTCTCGATTGCCTCCTCCCATTTTGTGGAAGTGGCGGCAATGACCTTTTGGGCGAGCAGTGAATAGAAATGCTCCTCGCTACGTACATTGAAAAGGTCGATATGACAGATTCGGAGGTTGCTGTCTTGCGCCATCGCTAATTTTGCGGCTTTATTTACAAGCGAACTTTTGCCCCAGCGACGAGGAGATATAATAATCGTGTTAATTAACGACGTAAAGTTCTGAACCAGGTCGGCTGTTTCTTTCTCACGGTCGGTAAAATTCTTCTCAGTAGCAATCTTTCCAAATATAAACGGAGTTTCCATAACGCTCTATTTTTGATTTCCAACACAAATATAATACATAAAATGTAACTACAAAAATTGTTGCTACGAAAATTGTTGCTACAAAAAGTGTATATACAATTTCTGTAACATTTGGTCGGTAAGCATCATCATTACAAAAAGATCAAGGTAAAAATGGAACAATTACAAGAGTTTTCGGATGTCCTTCAGTTCCTGAAACTTTATATACTATTACATGGCATGTCCCCATTTGAGAAATCAGAAGGATATCGCGGCTAGCGATTAACAAATCAATAATATATAGCAGCTCAGCCAGATGTTCGATATTATCTCAATCATGGTAAAGCTCTTGATAAAAAAAGAATTCATACCCTTTAGGTACAATAACGCACCATGGCGTTCTAGCACCTCACTTTGCGTCAGAGCATCTGCTATAGCTACAGCTTTTCCTTCATATTTTATCAAGTCTTTGATAATCTCTTTCTCTGTCTTTTTATTTTATATATTCTTTAGTTAGAATTCTGTTGCCCCTATTAATGATTAATGTATTCATTCTTATGCCATATCCAAGCTGTTAATTAATGCTCGTTTTAATGTTTCCCTATTAGAACTATCTCTCAATAATAGAAATAACTCCTTATCAATCACTGCATATTTGATATACTTGTGAATAGTCGCAGCGGAATATGGATTTCCTTTTTGTAGCTCTACGATAGTCGCATATCCTCCTTCATAAGGAATCAGTTGCCAAAATGGTTCTGAATTAAGATGCCAAAATGGTGTCCCGGCTTTTGGCTTAAATATAGATACTTCTTTCACATATCGTTTCCAGTTCTTCAAGAAACATTTTTCCTATTCTTCATTGTAAATAATCTCATTTGTTGTGATATGCTGAGAAGATATAAGATCGATGACACTAAGTAACATGATAGCCTTATGAGGAGCACTCTTACCTTTTTGCTTATTTGTATGCAAGTTTGAAAATAAATCTATATAATCAGCCAATTCATAATTTCTCTCTAGCTTAGAGATTAAATTAAAACGATCGGTATCTATCTCCATCTGATAAATCCTTATATCAGGGTTCAATGTTTTTGCTAGTTGAGTTATTTTTTCTTTTTCGGTTTGTTCAATATTTACACCCAAATAGATAGACTCAAAACATTCAGCTTTCAGTGGCATGTAATGGCGTGTCTCTTTCCAATCCCATATCTCTTTATTCTGCTTGGCTTGTTCAGGTGTAAAAGCAGCATACATAGCACTTGGATTCTGCATTACCAATCTGACCTCCTGCTCATATTGCCACTCCTTCGCTTTGGTTTTCCATTGATAAAGAAAAATATCTTCAACGCTTTGGTGAGCATCAGGGCGCTCTATTATATTTCGGTATTGGACTTCAATAACAAACGGTTTAAGATATATTGTACCAAACATTGGGGGTACGGATTGCATCACTTTATCGATATCAAGTCCTATGCAAACACCTTTGTGATTATAACAATAATGGCTCCACATAAGCAATGAATCATAAACCTTCGATAGACTGCATATCCATGTTTCATTGCGCAAATTAAGAGCATCATTTTCCTCCTTCTTCATCCACCATTCTTTAGGTATCCATCCTTGAAGTTTATAGCAAGGAATCTCTCACACAAATAGAGATTGAAATCATAAATAAAATCGGAATAGTTCATAATAATTTGAATTTTGATGGTTAATAAAAAATTGATTATAGACTGAAACCTCGCTTGCGTTTCGGTTTCTTTTTCTTCTTTTTAAGCCGGTTTGCCTGTATTGCTTCCTCCGTATCATAATCCGTAGGAGAGGGCGTGAACAACCCCAGACTAATATCGGAATGATTCTCCTGTTGATATTCATGCCGAGGTTCCTCGCGTATGGTTTCTGCCTGTGCCTGACGCTGGCTCACGGTAGCAGAAAGAGCGTTATATCTCAATTCCTGGTCGATGTTCAGGAAACTGAACTGGCGGTCAATCTTGGAACCACTAAAGGTCAGTTGGTCACATGTGAACTTGACACCTTGCATCTCTCCGGTCGTGCGACTTAGCTTCCATTGCGTATCAATTCCGTATCTCCGTAAGGCAAAGCGCAGCTCGCTCCAGCTCCGGGCGTTCGGAACTTCTCGTTTCAAGGCATGATAGATAAAATACTTTACCTTGTCATGACGACGTAAGCGCATGAAATTGACATGCTCTTTTCCTTCGGCGAAATGCAGGCGGTAACGGGCTGTCAGCATCTTGCAGACCTTTTCGTTCCGGTAGCGGTCGTTCTTGTCACTGATGGTGTGGCCGTCATTATCCACCCGGTTGTAAACGATGTGACAATGCGGATGATCACGGTCAGTATGCCTGGCGATGATGAACTGCGTGTTCTCGATTCCCATCAGCTTCATATAATCGTGGGCGATTTTCAGCATCAGCCCGTCATCGTTACGGATGCGGTCTCCGTCTTCTGCGGAAAAGCTCAATGAAATATGGCCGACTTTGTTCTTGACCTTGTCGTTCAGCAAAGTCTGCAACTCGAATTGCTCCGCTATTTCTTCGGGCGAACCGTAGACACCAACTGCTTTTAGCAGGCGTGACTTATCTTCTTTCAGCACATAATTTACGCACCCGGAAAACGATGTGCCCTTGACAATTTTACCTATCATCCTTGAGCTGTTTTATAAGTTGTGAAATCTGTTGAACGGCGGTACTGCACTCATCAGCCACACGATAAAAACCGTAAGCATTGGCTCGTCTGGCAAGCTGATTCAGGTTTGTGCTTTCTACTATCAGTTTACGGATGATGTCAAGATTTTCGTAATTCGTTCGCGCACCGTACCGTGTTCGATAAGTGAACGCACTACTTCGCTTTGACTGCGTTGACTGCGTCGGCTGAGTGCTCTGAGCCAACCGAACTGTTCGTCTGTAAGACGGATTGTAACTGTATTTTTCTTATCCATAAAATTTGCTTCTGAGATTAATAATTGTGACCATCGGGAGCCGTCTCACCTTCTTTTGAGGTGAGCAAGTGGCCGGGAAATGTAATACACCGGCATAAACTTGCTCCAGTGAAAAAGAAGAGAATCAGACATCTGAAAGTCATTGTTTGAAAAGTCCTCTCCGGGTATGTTGAACCGTTGCTGAAAGCGGTGCTTTCTCCACATTGACAAGCTGCAAATCGAAAGTTTCGACCAGCGTTTTTAAGGCTGGGTTCAACACGATAAGACGATTGAAAATAGCCTCCTTTGTCTCTTCTCTCAGCAGAAAATCGGCGATATCATAACCCGCATCACGTTCTTCTTTTGTCGCATTTCTTTCCATAAAATCGAAGAGAGAAACCTCTATTCCCAGACTTCGGATCGTCTCCATTTTACTGTTCCAATAGTCGGTCGCACCCAGATCGGGGAAGAGCAGGACACGTCGATTTCTCAATACACTCATGGCATTCCGATTAAACGCTCCGTTCTTTCCGCCCGAAGCAATCCAGAGGTATTGCGGCAGATAGAAGCTGGATATCAAAGCGCTTTTCTCACTCTCCACAAGGGCAACCGGACGTTGCTGGTCAGAGGACAAAAGATGTTCACCAAACAGGCATTGCCGGAGGTTGAAATTCTCTTTCTTCAAAAGGGAATGTACCCACGTGATGTAGTTGTGCGGCTCTTTAATCCGTCTTCCGTTTTCAGGATTGTAGAGCATCACTTTTCCGGTGCGTACCCGTCCAGAAATATCGACTTGCCAAAAGACCGTAGCTCCCGGCCAGTGCTTCGAGGTTCCTACATGGTATCGCAACATCAGTTCTTCGGTAGCCTCCTGCCCGAAATGAAAACTCAGGAACTGAAACAGTTTGTTCGTGTGATACAACTTCAGGGACTGCCTCATGATTTCCGGCTCAATGAAGGATGGTGCAGGAGGCACATTGATGCGAGGCTTTGACACCGGCACAAACTCTTCGCTCAATCGCTCTTTGGCAATCGGGTTTTCGTCAAAGTACATTTTGGGCGTATAGTTGTAGCCGCACTTCTGTTCATGGTTGCATCGCCCTACATAATCGGGAAAACTGATTTGTTTTTCCGTATCGATGTATTTAGCAAAACAACTTTTGCGGTGGCAGTTCGGGCATGTGTGCCGGGTGCTGACACCTTTGTATGGTTCTAATGTGAATCTGTAGTTCATTTTTCTTTCTGTTTGGATGTTACTATGCACATTTTCGCAACCGAGGGGTTTGTGAAGTTGCGAAAATGTGCATAGTAACAGGTTTATTTACTGTATTCTCCATGATTCTCTTTTCTGAATAATGTTCCGATGTGTCGTTTTAGAAACATCTTGAAAGCATGCTCTTTCATCCCGTAGCTTTCAGCAATGCCGATACCTTCTGCCGTTGTAAACCTCTGAGGCAGGTTCAGGTAGATGTTGCGGTGCAATTCGCTCAGCTGTTCCTGGCTGACGGCAGTCTGCACTTTTACTGCTGTAGCCCGGAAATACTCGGCCAGCAGGATGGCACGGTTCACGCTTTCAAGGTCAATCGTATGCTTGTCGCACTCTCCACAAGTCCATCGGGCAAGCTGGATTATCAGACAAAACCGGATAATGTAGATTTCCAGTTTGCAGTAAATACCTACCAAAGCATCATTGGTTTCCATATCACATTGGCGAGCATTTTCATGCTGCCAACCGTAAAGCCGTTGCTTGGCGTCTTCATCGAATGGCAGGCATTGAGGCTGCAACTCATTATTCTCGTCATGCGGACAATCCTGTGCAATCAGTTTGTCGATAATCTGTTGCCACTGGATTTCCAGCTCTTCAGGAGTTTCTCGGTCGTTCCACCTGCTTTTCAAGACAGATTCGGGCATCACGAAAAGAATACGGTCTATGAAACCGTTACTCGAACGCTCGCCCTTGACCAATTCGCCCAGAATCTTCTTTTGGATGGTACCGATAACGGAGATATAGGGACGTCTGATAAAAATGGAACTTTGCGTACTCTTGCGGTCGGAAATCGTAGGCTTGGCATTGAACACCGAAAGCCAGAACTGTTCTTCCGAACCGTTGTTGTAACGGTTGAAATTCTTGAACCAGGCCGACAGCTCGTCCGACCAAAGGCAGAGTCCTCTGGGATTCTGGGCATGTATCAGGCTCAATCCTTCGGGAGTGATATCCGAAACAAGAAAGCGTCTGCGCACGGGAGCCTGCGGAAACTCATCCAAACCGGCTTCCATACGTTCCTTTTTGCTCATGGACATAGTGCGTTCATACTCGGCATACAGCTTCTGATACTCCTGATTCTGACGGTAATCGTGCTCAATAAACGGCTGGAAAGCAAAACTCAGCGGATGACTCTTATTCGCTCCGGGGCGTCCAATCAGTGCCATGTACAGAATAGGACTTTCCAGCCAGTTGCGCTTCACCTGCACCAGATGGGAGTTGCCAATCCCCACGGCAATGGCTGCAAGGATAGCCGCAGCAACATAATCCACGGGATAGCCCTGACAATCGTGCAAACTGCTGATGATACGCTGAATCCTGATAGGAAAGACTTCTATCGGGAACTCACCGCCAGACATCTTGGCTCCGATGCGCACAGCCTCGCCGATAATACCTTCTGCTGTTAATTTGGAGGTTTCCATATCCATGCAGATCAAAAGTTATAACCTCCCTTTGGTTTGCGTTTCGCTCCATGTACTATCTCCGCTGCCTGTTCCTGAAGTGACATGGCCCGCATCTGCTTGCGACCGGACTCAATCCATTGTAACAACTCATCTTCATAGAAGTAGAGTTTTTTCCCTCGTTTGTAAGCCGGAATCAGTCCTTTACGCGCAAGCGTGTAAATGGTAGGCTTTGCCTTACGTGTGATTTTACAGGCTTCGTCAATTTCAACAAGACGGTGCTTGTCGGAAGAAGCCTGAGGTTGCAATGCCGCCACCATTTGCCGAATTTGTTCCATCTGTTCTGTGAGATAACCTACCGCCTGCGGCAGCTTATCAAAAGTGATTTGTTCGTTTGCCATACGTACTCGTTTTTAATTGTTCGCTGGCAAAGGAAATTGGTGTTTTGATGGTGGAAAACATCACCGGAATATAACTGCGAGATAACTCAAATGTTATTTATTCAATAATGATAATGAAGATTTATAGTATATTTGTAGGAGATAATCAAAGAAATTACAAGTATGAATATATCTGAGTTACAACAAATAGGAAAAGAAGTCTATAAAGATAAGCCACCTGCATATCAACATAAAGGTGATATGGAATTGTTGGAATGGCATATTAAAGCAATGGATAGGCTTACCAAAGCCGGTAGAATTCATTATATAGACTCTGCTTTAACGGAAACAGAAATTTTGAGTATTGTTATACTTGAAGGCTTTGGAAGTTCACAACTTATACAATCGCCCCTTTATGACCCGACAAAATCAAACGCCTTAAATAAAGCATTAATAGAGAATTTAGATAGCGCATTGAAAAAAATTCCTGCTAATGCCCATTCTGTATTATACGCCAACGATGGCTTTTCCAGATACGAGAATAAAATTGGAGATATTTTCACTGTTAAGGGCTATTTTACTACATCAAAAGATGATTTTGATAATGCAAATCAAACTAAATGGATAGTTGAACCTTTGCAACAGGATAAGACAAAGGCTCATGAGATATATCGTATTTATAATCATGGAGACACTTGTCCATATCCAGAATGACAAGTAGAGTTTGAACGTGGTACAAGTTTTAAGATTACAGATATAAAGAAGGGGAAGAAATATGATATTGTCTATATTGAAGAATTGCCGTAAAATCAGTATATACCAAGTCTCTATTTGATATTTTCTCAAATATCACGAAAGGATTACAGTTAGCAGATATAGTAGCATCATCAATAAATAATTTAATGTTAAAATCTCAGAAATACTGTATAAGTAAATTTTTGCCATTAGATTTATTTAATATAGGTTTGCTGCATGTTTTGGATTCTAATTGTAAAACAGCACATTATGTAGCTTATAAGCAATTCTTCAAGAAATATTTAGATGTTGTAAAATATTTAAGTACTAGAATTGATAAGCATATAAGGCTATGAGAGGAATTGATTTAGGATAAAGTTGACAAAATGAATTTTACCATATTTCAAATCCTTTAAAAAAACTAATCCTCTAGTTGATATAAATTGTTTGTAATGAGATTTTGCATGTTGTTTCTGTATGCGACATTTTACGCTCAATAGTTGAAATTTCCAAGTCGCGAAGGGTATGGGCAAAGACATTCTTGATGAAAGTTGCAGTATGAATACGTTTTCTGCCAAAAGCCTTGCCAATATTCCAACCAAAATGCATTATATCAATGCTTTTAAGTTGTGAGTCAACCTTTACAGGCGATATCTTTTGTAAGGTATCGCCTGTACAATATTCTGTAACGTATGTGCATAGACGGTTGAGATCTTCTTCACTCATATAGGCAACCATTGTTTGCTTCGTATAGCTAATGACCTTTTCCAATTTGGTTTGAATAGCACGATTATTTTCTGTAATAGCATTGGTGCGCATGACTTCATATTCTGAAGGTTCAGAGATTGCTTCTTCAGTGGTAGGAGCAGGCTCAATGACATCAGGCGTAGCCTGGCTTGAGTCTTCGATTGTAAGGTCTTCCGGAACAGAAACGGTATCATTGTAATTTTTCATCGTTTGAAAAGCAGTGAAATGCAATAGAAAAGCTTCTATTCGTGGCAGCAGAAACTGATTGAAAGTTGTCTGTAAGCTGGCATAGATCGCCATCAAGACAATTACTGTCGCAAAAAATGCAACACTACTACTGAAATCGTCAAAACCTTTGGATAAAACAAATTGACGAGCTAAAACACCAACAACAAGAATACCTACCAATACAAAGGAATAAAGTGCTATATGTTCTATACTTTTCTGATTCATAGTGATATTTGCTAATTGTTTGTGCGCAAATATATGTCATTTCATAGATACCATGTTATAAATCCAAGAAAGTGGCAGCATTTGTCCTCGATATGTAGCTTATTTCCTAGTTAATAAGCCAGAGTCAAACGAAAAAATCCCAATTATATTCTAATTGTGTGTTTCGTATAAATTGGAGGGGGTAAAATCAAAATAAATCAGTATCTTTGAATTACTTATGAGATTGTAGATAACAATATGAATTATATATGGATTTGAAAGAATTAATAACAGAAGGTGAATCATTCCTAATGAGTGTGAGAAGGACTTCTTTTGGAGATTATATCGCAGATAGTAAAGGCTATGCAGAATGGGGTGCAAAGTCTTTGATGTTTTTGCAATCATTGTATCCGAACCATCCTCAGACTGAAAGATTTGATTTTTGGGTCAAGAGAAATATGTGCGATGAAAATGAATGCGAACAACTTATTGCAATATTAAAAGCTTTTCATGAGATAAATCCTAAAATAGCAGAAGTGGACTATGATAAAGTTCTAAGTAAAATATTTGAGAAATTTCATATATGTGCAAGACAATTAAAGCGTAGGCATGCAGGACGCCCTACGTTAGAGATTAAAGATGAATACGATGTTCAAGATTTATTAAACGCTATTTTACGATTACATTTTGAGGACGTCCGACCAGAAGAATGGACGCCTTCATATGCAGGCGGAAACAATCGTATGGACTTTTTGTTGAAAAATGAAGAAATTTCAATAGAAGTAAAAATGACACGCGATGGATTAAAAGATAAAGAGCTAGGTGATCAGTTAATCATTGATATTGCTAAATATAAGACTCATCCAAAATGCAAATTTTTATATTGTTTTGTATTTGATCCCGAAGGATATATACGAAATCCTCGCGGTCTTGAGCATGATTTGACCAAAGAACATGATGGTCTATCAGTGAAAGTCTATATTAGACCTATATAATATAGCGATAATCGCTATATTATAAATTTCATATATCAAAGATAATCCGTACTATTTTAGTTGTATAGTACAGATTATCTTTGGAGTAGTGTTTTCATTTAAGAGAAATTTTATTCGCCGTCTCGCGTTTCTTAGAATTGACCAAATCAGCATAGATTTGAGTGGTGGTGACATTCTTATGTGTTAGCATCTTCGATACTGTGTAAATGTCTGTACCTAAAGAGATTTGGATGACGGCGTATGAATGACGAAAGCAGTGGAAGGTTATGTGTTTTCTGATTCCGGCTTCGGCAATCCATTGTTTCAGTGGATGATGAGTCATGGAGCGGGTTAAGCCTTTGAAAACTTTTCCAGTACCCCATTCGCCACACAACTCCAGTGCCTCCTGACTGATGGGAAGGGTGGCCTCGGTTTCTGTCTTTTCGGTGCAGATACGGATGTAGTAGCCTTGATCTGGGCCGACCTCAAAATCACGCCAGTCCAGCTTCAGAATATCACTGATACGGAGGCCGGTCATACAGGCAAACAGGGATGCCTGTTTTAAGACAGGAATCTTGCATGGCGTAGCTGCCAGTTTCTTGACTTCATCAAGTGTCAGATACTCTTTCTTGACCTCTTTCCATTCGATTTTTTCTAGAAAGTCGTTCAAGTTCTCACGCAACATCTTCTCTTTATAGGCTATTTTCAATAAGGCACGGAACGTCGAATAATAACCAGCTGCCGAATTGCGTGAGATATAAGCATTGGGGTGATTAATCTGTTTGCATTTGAGCAGGTAATCCCTGAACTTCTCGCACAGTTCCACGGTGACATCGCCAAAGGTACATTTGCCGCCGACAAATTTCTCAAAGTGGTTGTAAACACAATCCCATTTCTCATATTTTTCCCGTGCCTTTGTCCGGAAGTAGGCGAGGAAATCTACCTTTTGCTTGTTCTTGTCCAGGAACCCGAATTCTTCATTGATAAGCGACTGGACACGGATACAGCGGATTGCCTCTGCCTTGTTCAGCATATCCTGATTGAACATTCTTTGCTGCTCATTCTTGGGCTTGGCATAGATGTAAATGCCGAGGAATTCCCGGCGACTCATCTTCATCGTGTAAGGATTGCGGATGGCAGGATAATAATCCAGATAAAGGGATATGCGGTCGTTACGCAATGGCTTTTGTCTCAGTGTTACGTTGGTGCATGTAAGTGTCATAGCTATATTGTTTTTTGATTAATACTTGTTTTGTTGCAAATAAAATAGGTGTTCTAATGGTGGTATTTATCACCGGAAAATAACTTTCGGCTCATTCTATCTTTGGAGGCTCAAAGAACTTGTCCAGCTCTGCCCGCAGGATCTTGGTATATTTACCGACTTTGATACGGGGAATATTATGGTATTTCACATAATGGTAGAGTTGGTCTCGTGTCAGATTAAATCGTTCCATTGCTTCGGCAATGGTGTAGTATTTGGGCTCTTCAGGAGCTATGAGACCTTTGGCAATGTCCACATGCTTTTTGGAGTAGTACACCATGATGCCGACTTTCTTTTTGGGAATGGCATTCTTTGATACAAAAGAATATATGGCCGTCAGCGTCATGCCGAACTTCTCCTGCATGTCTTGCGTGCTGTACCATTCCTTGATCTCAGGATCGGGAGCTTTCTTTGCAAAGTAGTCATCAATATGCTTTTTGCTCCAATAGGTTTTACCACGGTGAAAGGTTCGTGGGATATTATGTTCCTTAGCGATATGGAATATCCAGGAATCCTTTACGCCATACTTTTCCTTAACTTCAGCTGTGGTGTAGAAATCTGATATTGGAGTTTTCTCTTTGGGCTTATTCTCATTATTGGAAGCAATAATGTAGTCGAACATCTTATCAATATCCGAACGCCGTACAAGAGTTTTCCCATCAAATCTGACCGCTTTAATTTTCGCGTTTTTGATATACCGATAAATTGAGGTACGGCCTACACCTAAAAATGCGGCAACTTCAGTAGGGGTTAAGAACTCTTTTTCAGAATTAGGTTTTAATTCTGCATCGTGTTTCAAGTGGAATTCTTGAATTCGTTTTTTTCTAACTCGATCTTTGTATGCGAGGTTTGCGCACCTGTGTGAACAGTATGCGGTAGTGATCTTGTGGGCGGTAAAAATGGTGCCACACCACTCGCATTTCTTTTGAATTTCAATGTTACTAGCCATTTTAATTATCTCTTTAGTTCGCCAAATCTGTTTCATTGCGTACCACAGCGTTCCAAGGCGTTCCAGGTTGTCCACCATCTGGCAGACAGTAAACCCGACTTTGGGCTTGTGAGGTACACAGGAGGTACAAAAAATGGCGTAAAAAGGCTTAGCAACGATTATCAACGATACTTGAGCAACAAAAAAGGCGCCCGTAAAGAGCGCCATATTAATCGACTACAATCAATTTAACTATTTGATAATCAGATATTTACTTACCGATGCAGAATTTCGAAAAGATGTTTTGCAGGATTTCGTCGGGGGCGATGGCACCGCGGCCCGTGATGGCGTCGAGGTGGGTGATGACCTGGCGGATTTCTTCGCTCAAAAGATCGGTCGGAAGGCCGTGGGCGAGACCTTCGAGGGCTTGGCCGAGTGCTTCGCGGGCCGCCGAAAGCGCTTCGTAATGGCGGCTGTTCGAGACGACCGGATCGCCGTGGTAGAGCGCTTCGGTGTCGACGGACTCCCGCAGGGCGTCGCACAGGGCGTCGATACCCTCGCCATGTTTGGCCGAAATGCCGACAACGCCTTCGGGAAGCTGCCATGCGGCCGGAGCCTTGTCGGTCTTGTTGACGACGGTCAGGTGTTTCTGCCCGGGACGGAGCGGAAAATCCGGGGCGGGAACCGGACCCGTGAGCGTCGAGGCGTCGACCATATGAATGACGATCCGCGCCCGTTCGATGCTCGACATGGTGCGGGCGATTCCCATCTGTTCGAGGGTGTCG
>ENA-OROM01001510-OROM01001510.1-human-gut-metagenome-genome-assembly--contig:-NODE-1510-length-21092-cov-2.994676_pt1 | contig 21092 bp, 12 predicted proteins | sample MGYA00242129_ERZ509050 | MGnify/ENA primary metagenome ERZ509050 (study PRJEB26280, sample SAMEA2338701) | human gut metagenome | biome: human gut; feature: human-associated habitat; material: faeces...
AAAAACAGGAGGTATTAATATAGATTGACACATAAAATATTTGACAGCACATTAAAAAAGATTCTTACGCTGGCGTCAAAGGCAGTTGTAAATATGATCAACGGCTTGTTTCATACTACATATGATCCGAATACCGCAGAGGTATTTACGAAGAGACGGAGAGTCAGTGCTTATGCACCGAAGGGGCATATCGGAATAGCAATGACGACCTGCCGCTGAGCATAGCGAGGGGGCAACACAACAAGGAGGTTACAGATATGGTAGATCAATCTATTGTTACATTTGTCGATGAATTTCAGGAACAGAAGGCTAAGCTGGAGCAGGAGATAGCAGATATGGATAAGAAGCTTGCAGACAAGGATAATGAGCTTGCGGAACGGAATTATGAGTTGGCAGACAAAGAGAAGAAACTGGCAGCTCAGAAAGCGGAGGGAGACGCAATTATAGCAAGACTTCGGGCGGAGATAGATGAGCTAAAGAAGAATCAGCAATAATTTGAATTTATATGTAGATTTCATAGAAAAGGCTATATTAATGAATCCAGCTGATTATATATAAGATCTGTGAAATAAACAAGGAGAGCATGAGATGGGCATTTATTTTAATCCAGGCAATGATAGTTTTACAAAGGATAAGAATAGTGAGTTATACCTTGATAAGACAGGTCTGCTTGAATATTTGAACAGAGTTATATGTACAAATGCTAATTGTATCAGTGTCAGTCATGCCAGACGATTTGGTAAGTCTCATGCGGCAGGAATGATAGATGCATATTATAGCCGGGGGTGCGATTCTTCTGTTCTTTTTGGTGATACAGAGATAGCGGCTAAAGAAAGCTACAAAAAGCATATGAATAGGTATAATGTAATACATATTGATGTATCATCATTCTGGGACGCATATAAGGATAAAACAATAGAAAAGATCAAGGACTACATATATGACGAATTAAGACAAGTATATGGGGATAAGGTTGATTATTCCAAGATGATAAGTTCTGTATTATGAAGTCGCTGCGGCATTTGATCTTGCACTTCAGAATTTTATTTTTGACAAACGTCTAAAATATTGTATAATATACTTAACAAGACAGCCGAGCGATAGATACGTCCTATCCGTCCGGTGAAAAGCTATTTAAGATAAAACACCTCAATGCTTAGCCGGCTGAGGTGTTTTTTCTTACTTTCGATTATTCAGAATAGTTACAATAAGTATTGCAATGGTAAGTAAAACCATAAATTCCTCATATGTACTCATAAGGCACCACTCCCTTCCAAGACTCGAACGGATATGGTGTAACACCCCTCGGCTGCCTAGTTAAATACGTTATTCTATTTTATTACAGAAGTAATTTTACTATATGTATATATACATTTTGGAGATTCCCATATAACGTAAAACACCCCGCATTAATGCGAGGTTGGATTTAAAAAGAATTACAAATTGTATGTATAAAATTGTAATTGCAGTATAAGTTATATCAAAATTATAGTCAATGTGATGTAAGAACAGAATAATATTTTATAACCACACACCACCTTCCGGAATACATTAAACTATATCATGGACAAGGAGGTGAATACGCATGGACAGATTCGCAGTATATCTTGTAGTTGTTGCGGTTCTTTGCACTTTGATATCGGTAATAACGGAATTTACGAAAGAGGTAGGAGTGCTGAAGAAGATCCCTACCTCTTTTCAGGTTCTGATCACCAGTGTCATTGTGTGTGAGGTGGGGCTTTTTGTTGGACTATCATTCTATCACATAGCATTTGTGTGGTATTATCCTGTGGCTGCGTTTTTCGGGGCATTTGTCATTGCGATTATATGTACCCGGGGATGGGACTACCTGATATCGATATTTAAGCGGTTTTACAAGGGCGGAGATAAGGAAAAGTGGCATGAATAAAGGTGACATGGCTACAACAAATGTAATGCAGTACAAAGATGTATAGATTAGGAATAATGATCATGAGTTTGTCTCTTGATTCAATGTCTGGAATATTATATACAGACAAAAGAATTCAGGAGACAATTTTATGGCTTCTAATAAGACTCCGTTAAAAGGATACATGGATGGTATAGATATATCAGCATGGCAGGATACTATAGATATAACCAAGGTGCCTTGTGACTTTGTGATAGTGAAAGCGACGGAGGGCACGGACTACAAGAACAGATTTTTTGCAAAGCACTGTGACCAGGCGATGAAAGCGGGAAAACTGCTTGGGGCATTCCACTATGCAAATGGTGGTGATCCCCACAGTGAGGCTGAGTATTTCCTTGCATACAGTAAGAAATATGTGGGCAAAGCCATACTCGTGCTAGACTGGGAGGGACAGAACAATCCACAGTTTGGCAGGAGCGATAGGGCGTGGTGCAAGGAGTGGTGTGATTATGTGTACAGAAAAACCAGGGTAAAACCGCTGATATATATTCAGAAGAGTGCCATGGATAATGTGAAAAATCTTGGCTACAGGCTGTGGGTCGCTCAGTATCCTGATTATGAGCAGACTGGATATCAGGAGCATCCGTGGAATGAGGGGCAGTATGATTGTTCTATCAGGCAGTACACTTCTGTGGGCCGGCTTCCGGGGTATGAAGGGAATCTTGACCTGAACAAGTCTTATATAGACAAAGCAACATGGAGAAAATGTGCTGCGATAAAGACTGACACTGATAAGGGAAAATCGAAAGGGAAAGTCTCTGATAGCAATAGCGGGAAAAGTAATGATAAGAATAACAAGAATAATAAGAATAGAAAAAAGAAAAGCATAGATGTGATCGCGAAGGAAGTCATAGCGGGCAGATGGGGAAACGGCGAGGAACGAAAAAAGAGATTAAAAACGGCGGGATATGATTACGATAAAGTTCAGGAGAAGGTGAACGCTATAGTGAAAGCTTCACAGAAGAAAACAACTGACGAGATAGCCAGAGAGGTGATAGCCGGAGATTGGGGAAATGGCGAGGATAGGAAAAACAGATTGAAGAAAGCGGGCTATGAATATGATAAGGTGCAGAAGAGAGTAAATGAACTTCTGGGGAAATAACATAAATTCAGTGAATAATTGGCAGCTTTTATAGAAGCGGCGGTTGTAACTGCAGCACCAGCCATAGGGTTCTGCGTGATGATATAATTATCGGTATCTCTAAAAATGAAATTTGCATGAAGTATTGTCCATATATGTTGACGGGAAGTGGCATATAATATAGGATAGTGTAAACGAAAAAGATAATAAATACATGAAAGGAAAAGGTGATGGATATGCCATATTTTGGTTTTTATTTCGATCCGACATATATATTGGTACTCATAGGCGTGGCGGTGTGTTTTATAGCATCTGCACAGGTCAAGACGACATACAAGAAGTATGAGCACGTGATATCGAGGTCTGGATATACAGCGGATCAGGTAGCTTATATGATACTCAGAAATGCAGGGATAACTGATGTGTCGATACATCATATACCGGGAGATCTCACGGACAACTACAATCCGCGGGAACACACCCTCAACCTTTCTGATAAGGTGTACGGTTCTAGATCGATAGCGGCCATAGGAGTTGCGGCACATGAGTGTGGCCATGCGATACAGCATGCAAGACATTATGTACCACTGACCGTCAGATCCGCGATTATACCAGCGGCGAATATTGGTTCATCATTTGCCTGGCCTCTGGTTCTGATCGGACTTATCATACCGAGACTGAATTTCTGTATGACAATTGGAATCCTGTTATTCTCGCTGGTGGTGATACTGCAGTTAGTGACACTTCCGGTTGAGTTCAACGCATCAAGGAGAGCGATCCAGATAATAAGAGATAGTGGTTATCTTGCCCCAGATGAGCTGAAGGGGGCAAAGAGCGTACTCAAGGCGGCAGCCATGACATATGTGGCAGCTATGGTGTCAGTATCACTTCAGTTGTTACGACTTGTAATACTTCGAAATAGCAGAGATGATAACTAAATAATATCAAAATAACAGCCCTGTGCGGGACAGATATATTCTTTGTATATCGCCTGCATAGGGCTGTTTTTAATTGGCACAAGGTGATATACTTATTTCATGTGTGCGCCGTGAGAGTAGGTGTGCAAATACATATATATATTGTAGAGTGATATTGTGGGAGATATGCCAGATGGTACAGATAGGAAGCAGAATACTGGAATATAGAAAGAAAATGAACATGAGCCAGGAGGAATTTGCCAATAAGATAGGCGTCAGCAGACAGGCAGTGTCCAAGTGGGAACTTGACAAAGCTTATCCTGACCTTGACAAACTGGTGGATATATGCGGAATGTTCGGGCTGAGCCTGGATGAACTTGTAAATGGTGTGGAACAGGATGAGGAACCTGTGATGGAAGCAGAGCAGAGAGTGGAGATTCCCAATGATCCGGTAAATGTGTCAGATGTGGGTGACAACCAGACTGTAACTGACAATATAGAATCTGAGATCAGTGACAAGGAAGGCAGTGATAAGGAAAGCAGTGACAGCAAGAAGCATACAGTAAGAATTGGCAGTCATGGTGGGCTGCGTGTGGTTATGTATGCAGCTGCGGCTCTGGCAGTGTTCTGTATTGTGGTAAGCTTTGTCATTATACTTCAGAATGCATGGAAGCACAGTGATGAAGTCTTGATGCATGTGGACAAGGTTCATGCACAGTACACATTGGCTGATGTGTCATATCTGAATGACGATCTTGACGACAAACACAGGCTGATGTGGATAGATGCAAAGGGAATCAGAGCTGGGGACACTCTGCCCGGATATATAGATGACGATGGCGAACTGGCAAATGTGGATCATGACATAAGTACATTTGTGATACCGTGCGTTTTGGCACTTATATTTCTGGCAATGTTTATTTCTCTGAGAATAGAGCTGACAAAGGAACATCAGAGGGATATAGAGAGAGCAATTAGTGATATACAGGAGAAGGTATAGTGGATAGCAGGAGAAAATATATACGGAGCTCATGTGTGATCGCAGGAATCGTGCTGGTCGTCATCACAGCACTGTGGTTCATGGGTGTGATAACCTGGGGACATGGTGCGGGAGATGTTACAAGGTATGGAGAAACAGATGAGAGTGAAGAGTATGTAGTATACGATGGGATAAAGTTTTCCTGTGGTCAGTATGAGTTGGTTATGGTTACAGAAAACGGTGTATTTCTGGATACTGATACAGGCCATCGGATACAGGTGTTGCATCAGGAAAAGACTCTGGATGATTTCTGGGACACGAAAGATGAGAGGATGGATGCCGGCAGATCAGCCGGGTTTGAGGTTGACTCAGATCCTGAAAAGTATAATTTCGCGGACAGAGATTATATAAAATATGCGCTCAGGCAGCAGTCTGATGATGAGACAACAGACTACAGTGAGTATATGCAGATATTACTTACACCTGATTATAAAGGTGACAGATTGTTTATCTGTATAAATTACAATAAAGATATGGATGATATGACAGAGGCGGAACGAAAAGCGATGTATGATAAGTCATCTGCGTGGATACAGGAGCTGATGGATGCTGGTGAGTCGACTGATGAGCCGGATGACGATACGGGCAAGATCATTTATTCTGCAACTGCGCTGAAGAACAAGGAAAATTATGCAGACAGTGACACCCTAACCAGTGCATGCCGTACTGTTCAGTATGGACTTCCGTATGGTTATTTGAGAAAAGATGATTCAGATTTGGACTCAGCATATTATGAGTCGGATTCTGGAAAAACATATTTATACATAGCTATAAAAGATTATTCAGCGTTGCTTACGGATGATGAATCGTTGAAAGAGTATGTCGATTCCTATGCGAAGAATGACCACGCCATGCCTCAGGACTGTGGAAGCAAGGAGATGGATGGAAGGGTATTTTATTATTACAGCTATTTCACACAGAACTGGTGTGATGATGGAAGTGTGATCGTTGAATATAACTTCAAAGCGTACTGCGATATTGGAGAAGGGCAGATATATACCATATCAGCTCATTCATATACCAATTCTGACGTGATGGATACGGAAACATATCTGGAATGTATGAAATTAGATATAAAATTGAATATAAAATAGAAATATGCATAAAAAAGTCTTGTGAATTTGGTGATAGTATTTGCAACTTTGCTGTGATAGAATGGTTAAAGTGGCAAAAACTAACATATTCACAGGACTTTTTGTGTTATAGTGCACAAAATATAGCATGCAGATGTATCACGAAGGGTCACAAAAGTTTTATCAGGGAGGGTAATTGATGAGAAAAAGAAAGCTAAGAGGAGGTATAGCTGTACTTTCGCTGGCGACGGCTCTGTGTCTGGCACAGGGCGTAGCGGTCTATGCGGAGGGGACTGATGATGGCAGTACGCTTGTCACGGCAGATCTGTCAAAGGGTATAGAGTACAGGTATTACGAAGGCTCGACCACACGTGTTGAAGGAGTCAATCTGAATGGTAATTCTGTCATAATCAGGCAATCACCGAATTCTACGAGTTCGGAGCCGAGACTCAATGTCTACAATGATAAGGATCGGGATGGAGTTCTGGATGAAGGTGAGGAAGCATTTGAGATTGATGGCAGCACAGATATACTTCCATATCAGGTATATGGCGTTTATGGAGAAAAGACTAAGACTCCGATCTCCATCACCGTTGACGGGGCATCCCTTGGGAATGTATGGGGTGTTTACAAAGGCGCCATGGAATATGAGAACACAGATTCAGATCCGGCAGTCTCAATAACTGTGAATAAGGGATCAAATGTTTCTGCGGCGACATGTTTATATTCGTCAGAGGCTGTAGGATCAATGAAGATCAACATATCTGGAGACTGTAATGTTTCACAGCTGCAAGGTGCATTGCAGAGCAAGGTGGATGGGGATATTGACGTTGATATAACCGACAATGCATTTGCTGGAACAGTGTACGGTATTCAGGTAGGATATGCCTCAGGAAGCGTGGACGTGGATACAGACAATACGGTTGACGTCGGTTATCTGTACGGAGTGTATGCATCTACCATCGATGGCAGCCTCACAGTGAACAGTATGCTCAAGGCTGACAAGGGCAGTGGATATGTGTATGCTGCGACAAATGGCACATACTCAGGCAAAGATTATGCGGTGAAGGGCAATGTTGTCCTGACGGCAAAGAATGCCAAGCTTGGATATGTGTATGCGGTGACCAATGGCGCTAATACGCTGGGTGGTGTTACTGTGGATATAAGTAACACAACACTTAATGAGATGTATGGTGTGAGCAACAGTGCCAGTGCAGCCGGTGATGTGAGTATCAGACTAAACGGCATAGAGTGCAGTGACAGTTATTCAAGTATGTACGGGGCATATAGTGCAAATATTGCAGGAAAACTTAAATTTGAAGTAATGAATGCAAAAGGAAAAGGCATTTCTGTCTATGGAACCTCAAATTCAGATATATTGGGTGATGTAGATATAGATATAGATGGACAGGGCGCTGAATTTGCTTCAGTATACGGACTCAACGGTGGAACCGTTAAGGGCATGGTAAATATCGATATAGAGAATATCAATGTATCAAGTTCTATGTATGGTATTTACTCAGCCAAGCTTGAACAGTCGTCACCGGAGGGAGCCGATGCCTATGCGAATGTGATAACGCTTAAGAACATTGTCAGCAGTTCATATTACACATATGGCGTGTACTACGTTTCGACTATGGGTTCGACACACATGATCCTGGATAATATAAAGTCAGGTAATTATCTGTATGGATTGGATTTTTCAGGTGCCATAACAGGAAAACTCAAGATGGATATATCCAACTGCAGTGCAGAAAATGTATATATTCTGAGTGGAAATGGCAGTTCACCGACGGTTGTTGGGGATTTTGATCTTACCTTGACAGACAGTGCTTTCAAGAACAGTCTGTACGTGCTGAATACAGCTACATTTGCAGAAAATGCATCTGTTGACATCAGGAATGTCATCAGCAACTTGTGTACAGTGGCATATTCAGGTACATGTGCTAAGAATCTGGATGTCAATATGCAGTATGCAAATGACAAGGCAATTGTCGATGCGGCTGGCAATCCGGTGGTAGACTCATATACCAATGCAGGAAAGGGTGAGTTTAATCTCCTGAGCAGCTATTCGGTTATCGGTGATCTGACTGCGGATCTGTCTAATATCCATTATGCATCGTGCGGTCTTGCAGGTGGCAGCTACAGTGGAGAAGTGAGTGGCATAAATACAACGGTTACTCTGAAGGACAGCAGTTTTGAAAGTACGTATAACGGCAGTACGGTATATCTTCTGAATGAGTATGGCAATGGCTCAAACGATGATTCAGCCATACAGCTTTCTGCTGACATCAAGATAGAGAATACAGACTTTACAGGTATGAAGAATGCAAGCTTTCAGGTAAATGCGAATCGGAACAGAAAAGTAAGGGTAGCATTTGACGAGAAGTGTATTCTCCCTGATGGATATTACATATGTCCTGCATACAACGGTTATGGAGATTCAATTGTCACATATGGAGGAGATGTATACTATGGCGGCGATAAAGTAGTTATAGATAAAGACGTAAATGCTGACAATATCTACTTTGGTAATTATGACAGCAGAAAATCGACATCTGCTGTATATGCAGTCATTAACAAGGGAGTGACAGTAAGTGCTCAGGAAGGGATATATTTTACCGCGGGTGCAAATATCCTTAACTCGGGAAAATTCTCTGGAACATTTAAGAGAACAGATGATTCATCATACGGTTCTGTATATATGAAAGAGGGCATAGTGGCAGACGAAACACTGTATGAAAATGCCCATGTATACTATCCGGTTACTCTGGTATGTGATGACAAGGCTGTGACAGTGAGCAATCCTGGCTACACCTGTTATCTTGACAAGGATACTATGTATGCATATGTAGATTCAGTCTTGACGCTGACACCGGTTATCAAGAGAGGATATACACTTGAAAAGGTAGTGTTTAGGGGAAGTGATGAGGCTCAGGATAATGAGCTGACAGAGACATCAGGCAAGTATACATTTGCCATGCCGAAAAAACCATGTATAGTGACAGTCTCAACAAAGGGTAATCAGATAAAGGCATCAAAGACAGTGTCAGATCCTTCAGCTGTGCTCGGTCAGAAATACACAGCAGAAAAACCTCTGTATGATATGTCGGATGTTGTGATCCTGAATGATGGCAAAGAGGGCAAAGTAACCTATGAGATGGACAATGATTATATACTTCCGGAGGGGCTTGTGCTTGATGGCGGTCTTATAATTGGAACACCGACATCGGCATATGAGGATGGAAAGAAAGCAGTAATCCACATAACAGGAAAGAATGGAACAAAGACACAGATCACGCTGAATGTTGTTGTTTCGAAAGAGCAGAAGATACAGGAAAATACAGACGGACGTATAACAGTCGATGAAGAGAATAAACAGATAAGTCTGAATGGAACATCAGTTGTATTGCAGGCTGCAGAGAACAGTGCGGAAGCTTCGGCGGATGAAACAGGGGCTGAAAGTCCTGTGATCACAGAGATCTATATCGATTCTAACAAGGATGGACAGGCTGACAACAAGACACCATTAGTCAGCGGAGACCTGTCAGAATACACTGTGGTTGGAGTTGATGACAGCGAATTTAAGCGCAGCGTAAAGATAACTATGCTGGGAGGAAGCGTACATAAGATATATGGTGCGGTTGACTCAGAGCTGAGCTGCAGCGGAAGAGATGCGGTTGCGGTAGTTATCAAAGGCGGCAATGTTGTGAGGTATATGCGATTGTTAATACCCAGGTAGATGGTACGATCTCTTATGAGAACTGCACAGGTGCTGTGATCACAGGTGGTCTGGTAAGTGGAAGTACATCAACATACACAGGAGCGCTTCTCAGAACAGCAAAAGACAATGTCATGATATACAAGAAGTATACAGTTACAGAGAAGCTTGCTGCAAATGATTTTGATTTGGACAATGGATCTGAAGCATCAGTGGAGGCTCCGCTTGAGCTCACAGGATATCTGAGGATGTATGAAAAATCTAAGCTTACAGCAACGGCTGCGATTACCGCCGGCGGTCTTTCATTCTCAAGAAATTCATCTGCTCAGTTTGATGGAGATGTCAAGATAAATACTCTGTATATGACGAGTTACAATAATGTACTTACTATTGGGGCAGAGTCGGAGTTTGAGACAAATGAAGTCAAGATATCAGACAGCTGGGCAAAAGTATATCAGAAAGGAACATTCAAGTGTCCTTCAGACAAGTTCTCAAATGAGGGAACATGGGTAAAGGCAGGAGAATTTGCAGAAGGTGTAGATGCAGGCGAGTGGGCCGGAATCTACTACAATGTTGAACGCGGTACTACGAATATGAAGGGAACTTCGGTTTCCATTCCAACTCAGAGCAGGGTGGTGGAATACGAGGGACTGATATATGCAAGAAACAATTCTTTAGTCACGGCAGAGTATACAGATGTACCGGGATACACAGTATATGTATCGATAAATGGCGGAGATCCAATAAAGGGAGATTCGGGATCGGCGCAGGTCACAACAGCAAATACAGTTATGAGCGCAACAGCTGATTACGTGGCAGATCAGATCGCAGTGACAAAGAAATATGCTGATCCTGTGATCGTAGCAGATACAAGCTATACAGCCGAGGAGCCTGTATATGATCTCTCGGCACTTGATGTGACAGGAGACACCACTTCGGCATACGGTACAGATATGCAGTACAGAGTAAAGAGCGGATCAAAGCTTCCGGAGGGACTTGTGCTTGCCGATGGCAAGATCACAGGCAAGACATCCGAAACAGGTGAGACAGATGTGACATTTGTTGTGACAGGAAGAAATGGAACATCCGTTGATGTAAACGTGAAGTTTACAGTAAAGGCTGCAGGCACGGAAGTGTCAGATATCAACAAAGTGGTAACTGACGCATCAGTAAGTAAGATAAATCTTGCTGGATGTTCAGTTGTGATAATAGCTGATCCGTCAAATTCATCAAAGTCTTCCATATACATGGATGCAGACCATGACGGAATAGCAGACAACAACAGAGCGCTTAAGATAGGTGGTGAGACAAGTTACGACCTGTCGAAGTGTAAGATATATGGTTATACAGATGGAGACAATGCATATACTGGCGATATATCAATAGTTCTCAGAAGCGGTACGGTAGGTTCCATGTATGGTGCAGGTTCAAACGAGTCCGGAGCTGCAAATGTAACTGTTGAGGGTGATGTTACTGTAAAGGTGCTGGGCGGCACTGTAAGAACAGAAATATATGGCGCATACAATGCACATGCAGCTGCGGTGAATTTCGTTGCAGAAGGCGGAAAGATATATAAGAAGGCCTATGGTGCATATAATTCAGATGTGCAGACGATGAATTTTGCGTTCACAAAGACAGCTATGATGTATGCGGACGACAATTATTCAAACACAGGTGAGGAAGAATTGTATGTCACAAGCGGAGGAAGTGTATCTGGAGATGTAAATGCAGAGGTAGGTGTGTTGAGTACAAGAGAGGCATTTGCCTATAGTTCAAAGATGTATAGAAGCACGTACGCTTTCTTCTACGGAGTTTACAGGACACCTGTGTCAGGAGATGTAAATTACACTCTGAATGGTGACTGGTATGCAGGAAGAATAAATACATTTGTAAACAGTTCCAATGTGGCTGGAGATCTGAATGCTGAGCTGAAGTCAGGTTATATAGGCTGTGGTAATTCGAATGATAGTTCAAAAGCATTCGTATACGGCAATACGAACAATAAGATACGCAATATAAATGTAAGATCGGCTACAGAAGATGCTGTGAGCGGTAAGATCGTTCTTGCTGCAAGCGGAGAGGTAAATGATATTTATTTCAATGATGTCAGTGGCAATACCACTGCGAGTGTTACAGGCCTTTCAGAGAATTTCCAGGTGACACATAAGGGCTCACTCTTCTTAAAGATCAAAGATAAACTTGTTCTCGGAGGTACATACACTGTTGATGAGAACATTGAGACCGATATCCTCAATGTAACTTCTGGTTCAAAGATCAAAGTTGCTGAGGGTGCATCAATTAAGCATACAGCAAATGCTGTCATCGAAGGAGATGTTGAGAATAACGGAACATGGACCTCAGAGGGCAATGTTTATGTAGAGGGAACATTTGTCAACAATGGAATCTGGAATACAAAGAAGTATATGTACGTTGGTGACAGCAGCGCATCAAGTATCAGCGGTAAAGTTGACAACTATGGAACCGTCACAACGGTTTCTGACAGGTCATACAGTACAAGGATCAATGCTTCTTCAATGTTCATCAACCGTGAAGCTGCTACATTTACATTCGGAAATATGGTCAACAGTGGAACCATAGTAAATTATGGTTCTCTGGAAGAGACGTATTATAACAACTTCTCGGATGTTGGAAAGGTACTCACAACAACGATTCCGAATCTTAAGTATGTGCTGAAAAATTACAGCAGTGTGTACTATAAAGTTGATGCAGAGTATCCGGCATACTGCTTCAAGGGTGAGGATGCAAAGATAAGCATAGCGGCAACAAATGCTAACTATCAGAAGACGTCAGGCATTGACGGTGATACAAATGTATACATAGCTGGAAATATGGATTTCTATGTGACAGTTGACGGCGAACCGATAGACGGAATGAAGATAGATTCTGTGGTATATGGTTCAGCACAGAATGAGGCAACGTCAAGTAACAATGTCAAGTGGCGCGGAACAGTGGCATATGAGCCGACACATGCTGTGATCAATATGGCAAAGCAGGAAGCAACCAATATAACTCTTGCGAAGGCTGAGGACAAGGTTACAGCACAGGTTGGAGTGACAACTAGCAAGTTTGATCCACTCTATGACCTCACAAAGATCGAGGTTCAGAATGATGAAGATGTTGAAAACGGCTATGTCGCATACTCACTTGCTAAGGGGCAGACCCTTCCTGATGGACTTGCGATGTCAGGCGGCAAGATATACGGTACTCCGGTTAAGGCTTCTGCTGAGGCTCAGACAGTGAAGATCATTGTGAGAGGACAGAACCAGACCACAGCAGAATTCACGCTTACCATAGAGAAGATAGAGAAGGGTATCCCGACACTTGCTGCATCAAAGGCCGGAACCGCATATGCAGGCAAAACACTTGCGGATGTAGCACTTCCAAAGTCACCACTTGGTGTATATAGCTGGGCAGACAGCACACAGTTGGTTGGCAAGGCTGGATCCGAAGACAATTACGATGCATACTTGGTACCGAAAGATACAGTCAACTATGACTGGAGCAAGCTTGATACTGCTTCAGGAACGTATGAGCAGTTAGAGGACGGCAGTGTCAGAATATCAGTGAAGCTTGCGGTATATGTGAGAAAGCAGGATCCTGTATACACTGTACCTGAGGGAGTGACAGCTATATATGGAGAAACTGTAGGAAAGGCTGTTATTCCAGAAGCAGAAGGCGGAATGTTCATCTGGGAAAATGCTGACGAGTCAGTCGGTGACGTTGGAACAAAGAAGTTCCTTGCAACATTTGTGCCATCTGATGAGGATGTATATGAAAGAGCAGAGCATATAGAGATCACAGTTGAGATAAAGCCGGCTGAGGCTAAGTTCACACAGGCTATAGACAAGCTCACAGCAAAAGAAAATGACACTCTGGCTGATATAGTACTTCCGGAGGCAGAAAATGGAATCTACACATGGTACACAGACAGAACAACAAAGGCTGAAGATGGCGGAACATACAAGCTGTGCTTTAAGCCTGCCGATATAACTAACTATGACTGGTCAGGAGTAGAGGGCTGGAACAGAGCTTACAGAGGTGTGGTATTCCCAGTACAGGTTGAGATCATCAAAGAGCATGTACATGATTATGGCGATGCATACAAGAGCGATGCTACATATCACTGGAAGGAATGCAGCTGCAAGGATATCCAGAATAAGGCAAAGCATACATTTGACTCAGGAAGCATAAAGACAAGTCCTACTGATACAACAGATGGAAGCAAGGTATATAAGTGTAAGGTCTGCGGATATGTGAAGACCGTGACGATCCCGGCACTTGGCAGGGATATCACTGATCCAAAATACAAGATAAAGGTATCCGGACTTGATTCTCAGAAATATACTGGAAGAACAATTACCCTAAAGAATCTGAAAGTTACATCGGGCAGAACGGTTCTAAGAAAGGGTACTGATTACACGGTAGCATATTCGAACAATAAAAAACATGGTACTGCAACGGTTACAATAAATGGTATCGGAAAATACAGAGGAACTATCACAGAGACATTCCAGATCAAGATAGTAAAGAATTCTGTATTTGCAGTAAAGCAGCCAGGAACTAACATAGTATACAAGTACAAGATCACAAATGCTGATCTGAAGGGCAAGGGAACTGTAGGACTTATAGGCACAACAGTTGCCAAGACCAATGGAAAGTTCAAGACACTTACGATCAGTGATACTGTAACTATAGACGGAGTGAAATTTAAAGTTACAGCTATAGGCAGCAAAGCATTCAAGGACTACAAGAGTATTGTCAAGGTTGCTGGAGGTGCAAATGTTGTCTCTGTAGGAACATATGCATTCAGCGGATGTACAGCACTCAAGACTATTCCGGCATTCAAGAATGTTACAGCCATAGGCGGTTATGCATTCTATAAATGTAAGTCGCTCACAGCAATGCCGGTAAATAATAAGCTTAAAACCATAGGCAAGGCTGCTTTCTATGGCTGCACATCACTTAAGACACTGACTGTTGGCGGAAAGGTGACAACCATAGGAGAGAGTGCATTCGGCGGATGCAGCAAGATGACAGCAGTCTCAATTGGCGCAAATGTTAAGACTATAGGTGCATCAGCATTCAGCGGCTGCAAGAGCCTTGCCACTGTCAAAGTTGGTTCGGCAAAACTCAAGACTGTATCAAAGAATGCATTCAAGGGCACAAAGTCAAAGATAACATTCAAGATACCAAAGAAATACTATAAGTCATATATGGCTAAGATTAAGGCAAAGGGTGTGGCAGCGCCAAAGAATGCGATATATAAAAAGTATTAAAAAGTAGCATAAGTTACAAGAAATAGACATAGCAGTATTTATGGCAGGGCATGATCAGCTTTCGGGTTGGTTGTGCCCTGCTATTTGTAATTGTTACAAACTAAAAGGGTGATGACAGTACAGGATATATTTGTTATACTGAACATATGTTTGCAGTGCTGATGGAGATTTAATTGGGATTCTATTTAATTGGGATTTTAGAGAAGATTATAAGAAAGATAATATTAAAGATTTTATGATAGATAACAAGATGGGAGATAGTGGGATGGAAGATAACCGGATTCAAGATAACAGAATGGAAGATAAAGAGGATTATCTGAGCACACTCAACGAGAGGCAGCTCGATGCTGTTACAACCACAGAAAGGATACGTGAGGATCATTGCAGGTGCGGGGACCGGGAAGACGAAGGCGCTTACTCATAGGTATGCATACCTTGTCAATGAGCTGGGAATATCAACTTCGAATATATTGTGTGTCACATTTACGAACAAGGCAGCCAGGGAGATGAGCAAGAGGATAAGACAGATGATAGGTGACAGTGATACTGGCTATATCTGTACATTTCATGGATTCTGTGTGAAGCTGCTGAGGGAAGACATACATGCGATCAACTTCCCACAGAACTTTGTGGTCATGGATGATGAAGATACAGAGGAGATTCTCAAGACTGTGTATGAGAATGCACATATACAGTCGAGAACATATACATTTGACTCTGCGAGAGATCATATAACAGCCCTGAAAAGTCAGATGCTGCATATACCGTATCTTGCGGAGATAGGGAACGAAAAACTTCTTGCAGACTATGAGAAGGCAGAGAAGGTGGAGGATAAGGTATTCCTGGGATATCTGTATGAGCAGAAGAAGGTGTATGGGCTTGACTATGACGATCTCATAACGATTGCATTGTATATACTTCAGACAGATGAAACGAAGCGGATCAAATGGCAGGAGCGGATGATGTATGTCATGGTGGATGAATTTCAGGATGTGAGCAACAGTCAGTATGCACTGGCAGAGATTCTCAGCGGATATCACAGGAATCTGTTCATAGTAGGTGATCCGGATCAGACCATATATACATGGCGCGGGGCACAGATAGAATACATACTTGAATTTGATGAGACACATGAGAATACCAGAACCATATTCCTTGATATGAATTACAGATCAACACCGGAAATACTCGCTGTGTCCAACTCACTCATAGAGAAGAACAAGAAGAGACTTCCACACAGGCTTGAGGCGTACAAGGAGTCGGGCAGAAGACCTATATATATACATTCCAGGACGACCGGGGATGAGGCTCAGTGGATGACCTCGGAGATACAGAGACTGGTGTCGGAAGGTGCATCGTACAATGAGATGGCGGTGCTGTACAGATCTCATTTTGTATCGAGGAATATAGAGGAGTCGTTCATCAAGGCAAAGATTCCGTATACACTGTACAGTGGAGTGGAGTTTTATAAAAGAAAAGAGATAAAGGATGTACTTGCATATCTCAGAATGATAGTCTATTCGGACGATCTGTCATTTCGCCGCGTGATCAATGAGCCAAAGCGCAACTTTGGCAAGAAACGAATGGCTCTTGTAAAGGCATATGCGGAGAGTCACAGATGTTCACTGTATAACGGCCTCCTGGACATTCTGGAGGATAAAACGATCAAGTCAACTGGGGCTGCAGCATTTGTGGATACCATAGATGCGTTCAAGAAGACCTATAAGGAAAAGAGTCTGTCAGATCTGGTGACGGAGGTACTGGATCAGACCGGGTATGAGGCGATGCTCAGACAGTCGGGTGAGCAGGAGCATCTGGATAATCTGGCGGAATTCAAGCAGTCTGTAGATGAATACGAGAAGACGTCAGGTGAGGAGAATACCCTGGAGGAATATCTCCAGAGCATCGCGCTCTACACGAACAATGACCGTGAAAAAGACAAAGAGACAGTGTCCATGATGACAGTTCACACGGCAAAGGGATTGGAATTCCCTTATGTGTTCGTGTGTGGGATGAATGAGGGGATATTCCCAAGTAAGCACGTGGATACAGAGGAACGCCTGGAGGAAGAAAGACGAATGGCGTATGTGGCATTTACCAGAGCGGAGAAGGCTCTGTATATCAGCGATGCCGAGGGTTTGAACTATGATGAGTCTTTCCGGTATCCATCCAGATTCATCTTCAATATAGACCGTGACGTGATAGACTATGCACAAGATCTCCCCAAAAGACTGGTGGACGATGCTATGAGCTACATAGCGGCAAATGAATCAAGGATATGCCCTTCGGATACGGAATTTTCAGTGGGCGACCGTGTGATGCATAAAGTATTTGGAGAGGGCACTATAACAGCTATGCGGACAGATATAGGCTGCTATGTCATAAAGTTTGACAAGATGGCGACTGAGAGAAATCTGAAGATTGGGACGGCTCTTGAAAAGCTTGGATGATAGCGTAGGAAACACTAGTCAGTGAAAGCAGCGAACAATGATATATGAAACAGACAGGGACAGACTACCGGATTGGTGGCTGTCCTTTTTGTTTTACCCCGGTGTGAAAAAAATAGTACACTAAATGAGGTAGAATTGCATAAGAGAAAAGTTAGGATTGTGAAAAAATATGATACGGTGTCGGAAAGGAGCAAAAATGGTACATATAGTTGTAGATCTTGAGATGAACTGGTTGGACTTCAAATATGAAAATGAGAGAAAGATAAGCACCAATGAGGTGATAGAGATCGGGGCCGTTACCATGAATGAAAAATTCGAGGAAATAGGCGTATTTAAGATGTATGTAAAACCGCAGTTCAACGAAAAGGTGGTAAAAAAGGTTGAGAAGCTCACGGGAATAACCATGGATAAGATTCAGGATAGTCCTGTGTTTGCAGACGCATTTGACGCTTTCATAAAGTGGTGCATCAGTTTCGGAGAAGAAGTGGTCATGTATGGCTGGAGCGATTCTGATGAACTTCAGCTTCGCAGAGAAATGAAGCTGAAGAACATACCATGGAATGAAGATGTAGACAAGGTGTTCGGACAGTGGCATGATTTCCAGAAGGAATTCAGCGATCTGGTTGGCATTGGAAGGATCATTACTTTATCCCAGGCGGTGGATTATGCAGGTATAGACTTCGCAGGTCAGAAGCATGACGCTTGCTGTGATGCCAGAAACACCGCATATCTTCTGGCACTCACAAAGGACGAGAAAAGATTTGCCAAGACAATGAAGAGTGTGCTGGAGGCATTCAATCATGAAGAACTGACCTCGAACATAGGAAGTTTGATAGACTTCTCAGCGTGGAACGGAGTTGGGGCTTGAGATGAACGATAGGGGGCTGCCGGAAGGCGGCCTTCTTGGGGGAGAATGGGGATAGATGGGAGAGAATGACAGAGTAAGTTGGTTGTAATAATCATGGTTAAGGGATGGTAAATGTTGTCGATTTCGAGGGGGTGCTGGAATGAGTGGTAGAAAATCGGGAGTGAATGGTAGTTTCATTGTTTGTAAAAATAATGTAGAATAATGTTATAAATAATGATTACATTGTTATGATGTGAGATATTTATTTAGAAATATTCTAAAAAAAAAATCCTAAGAAAAACTTAGGATTAAGTACACACACTGTGTAACCGGAAACCGGCGATTTGGTAAAAACTTTATTTGAACTCGCAATGTAAATTCATTTATACATTACATCATGAAAGGGGAATTGTCAATATGCAAACTAAGAAAGTGGATGAGTATTATGTAGGATTTGATATAGGAACAAATTCTGTAGGATATGCTGTAACAGACAAAAATTATAATCTTATAAAGCATGGTGGTGAGCCGATGTGGGGAAGTCATGTATTTGAGGCAGCATTGACTGCACAGGAAAGGAGAGCTTTTAGAACAGCGAGGCGTAGAAATGACAGAAAAAAACAGAGAATAGTGTTAGTTTCAGAAATATTTGCACCTGAAATAGCCAAAGTTGATCCTAGATTTTTTATAAGACGAAGGGAAAGTGCACTGTTTAGGGATGATGTAAATATAAATGATAGGTATGTGGTATTTAATGATTCAGATTTTACGGATAAGGATTACTATGATATGTATCCAACAATACATCATCTTATATATGATCTAATGTCAAATAAAGAAAAACATGATATCCGTCTTGTATATATGGCATGTGCATATTTAGTAGCACATAGAGGGCATTTCTTGAGTGAAGTAAGCAAAGATAACATTGATTCGGTGTTAGATTTTGATGCGGTATATAATAACTTTCTTAGCATTATGGAAAATTTGGCAGAAATTCCTTGGGAGTGTGATATATCAAAGTTTAAGGAGATATTGAAAAAGAAACAAACGGTTACCAATAAAGAGAGAGATTTCCTTCAGTTACTGAATGAAGGAAAGAAGTTTAAAACTTCTGAAGAAGATGATGTGAGTAGAGAAGGGTTGGTAAAACTCCTGAGTGGTGGAACTTATGAATTGGGGAAACTGTTTCCTAAGCTTACATTTGAAGAAAAGGTATCTGTATCGTTTAATATGACTGAGGAAGATTTTGCTATGGTCTTGCAGCAACTAGGTGATGAGGGAGATATTATCAGTTCTCTAAGAAATGTATATGATTGGGCAACTTTGTCTGATGTTCTTAATGGGAAGAATAGTGTATCTGAAGGAAAAATAACAGTATATGAACAGCATAAAAAGGATCTTTCTTTCCTAAAGTATTTTGTGAAAAAATACATTCCCAATAGATACTATGAGGTATTTAGAGATGGAAATATTGTTGGCAATTATGTGTCATATTCATATAATCTAAAAAATGTTCAGAATGTATCAAAGTTTAAGGGAGCGAAGAAGGATGCATTTTGTGATTATATTAAGAAAGTAGTAAAAGATATCAAAGTTGATGATGAAGACAAGGTAGAATATGAAGACATGATGTTCAGATTGGATACATATTCTTTTATGCCTAAGCAAGTGGAGAATGATAACAGAGTTATTCCCTATCAGTTGCATTATTACGAATTGAAAAAAATACTTGATAATGCCAGTTCCTATTTGGAATTTCTTGATGAAAAGGATATGGATGGATATACAAGTAGGGAAAAACTCTTGTCTATTATGGAATTTCGTATTCCATACTATGTTGGACCGCTGAGAACAGATAATGGACAGCATGGTTGGATGAAGAGGAAGACCGAGGGAAGGATTTACCCATGGAATTTTGAGGATAAGGTAGATCTTGATGCCAGCGAACAGGAATTCATTAATCGTATGACTAATTCGTGTACTTATTTGCCTGGAGAAACAGTGGTTCCCAAGTATTCATTATTATATTGTAAGTTCAATGTGCTTAATGAGATAAATAATATTAAGATTAATGACTGTAGTATTCCAATTGAACATAAGCAGGAAATTTATAAACTGTTCGAGAGGTATAGGAAAGTTACCCCAAAGAAGATAAAGGATTATCTTGTATCAAATAATCTTTTACATCCAGAAGATGTTATTTCAGGTATTGACGTTACTATAAAATCTTCTTTGAAGTCATATCATGATTTTAAGAAAATGCTTGAAAGTGGTGTATTAAAGGAAAAGCAGGTCGAGGCAATAATTGAAAGATTAACATACAGTGAAGATAAGGGGCGAATAATTAGATGGTTACATATAGAATTCCCAGATTTGTCAGATGACGATGTTAAGTATATCTCAAAACTGAAATATAGTGATTTTGGAAGACTATCTCGTAAGTTACTAGTTGGTATAAGGGGATGTAATAAAGATACTGGTGAAGTTGACTCTATCATGGGGATGTTGTGGTCTACGAATGACAATATGATGAAATTATTGTCAAACTCATATACATTTGTCGAGGAGATAGAGGCAATAAAAAATGAATACTATGTTGAGCATCCAGCAAATCTTGATAGCATGCTTGATGAAATGTATGTAAGTAATGCAGTGAGAAGACCAATACATAGAACATTGGATATATTAAGTGATATACGTAAGGTATGTGGTAAGA
>ENA-OROM01001522-OROM01001522.1-human-gut-metagenome-genome-assembly--contig:-NODE-1522-length-20968-cov-5.485966_pt1 | contig 20968 bp, 15 predicted proteins | sample MGYA00242129_ERZ509050 | MGnify/ENA primary metagenome ERZ509050 (study PRJEB26280, sample SAMEA2338701) | human gut metagenome | biome: human gut; feature: human-associated habitat; material: faeces...
AAAACAACCAATACAACTTTTACAACAAGTTGCAACCTTTCGCTTGAGCCATCTTGCTGCAAGGTAAACAACAAAACACAACGCTTTCGATAAGCCATGCGCAGAACCGAGTTCGAGTTATGCCATGGCGAGAAAGGATACCATGAAATGGAACGCTTCGCCTTGGACTTTCCTGTTGATTGTCCCGGCGAAGCGTTCCTTTTTATTTCTCGTTTTCTCGCCATGCTATATATATAGTGGAGAGAACGTCTGAGGTTATATCACTTTTATTCTGTTTATTCCGTCGCCTTCTTGCGCGGGCTACGACGAGCGGTCTTGGGAGCAGCCTTCGGCTTCGTCTCCTTGGAGGCCTTTGTGCTCTCCTTGCAAGCGCCCTTGGTAGCACCCTTGCGCGAACCTTTGGCCGTCTTCTTGGCAGGGCTCTTGACTTCTTCCTCCAGCTGGTCGATCTGGTCGTGGAGCTTACTGTTCTCCGACTCGAGTTTTTCGACGCGGGCCTGCAGGCGCGAAGCCTCTTTGCCCTTCAGTTCGATTTCGTCGCTTTGGTTGCGGATGGTCGTGAGGAGGGAGTTGAGCTCGTCGTCCTCGATCGACTCCGGGTAGGGCTGGCGCACGCGACTGAGGAAGTCGCCCAGGATGTTCATATAGTTGGAGAAGGCATCGAAGGGCGAGGAGAAGATGCCCCTTTCCACGCCCACGTTCGACTGCTTGGTGGACATCATGCGGAAGTTGTTGGACGCCTGCAGATACATCCAGTCGAGGTTGAGGGCCGGGTCGTCGATGATGCGTACGCGCTCCGCCACGCTATAGAGTTTGTTGACCGCCTCCTGCTGCATGGGGTTGCCGAGCCATGTGCTGACGTCCCGCTCCTCGTCCATCCACGAGAGCGCCACGGGCACGTTGGCCTCGCCCATGCTCTTGAGTTTCATGCAGACCTCCGTGGGCGTGGAGAACGTGATGCCCCGCTTGCGGGCACACTCGGGGAGGGCGCGCAGAAACTCCAGGATGCCGCTGGAGAGCGGTTGCGAGATGCCGATGGCCGATAGGTTCATGAAGATATTGACCAGTTGCTCCTCCTCGGGCAGTTTGGCGATCTTGTCGATATAGTTGTCGGCAAAGAGCGGATACTCCTCCCAGTCGGAGTTGCTGAATCGGAGGGCAATGTCGTCGGAGAGCGTGTAGTCTCTCAGGAGCAACTTGAGGTTGGGGTTGAGCGCGCAATGGTAGAGATAGTGCGGACTCTTCCATCCCAGCACGTGCTGCGCACCCTCCGTGAGTAGTCCCTTGAATCCCATGTCGGCCACGACCTCTCCGATCTCGTCCTTGTAGATGAGGCCCGAGTTGCGGAAGATCTTCGGTTCCTGTCCGAAATACTCCTTGATCTTCTCCGCCTGCAACTTCACCTCGTCGCGGAAGACCTGCTCGTCCTTGAGCGAGGAGAGACCGTGGGAGTAGGGCTCGGCCAGAAACTCCACGCAGCCCGTCTGGTTGAGCTCCTGCAGTTTGTCGAGCACCTTTGGCGCATGGAGCTCCAGTTGCTCCATACCCACGCCCGAGAGCGAGAACGCCACCTTGAAGTAGTCGCCATGCTCCTTGATCATCTCCCCGATCGTGTTGAGCGCGGGCATGTAGCTTCGGTCCACGATATCGGCTATGCTTCGCTCGTTCTCGTAGTCGTCGTAGTAGTAGTGGTCGGCTCCGATGTCGAAGAAGCGGTAGCGCTTGAGGTGTACGATCTGATGTATCTCGAAATATAAGCAAATAGTTTTCATCTCTGATTTTTATTTATTTTGTTTGATTGGTATGAGTCCCCCCTGCTGTCGAGGGCCTCCTGCTGTCGAGGGTCTCCTGCTGTCGATGGCTTCTGTGGATGAGGCCTCCTCCTTCTGTCAAGGCGTTTCCCCCCATTCGCGGTCTCCGCCTTATTGCCAGCCGAGTGTCTGCCTATAGAGTTGGCGTATCCATGCGCCCACTTTCTCCCATGTGATTTGATCCACCTCGCGCTTGCCCTCCTTGGAGAGATAGTCGAAGAGGCTGTCGTTGTTGCAGATGCTATAGATGGCGTCTGCCAGGGCCTGCGTGTCCCAGTAGTCCACCTTGATGCAGTTGGTCAGTATCTCGGCGCATCCGCTTTGGTAGGAGATGATCGATGGCGTGCCACATTGCATGGCCTCCAGGGGCGATATGCCAAAGGGTTCCGATACCGAGGGCATGACATAGACGTCCGAGTCCTTGAGACACTCATAGACCTGGTTTCCGCGCATGAATCCCGGGAAGTGGAATCGGTCCGAGATGCCCCGTTCTGCCGCGAGATAGATCATTTGGTTCATCATGTCTCCCGATCCCGCCATGCAGAATCGGATGTCGCTCGTGCGATGGAGCACCAGGCTGGCCGCCTCGACAAAATATTCCGGTCCCTTCTGCATGGTGATGCGTCCGAGAAACGTCACGATCTTCTCCTTGCCCCGATGGTCGGGCCTTGGCAGGGCCGCCACCTCCGGCTTGAGCGGATAGACCGCGTTGTGGACCGTGAAGACCTTGCGCGGGTCCTGGTGATACTGGTTGATGACCGTTTGCCGCGTCAGTTCGCTCACGCACATGATGCAGTCGGCGTTGTCCATGCCGTCCTTCTCTATCGCATAGACCGTGGGGTTGACTTGTCCGCGCGACCGGTCGAAGTCGGTGGCGTGGACGTGTATGCAGAGCGGCTTTCCGCTCACCTGCTTGGCGTGGATGCCAGCCGGGAAGGTGAGCCAGTCGTGGGCGTGGATGATGTCGAAGTCCTCGGTCCTTGCCACCACTCCCGCTATGATGGAGTAGTTGTTGATCTCCTCGTGGAGGTTGGCCGGGTATCCGCCTGCAAACTCCATGGCTCCCAGTTCGTTGACGTTCATGTGGCCGAAGTCGGCATAGATATGGTCGCGCAGCCGGTAGTAGTAGTCGGGCGTCATCAGTCCGCCGAGCCTCTGCTCCACGAAGCCATAGTCCACGTCGCGCCACACGATCGGCACGCGGTTCATGGCCACGATCCGGCAGTAGGACTGGTCCTCGTCGCCAAAGGGATGCGGCAGGCAGAGCGTGATATCGACGTCGCCCTGCGCGTGGAGTCCCTCCGTGATGCCGAAGTTGGCCGTCGCCAGTCCGCCATAGACGTGGGGAGGATACTCCCATCCAAACATTAATACCTTCATATTCTTATATTAGAGCCTTCCTTGTTTCTTTACTTAGCGTACTTATACTTTTCGAGCAATTCGTTGGCGCGCAGCACCTCTCCCACGTTCATGGCGAAGGAGATGCCCCCTCGTCCCTTGAAGGGCGGGTTGCCGTCGAAGAGTTCGGGTAGCGTGCCCACGCAATGTTGGAGCACCTGGTCCTCGTAGCCCGCCATCTGTCGCTCCACAAAGCTGATGCGCGACCGCTTGTAGAGTTTCAGACAGGCCTCGATGTAGAATCCCGCCAGCCAAGGCCATGCCGTGCCCTGATGGTAGGCGTAGTCCCTCTGCGTCTGCGGTCCGACATACATCGGGTTGTATCCCCCGCTCTTGGGCGAGAGCGTCCGCAGTCCCTTGGGCGTGAGCAGTTCGCGCGTGCAGATATCGACGATGCCCTTCTTCTGTCGCTCGTCGAGGGGTGAGTAGTCGAAGGCCGCGGCAAAGATCATGTTCGGTCTCACGCTCCAGTCCGTCATGGCCCCATCGACATAGTCGTAGAGATAGCCGTACTCGTTGAGGAAGGTCTCGACAAAGGCCCCCTTCGTCTGGTCTGCCAACTGGTCCAGTCGGTCGGCCTCGCCGGCGTCGCCAAACTCCCGTTTCATCGAGGCCACGAATCGCAGGGCGTTGTACCATAGGGCGTTGATCTCGACGATATAGCCCGTGCGTGGCACGACGGGCTGGCCGTTGGCCGTGGAGTTCATCCAGGTGATCGGCTCCTCGCGCCCCTCGGCATAGAGGAGTCCGTTGTCGTCGAGCCGCAGGTTGGGGTGGCCTCCCCGGATGACGTAGTCCACCAGTTCGCCCGCCAGGCTTCCGTAGAGCTTGTGGGCTCGCTCGCGTCCCACGGCCTTGGCATACTGCTGGATGGTCCATACGGCCCAGAGTCCCACGTCGGGCTTCTCCATCTCGTAGATGCTGACCGTCATCGGCTGGCCCGTCATGAGCTGGCGCAGCCCCTTGGCCGCCGTCTCCATCACCTCCTCAAATCGTGTGCGCTCGCCACCTGGGAGCGTCAGTCCGGGCAGGGCGATAAAGGTGTCGCGTCCGCGGCATTTGAACCACGGGTATCCCGCCAGGATATAGTTCTCTCCCTCCTTCGAGCGGTTGAGAAACTGGTGGGCTGCGTTGTAGAGGCAATGTACGAAGTTGTCCCTCGGGATGCGCTTCTCGCGCTCCTCCTCGAAGATGGGTGCGAGGGTGGCGGTATCGCTTTTCGAGGTCGATGCGGCAAAGATGATGCTCTCTCCCTTCTTGATCGGCAGTTCGAAGTAGCCCGGCACGTAGAGGTCCTCTCGCGAGGCGTATCCGCGCTCCTGCTCCTTGGGATATTCCAGGTCGCGATACCAGTCGGGGTGGAAGACAAACGTGGGCTTCTTCGAGAATTGCATATATAAGTAAGGATAGCCCGCGTACATCCTCGTGCGGATGCCGTTTTCGATCTCCTCGTATTCGCGGCTGGCCGTGGCGTTCTCGTGCGTAAACTGCTTCACGCTCCTGAAGGCCAGGAAGGGCTTGAAACGCAGTTTCGTCTCGGAGTGGGCATCGACGAGGGTGTAGCGGATGAGCACACGGTCGTCGTAGTGCTGGAAGACCAGTTCCTTGCGCAGCTTCACGCCTCCCACGCGGTAGAGCGTGGTGGGCACCTTCTCGCAGTCAAATTCTCGGATGTATTTATGTCCGTTGGGGCTGAAGGCCTCGCCTTTGTATTTGTGCAGCCCGAGTTGGAATTCCACGCCATGCTGGATGACGGACGGGTCGAAGGAGCTGAGAAGCACGTGGTTGTCATCGTCGAGTTCAGGTATCGGTACCACGAGCAGCCCGTGATACTTGCGTGTGTTGCAATCGACGATAGTCGAGCAGGCGTAGGCTCCCGACCGGTTGGTGCGTAGCAACTCCCTCGGCAGCGACTCTTGCAAGTTGGTCATCAGCGCTTTCTCGAATCTTAAATAACTCATATCGTTTAGTTTATTATGTGTTTGCGGCAGCTTTTGGCAAGTCGGCTCGTTCCAGCCTTAACGCTTTTTTGCTTTCCGTGCCTCAAAATTACACATTTTCTTTCGGTTCACAAAGAAAAAGCAAGAGTTTTTTTGCCCATTTCGGCCGTTGAGGCTTCATGTCATCGGATTGACACACATCAATGTGGCATGAATGACAACCTGCGCGGGTCAAGCCTAAAGTCCAAAGCATAGTCCGGGCAAGAAGAAGATGTTATTTTTTTATTCTAAAATAGCGGGCGTTTTTCTGCTGATGCATTTTTTGCACATAGTTGGTGCAATTTTATAGTGCGTTGATTTTCAGTCTCTTATAATTTTACACCTAGTTGGTGCAAAAATTGTTTTCCTCGTCCAAAGCATAGGCGGATAGGGTAGAACGGATCAGGCTGGGCCTGGGTGAAAGAGTGGGGCGAAACCGAAAAGTAGGTGAAAAAATCGGATTTTCCATACATTCTTGGAATTATATTGGTAACTTTGCCCCGCATTAGCGTTGTGGAAGTTGTGCGGAAATGGCATGGAAGTTGCATGGAAGCGCAATGGAAGTTGTGCGGAAGCGCAATTGATTCTGTGGGCTGGCGTCTTAGGACCCGATAGAAACAAACGCTATGGCCCGATAGAAAACATTATAGATAAGGAGAGAATGATGGAAGAGAGGGATGAGAAGAAAGGAAGGAAAGAGATGGAAGAGGGGAATGAAAAAGAGATGAAAGAGGAAAATGACGGGCAACGGAAGAAGGCCATTGATCGCGTGACGATAGGCGGCAGCATGGTCAATGGCGTGCTGCTGGTCTTCAAGTTTGTGGCAGGCGTGCTGGGCGGTTCGGCTGCTATGATAGCCGATGCCGTCCATTCGCTGAGCGACTTCGTGACCGACCTTGTCGTGCTGGTCTTCATCCGGTTGAGCGGTAAGCCGCAGGACAAGGGCCACGACTACGGGCATGGGAAGTATGAGACCCTCGCCACGGCCCTGATTGGCGGCATGCTGCTGGCCGTGGGTGTGATGATCTGTGTGGAAGGCGTGAGCAAGATCTGGGACGCGCTCCATGGCGTGGTGCTGCCGCAGCCCGGGTGGATAGCCCTCGTGGCCGCCCTGCTGAGCGTGGTCTCCAAGGAGTGGTGCTACCGCTTCACGGTCCGTGTGGGCCGACGCTATCAGTCGTCGGTAGTCGTGGCCAATGCCTGGCACCATCGTTCCGACGCCCTCTCCTCCGTGGGCACGAGCGTGGGTATCGGTGGCGCCATCCTCCTGGGCGACCAATGGACCATCCTCGACCCCCTGACGGCCGTGGCCGTGAGTGGCTTTATCGTCTGGGAGGCCGTGAGGCTCATTCGCGAGTCGGTCGGCGACCTGCTGGAGGCCAGCCTGCCCGACGAGGTGGAGCAAGAGATCTCGCGCCTCGTCTGCGAGGAACCGGGCGTGAGCGGACTCCACAACCTCCGCACGCGCCGCATTGGCGACCACTACGCCATCGAAATGCACGTCCGCATGCCGGGCGCCATGACGCTCTACGAGGCCCATCGCCACGCCACGGCCATCGAACAGAATATCAAGCACGCCTTCGGATCCTCCACCCACGTCATCGTCCACCTCGAACCGCTCAAGGAAAATGGGGCGTATGTGGAGCCGTGAGTGTCGGGCGGGAGACTGCCGTATATGGAGCCGTGATGCGTCAGGCGGGAGACTGCCGTATGTGGCCCCGTGACGCGTCGGGCGGGAGACTGACGTATGGGAGGCCTTGACGCCAGCAATCGGCCCTCAACGAACTGTAGAACCGAAAAAACTCAGAGGTGTGCAATATTTTTCTGCCTCGTCCGTTCTTCCTATTAGGACAGTACGTTTGGCGGCATTGAAACTGCACGTGTCGCAGCCTATTGAGGCTGGCCGTGTGACGGCTTATGGAGACCGTGCGCAAGGCAGCAGAAGGGGCGGCCTCAGTCGCAAGTAGCGACCGACGGCCTGCCTAAGATAGGAGAGACGCCAGTCGCAAGTAGCGACCGACGGCCTCTCGTAGAAATGATGAAACGACTGCCCCCATGCAAGACCCGCGGGCCGAGGGGCAGCCATCACAAAACAGACGACGAATGAAATCAGACAATATGGGAAACCGCCGCTTCAAGGACCTCCTGGAGGCATCCATGAAGTCGAAGGACACGGAGGAATGGCTCGACGTCCATTTCACGCGCCCCATCGGCCTCTTCTTCGCCCTCATCTGGGAGCGACTGGGCGTCCACCCCAACACCATCACCATCATCTCCATCTTCCTCGGCCTGGCCGCGGGATGGATGTTCCACTACACGGACACGGTCCACAACCTCATGGGCGTCGTGCTGCTGATGCTGGCCAACTTCTGCGACTCCACGGACGGCCAGTTGGCGCGCCTGACGGGTCAGAAGACCATGATCGGCCGATGCCTCGACGGATTTGCGGGCGACGTGTGGTTTTTCGCTATCTATCTGGCCCTCGTCTTCCGCCTTTGGCCGCAACCCCTGCCCGGTCTCGAAACCCGTTGGGGCGTCTGTGCCCTGGCCGCCTGTGCCGTGGCGGGCCTCTTGAGCCACTCCCCCCAGAGTTCCCTCGCCGACTACTACCGCCAGATCCACCTCTTCTTCCTCAAGGGTCGCGAGGGGTCGGAGCTCGACAGTAGCCTCCACGAGAGCCAGGAGCTCGCCCGGTTGCCCCGTCGTGGCGCTTTCTGGGCCCGCGCCTTCCACTACAACTACCGCAACTACTGCCGCAGCCAGGAGCGCCGCACGCCTCAGTTTCAGGCCCTCATGGACCGTCTCCGCACCACCTACGGCTCGCCCGCCTTGGCCCCGCAGCCCTGGAAGGACGCCTTCCTCCAGGGGAGCCGCCCCCTGATGTGGATGACCAACTTCCTGACCTTCAACTCGCGCGCCATCCTCATCTATGCCACCTGCCTGCTCGACTGCCCGTGGGTCTATCTCTTCATGGAGATCGTGGTCTATAACCTCATTTACGTCTCCATGCACACGCGCCACGAGAACCTCTGCGCCCACATGGCCGCCTGCCTCGAAACGGCTGCTTCCACGACCGCCCGTCCGGGCTTCTGCGAGACCGACGACGACCTCGTGGACCACGAGGCTGCTTCCTGCGACACCCGGGCCGACATCGAACCGTAGGGCGTGGAGAGAAAAAAAACTGCCAGGGGGGATCGAGGCCGCTTCCTGCGAGCCACAAGCGCCCTGATCCTTATCAGACCCAAGAGAGGGTCAATCGTGCGCTGAAATATTGAAACAATTGAAAACAATTGGAACAACTGGAACAGCTGGAACGATTGGGATGACAGGAACGATTGGGATGACTGGAAGAACAGAAACGATTGGAACGACAGGAGCGATTGGAAAGACAGGAACAATTGGAACAATTGGAACGATTGGAACAACTGGAACGGAAGTCCTCCAAGCCTCCATGTAGCTTATAGCTATTTGGAATATTGGAATACTGGAATAAAGAAATAAAGGAATACTGGAATACAGGAAATACTGGAATACAGGAAATATAGAAATATAGGAAGATGACAGGAGAGATTAAGGGATACCTGCTCGACTATGGCGGCACGCTCGACACGGCTGGCTGCCATTGGGGCAAATTCATCTGGCATGGCTACGAGCGATGTCGTGTAGGCGTGGCGTGGGACGACTTTCGCGAGGCCTACGTCCATACGGAGCGTGCCCTGGGCCAGGGCGGGATCATCCTCCCGACCATGACCTTTCGCGAGACCCTTGCCACGAAGATTGGGATGCAGATCGCTCGTCTGCGGGAGCGCGAGGCCCTGTCCTCGGATAGCGACACACGGGCCTTGGAGGAACGCCTCCTGCTCGACCTCTATGGCGAGGTGTTGCGACAGATGGAGATCAACCGCCCCGTGCTGGCCCAGTTGGCCGCCCGCGCGCCCCTGGCCCTCGTGAGCAACTTCTATGGCAACCTGCCTACCGTGGTTGAAGAGATGGGCTTAGGCTCCTATTTCCAGACCGTGGTGGAGAGTGCCGCCGAGGGCATACGCAAGCCCGACCCCCGCCTCTTCGAGATCGCCCTCGATCGGCTCGGGCTCCAGCCCCAGGAGACCATGGTCGTGGGCGACAGTCTGAAGAACGACATCCTGCCGGCCCACTCCCTGGGTTGCGCCACGGCCTGGCTCCAGGGCGAGGGATGGAACAACGACCAGCACGAGCCGCCCTCGGAGACCCACGTGATCACGTCGCTCGACCAGCTGCTCCAGCTCACGTGAATCGAAGCGAGGAAAGTGCTCCAGATCCCGTGAATCGAGGCGAGGAAAGTGCTCCCGATCCCGTGAATCGAAGCGAGGAAAGTGCTCCAGCTCGCGTGAATCCAAGTGAGGAAAGTGCTCCCGATCCCGTGAATCGAAGCGAGGAAAGGTTGGGGACCCCCGAGACCCTAGGGAAGCGCAATCCATTTCGAACTGTACGGTTGAAGCGGGCTGAAAGCCCAGAAGCTCCTAGCCCAGGGCATCGCCCTGGGTATAATAGCAATCAACAAGACGCCCTGTAAGGGCAAAAGAATTGTTTATAGCCTGCTTCTTTAAAGCTTTTGCCCTTACAGGGCGACAGATTGGCGTTCATAATTACCCAGGGCGATGCCCTGGGCTAGGAACTTCTGCCCTTTCAGGGCGTATTGGGTAATTTCGACCGTACAGGTCGATCCATTTCCCAGTCGCGAGGGAAACCTCAAGAGAAAGGGTAGGGAAACCTCAAGGGAAAAATCCTCAGGGAGACCTCAAGGGAAACCTCACGAGAGACCTCAAGGGAAACCTCAAGTGAGAAATCCTCAGGGAGACCTCAAGGGAAAAATCCTCAGGGAGACCTCAAGGGAGAAATCCTCAGGGAGACCTCAAGGGAGAAAAATCCCCGTTGGAGCCGCCCCAAAAAAATGGTGAGAAAGAAACCAACAAACAAATAAAAGAACTAACATAAAAGAGTAGTAATGAAACAAGAAGTGAAACCCGCCGAGGGCAAACTCGGCATCATGGTTGTAGGTTGCGGCGCCGTCGCCACGACCTTTATGACGGGAGTGCTGATGGTTCGCAAGGGCCTCTCCAAGCCTGTGGGATCCATGACCCAGTACGACAAGATCCGTGTCGGACGTGGCGCGGAGAAGAAGTACCTGCACTATGGCGACATCGTGCCGCTGGCCAAGCTCGACGACATCGTCTTCGGCACGTGGGACGCCTATCCCCAGAACGCCTACCAGGCTGCCGTCTATGCCGAGGTGCTCAAGGCCAGGGACATCGAGCCCGTGCGCGACGAGCTGGAGAAGATCGTGCCCATGAAGGCTGCTTTCGACGCCAACTACGCCAAGCGCATCACGGGCGACAACGTCAAGCAGGGACTCACGCGATGGGAGATGGTGGAGGCCCTGCGCCAGGACATCCGCGACTTCAAGCAGCAGAACGACTGCGCCCGCGTCGTCGTGATCTGGGCCGCTTCGACCGAGATCTACGTGCCCTACGACGAGGCCCACCACGCCACGCTCGCCAGCCTGGAGCAGGCCATGAAGGCCGACGACCGCGACCATGTCGCTCCCTCCATGTGCTACGCCTATGCGGCCCTGGCCGAGGGTGCTCCCTTCATCATGGGCGCCCCCAACACGACGGTAGATATCCCCGCCATGTGGGAGATGGCCGAGAAGACGAAGATGCCGATCGCGGGCAAGGACTTCAAGACCGGACAGACCCTCGTCAAGAGCGGATTCGCCCCGATCCTCAAGGTGCGCAACCTCGGACTCGCCGGCTGGTTCTCCACCAATATCCTGGGCAACCGCGACGGCCTCGTGCTCGACGAGCCCGCCAACTTCCACACCAAGGAGGTCAGCAAGCTCTCCACGCTCGAGACCATCTGCCGTGCCGAGGACCAGCCCGACCTCTATGGCAACATCTACCACAAGGTGCGCATCAACTACTACCCGCCGCGCAACGACAACAAGGAGGGATGGGACAACATCGACATCTTCGGATGGATGGGCTACCCGATGCAGATCAAGATCAACTTCCTCTGCCGCGACTCCATCCTCGCCGCCCCCTTGCTGCTCGACCTGACGCTCCTGAGCGACCTCGCCGCACGTGCCGGCCGCTACGGCATCCAGCGCTTCCTGAGCTTCTTCCTCAAGGCGCCTATGCACGACTTCACCAAGGGCGAGCAGGCCGTCAACAACCTCTTCGACCAGTATGTCATGCTGAAGAACGCCATCCGCGAAATGGGTGGCTACGAAGCCGATGAGGAGATCGACTAAGACCTTCGCGCTCGCGCTCACGATGCTCTGGACGACGGCCCTCGCGGCCCTCGCCCAGAGCGTCCGTGGCGTGGTGGTGGATGCCGTCACGCTCGACACCCTCGCCCATGCCACGCTCCAGTATGCTGACCAGCCGACGCCCTTCTCGGCCGACGCCCAGGGACGCTTCTCCCTGCCCCGGCGCGAGGGCCACGTCCTGCGCGTCTCCTCCGTCGGCTACCGCACGGAGCGTGTCCGCATCACGAGCCGCACTTCTTCGCGCGACCTCATCATCCGCCTCACGCCCTCCGACACCCAGCTGGCCGAGGTCTCCGTCAAGGCCAAGCGCAAGAAGGGCTACAAGCGCAAGGGCAACCCCGCCGTGGAGCTCATGCGCCGTGTCATAGCCGCCAAGAAGCGCACCAACCTCGAGCGCCACGACTTCTACCAGTACGACAAGTACCAGAAGATCACCATGGCCATCAACAACATCACGCCCGAGGAACTGCAGGGGAGCCTCTTCGCCTCCTCGCCCTGGCTGCTCGGACAGGTGGAGGTCTCGGAGTACAACAACCAGTTTGTCCTCCCCATCTCGGTCGATGAGACGGCCTCGACCCATCTCTACCGTCGCCACCCCGCCACCACGCGCGACCTCGTGCGCGGACAGACCACGCGCGGCATCTCCAAACTCATACAGACGGGCGACGTCTTCAACACCATGGCCAAGGACATCTTCTGCGACATCGACCTCTACGACGACCAGGTCACGTTCCTGCAGAAGCGATTCCCCTCGCCCATAGGATCTACAGCCATCAGTTTCTACCATTTCTATATCGAGGATACCGTGGCCGTGGCAGGCGACAGTTGCATCCGCCTCCAGTTTATGCCGGCCAACAACCAGGACTTCGGCTTCCGCGGCGAGCTCTACGTGCTCAACGATTCCTCGCTCCACGTCCGCCGATGCGTCATGCAGATGCCCCACGGCACGGGCGTCAACTTCGTCCAGTCGATCCGCTTCGAGCAGGAGTTTGAGCGGCTGCCCAATGGCGACTGGGCCCTGACCACGGACAACATGGTGGCCGAGCTCCAGCTGACGAGCCTGATCCAGCGAGCCATGGTCGTGCGCACCACGCGCCTCGACAACTATGCCTTCGACCCCATCGACGACCGCCTCTTCCGCGGCCATACCACGACCGTCTATGAGCCGCAGGCCAAGACGCGCGACGAGGCCTTCTGGGCCGAAAACCGACGCGCGCCCCTGACGCATGGCGAGGCCAACATGGAGCAGTTTATCCAGCAGATGCGCAAGACGAGCCGGTTCAAGTGGGTCATGGTCGGCGTCAAGGCCGTGGCCGAAAACTTCATCGAGACGGCCTCGGAGGGACGCAGCAAGGTCGACATCGGACCGATCAACACCATCATCTCGCGCAACTTCGTCGATGGCATCCGTCTCAGGGCCTCGGCCCGGTCCACGGCCCAGCTCTCCCCCCATTGGTTTGGCGAGGGCTACTACGCCTATGGCACGAAGTCGGGCCACCACTACTATGACGGCAAACTGACCTACTCGTTCAACAAGCCGAAATACCAGCCCAACGAGTTTCCCGTGCGCACGATCAGCCTCGAATCGACCAAGGACGTGGAGTCGCCCTCCGACCGCTACCTGGAGCACAACAAGGACAATATCTTCATGTCCGTGAAGCCGCAGAAGGCCGAGCAGATGTATTTCTTCAACCGCCAGGCGCTCAACTTCACGTGGGAGACGGACTACGGACTGGCCTCCTCCCTGCAGCTCAAGACCGAGGCCGACCGCCCCACGGGCACGCTCTCTTTCCTCGCCCTCGACGGCACGCCCGTCGGACGCATCCGCACCACGGAGCTCACGGCCTCGCTCGACTACCGCCCGGGCCAAAGCTACGTCAACACGAAGCAGCATCGCATCGAGGTCAACCTCGACGCGCCCCAGTTCACGCTCCGCCACACCATGGGCCTGCAGGGATTCCTGGGCGGGCAGTATCGCTACAACACCACGGAGCTCAAGGCCTACAAGCGACTGTGGCTCGCCTCGTGGGGACATTTCGACATGCGCCTTATGGCGGGGGCGGCCTGGAACCGCGCGCCCTACTTCATGCTCTGTCTGCCGGCCGTCAACACGTCGCTCTTCGAGCACCAGGGGTCGTTCAACCTCATGGAGGACATGGAGTTCATCAACGACCGCTACCTCCAGTTCAACCTCGCCTGGGACCTGGCGGGCAAACTCTTCAACCGCGTCCCGCTCCTGCGCCGACTGAAGCTCCGCGAGTATGTGGCCTTCAAGGGCCTCTGGGGCCATCTGACGTCGAAGAACAACCCCACGCTCCCCGAAAACCGTCTGCGCACGGACCTGTGGCAGTTGCCCGAGGGGTCGCACATCATGACCAACGAGCCCTACCTCGAACTGGTCGTGGGCATCCACAACATCTTCCAAATGTTTGAGATCGACTACGTCCGACGCCTCACCTACACGGCCTATCCGGGCATCTCCAAGGGGGGCATCCGCCTCGGCTTCAACCTCGTCTTCTGACGGCCCTTGCTTTCACGAGGGGCCCAGGTCTGCTGACAGGTCCGCCCGCATAGTTTTTCAGATAACCCCTGGGGGTGTATTCTCGGTTTGTGGGAATATAGCCTCAGGGGATTTTTGTAATCATAAAACCATACAATACTGTTATTTATTGAGAGCGAATTACCTCATTTGGACGTATTTCGTTACCCCATTTGGACGTAATCTATTACCTAATTTGGCAAACGGGTTTGTGATAAAGCGATAACAAAACTGATACGCTTTATTGGTAATAGTTTTAATGCATTTGTTAGAAATAGCAAATAGAAAGATTTTCCCGGAGTGAATGATTCGTTAAAATGGCCCATTTTTGAACGCTAAATTTGCCTTTTGACTAAAACTTAACAAAAGCGATATGTGTGGCTCGTGGTTGTAGAAGTTGTTTTCCCCTGTGTTCACGTATTGTCCGCAGGCGAATGTCCCGCGAAGCGTTTGGCATGAAAAGCCCGCCAATAGCGGGTATTGACGGGCTTCCGATAGAGGAGAGGATGGGCCGTGGGTGGCCCGCGTGGATGAGGCTGGGGCGATGGCCGCGCCTGCGCTATGATGGTGTGGGTGGACCAGCACGGTAGCGGTTGGGCCTCTTGGGTAGGTTGGACCTCGCGGGTTGGCTGTACCTCGTGGCGAGGCGGGCGGCCGTGGGGCGGTTGCGCCTCGTGGGGTGGTTGACCCTCGTCGGGAGGGTGGGGCGCTCAGATGGCTGCGATGCAACTCGTGACGCCCAGGCTGGTGGCGATGGCCGTGAGGATGGCGATGGCCGTCTGGATGATAAATTTCCAGGTCTCTTTCTTGTTTGCTGACATGATAGGGAATGATTTTTTTTGAATCGTTGATGAAAATGATGAATAGTAGTTATGCGCCGCTTGTGGCGGGAGGAGAGAGGATCCCCCGGACCTGCTTTCGTGAGGCCGTAGGCCCGGGGGAGGAAGGGTTAGTCGCCGAGGCTTCCGCCGCCGCCCTGGTCGGTATTACCACCTTGGTCGGTATTGCCGCCCTGGTCGGTGCCTCCGCCCGTGCTGGCCGTCTTGAAGGAGGCCGTGAGCGAGAGGTCGGCGTTGACGGTCAGGGTGCGTACGGACTGCGTGTTGCCGTCGCTCCACTTGTCGAAGGCGAAGCCCGTCTTCGGCGTGGCGCGGATCGTGGCGTTGGCGCCCTCGTCGTAGGTGCCGCCGCCCGAGACCGTGCCCTGCTCGGGGTTGGCCGAGGTGAGGGTGATGGTGTGGCGCCGCTTCGTGCCTCCGGCCGAGGAGCCTCCGCCGTCCTGGGTGGGCGGGGCCTGGAATTCGTCGCCGTGCGGCAGACGGATCACGTTGTCCTCGCCCATGTACTTGTGGAGCACCTGGTTGATGTTGGAGAGGCCCATCTGTCGCTTCATGCGCTGCACCAACTGGTAGTCTGCCGTGCCCTTCTCGCCCGTGGTCTCCGAGGGGCGGTTGGCGTTGAGCCAGGCCGTGCTGACCACCTGGCGTGCGGCAAACTTCGCCTGCTGCGCCTTCTGCTTCTCCGTGGGCGGTCCCTGGTAGGGGTTGACGATCTTGGCCAGGTGGATCTGGTTGCTCGAACGGTTGGTGGCGAAGTAGTCGCTCGACTGGTTGCCATACTTGCCGCTGATGCCCTTGATGACATCGATAGGAATGATTTTTGCCATAGTTTCTTCTTCTGATTTTAATGGTGATACATGTGCTTCCGCCTGGGTTCTGTCGTCGGCCCGTCGGCCTTCGCCCGTTGACCTTCGTCCCGTCAGCCTTTGCTCGTCAGCCGTCCCGGCCCTTGTTCCCTCCCGCTTCGCCTTGGCCTTCGGCGATGGTTGGAGGGGTGTGGATGGTGTGGCCTTGGCTTCGCTCGGTCTTCGGGACGCCTTCGGGTTTGCTTTGGGATGCGCGCCCTCCCGCTGCTCGTCCTTGTCGGCTGGGATTCTTGGTCTCACGCCTGGCGGTAAGCGTTTCCGAGTGCAAAGTTATGGCTTTTCTCCTCCCCCGTTGTGCGATGGGATGCGCTGCCGTGCGAACCCGTGCGATAATGTGCGATGAAATGTAATGGGGGTGGAAAAGCGGCCTGCTGAGAAGGGAAAACAACTTGAACAACCTTTACAACTATGAACAACCTACACGCTTTGCGTGTATTACAATCTAGCTGCAAGGTAAACAACAAAATACAACGCTTTCGATAAACCATGAGCAGAACCGAGCTCGCTCGAGTTTTGCCATGGCGAGAAAGGGTGCCATGAAATGAAACAGCTTCGCCAGGACAAATCAGCTGGAAATGTTTCCAAGGCGAAGCGTTGTTACTTGTTGTTTCCCTTGCAGCAACCCTTGTTCAGCACGGGCCTCGAAGAGGCGATGTCCTGGCGAAGCGTTGTTCATTGTTGTAAAGGTTGTTCGAGTTGTTTTTCTTCATGTCCGCGTGGTGTCTATAGACATTTCGCGCGAGGCGGAGCAAGCGCTCCGCGGTAGTTTTACGGGTCGCCGAGGTAGTGGACGATGAGGCGGACCTCGTGGGGCGTGAACCATTTGGAGGTCTTGCGGTAGCCCGCCTCCTGGAGCGCCTGGCTCAGCGGTTGGCAACGGTCTATCCACGCGCGAAGGCGGTTGACGGCCGACCGAGGGGCAATGTCGGGGAAGTAGGTCTGGGCCAGTTCCTGTTTGCTGTAAGCCCGGATGGGAGTTTCGTTCATGATGACTTTGTGATTTTGTTGATGGAGAGATAATAGTCGGAGAAGTCCTTGCAGCCCGGGGGCAGGTGGTGGTGGACGAGGCTCGGCAGCAGGTCGCGCAGCTGCAGGAAGAGGTGCTCGCCCGGGACGTCGGCGTCGGGATACATGTGGAAGGGCGTGGAGAGGCGATCGTGGAGGTCGAGGAGCAGGCGCACCTCGTCGTCGTGGAGCGTCGTGGCCGAGGGGATGGCGACGGCCTTGCGCCCCGAGGAGAGCATCGCCCAGCAGTCGGAGCAGCCCTCCGTGATCCAAAGCGGTTCGCCAGGGCGAAGGCGCAGCAGCACGGGCTGGTTGTAGAGTCCGCATCGCGACCCTTGCGGAAATCGGAAGCGCGGTTGGGCCATGGGCTCGGACGAGGAGGCCGTTCTCGAACTCGTCCGATCGTCCGTCTGAGAGACCATTCCCGAGGTCGCTCGATTTTCCGTCTGAGCCTCCGCGGGCGCGCTTTTCTTGTAGTCGAGGTTGCGGTTCTGCAGGCCTACGAGCCGCATGTGGGTGTCGTAGTAGGGCGTCTGCAGCCAATGGGTGCCGTGGCGGTCGGTCCACGAGGTGAGGCGGCACCAGGCGACGACCCTTGGGTCCAGCCGTCGCTCCTGGAAGAGAAACTGGCGGGCGGGGTCGCTGAGCCACGGGTGCTCGAAGAAGCGGGCGTAGCGGGCCGCGTCGAAGGGTTTGTAAGCTTCCTCCCTGGGCCGCGGGCGCGAGAGGGGCAGCGGGTCGATCCTCACGCCTCCGTCCAGCCATCGGCAGGCCTCGGGGAAGGACATCCCCAGCCGCCGCATCACGAGGTCGATCGGGCCTCCCCGCGCTCCGCAGGAGAAGCAACGGAAGGTGTTGCTGCGCGCGTGGAACGTCAGGCTCGGGCGATGGTCGTCGTGGAAGGGGCAGAGGCTCTTGTGCCGCTCGACGTGGAGCCCCACCCGCTCCGCCACCTGCTCTATGGGCAGGTCGCGGAGCCGCTGGAGGGTCAGTCGGTCGAGCATGGCTTGCGGCTTTTGCGTGAGGCGGGCATGCCCGTCAGATACTCCTGCGTTTTGGTGTAAAGCCCCGTCTGGGCCGAGTAGGCGACGAAGCGGCGATAGACCCACTTGCGTATCTGTGCTTTTGTGCCCTCTTTGTCCTTGCCGATCGATAAGCGGAGCGCCTCGAGCTGGGCCTCGTTGAACGAGTCGGGCAGGTCGTCGAGCAGATTCTTTGGCCCGCGTCGCGCTGCCTCGCTTGTACTGGTGTCCTGCCCGAGCAGGTCGGCGAAGACCTGCATCTTCGACCACAGGTCGTGATAGATGAGCCACTCCACCACGCGCCCGATCGTCGGAGCCCACTCCAGTCCGTTGAGTATCCAGAGCACGCATCCCGCTTTCCATGCCGAGACCAGCGAGCGCTTGGAGATATCCCACAGCACGTCGTCGTCCGTCAGGTCAGCCAGTTTCGCCATGTCGGCAGCCAGTTTGTCGATGAGGCGGTTGAGCTGCTGGATCTCGAAGCGGCCCTTGCAACTGTCGAGGCGGCGGAGGTAGGTGGCGAGCTTCTCGTAAAACTCCTCGGGATAGGTGCCCTGGCGGGGTATGTGGCCGTCGCGACCTTGGCGAGGTTTGTAGGAGAAAACCATGCGGCCGAAGGTGCCGTTGAAGAGGTCCTTCTTGTAGAACATGCGGGCGGCGTAGGGAGTTGAAGAAATCGTCATGTTGACGCGCAGCACGGGATTGCCCGTCACGCCGTCTGCCGTGGCACGCAGCGCTCCCGAGCGCTGGCAGTCGTAGATGTTGCGCAGGGTCTGCGAGATCTGCTTGTGGCCGCCACACATGCGGTCAGCCATCTCCACCTCGGGCATGTTGATAAACATGGTGCGCGCGCCCAACTTCTCGCATCCCATGGCGTTTTGGACAAAAGCGGCATTCGTCATATCGGCTGGAGGATACCAAAACGAAATGTCGGGACGCACGGGCTTCTCCTTATTCGCAGACTTCGACTTTACCATCTTCTGCCACTCTACGAGCTTCTCCAGCTCGCCATCGTCGTGGACGCGGAAGTCGCCACACATGGCTTCCACCAGTCCGGACAGTTGGCCTTTGCCCGCTCCGCTGTCCGCCACAAGATTGGCCATCATGCCGCACAATTCCTTCAAAGTATGGTCGGGATAGATAAATTGGGCGCCGCTGACGTGCGCAGCGAGCGCAGGGATGATCATCGGCAAAAGCGGTTGGCGCATATCTTTCGACACTTGCGAGAGCAAAAGCGCCAGACATTCCACTCCGCGACCGAGTTTGGGCATCGGCGGAGCCGTGTTGAGCGTGATATCGTAGTTCATATTGTCTTGTTGAAAATTTATAATCTATTGATTCTAAGCCTTTTAGAGAAAAGCAGGATGAGAGCGTTCCAGTTGTTCCAGTTGTTCCAATTAAAATTCGAGATGGTCCAATTTTTCTTTTCTTATATATAACTACTTAATAATTAATTAGTTATATAGTATATATAGGGGTAACTGGAATTTTCAGACCCTCAAAAAAACTGGAACAACTGGAACAACTGGAACGCTCGCCCTTTTTTACTCCTCCTCGAAGTCCTCCTCCTCTCCAAGGCCTCTGCCCGCGGCGAAGCCCCTCATTTCTCCGAACTTCTCCTCTCCAAGCCCCCCGTCGGAGGCGAAGAACTCGCTGAGGTCGAAGCCTTCAACCTCCGCCAGGGCCATAGCCGCCTCGTGCTTGCCCACGACCATCAGTAGCTCGCAGGTCGTATTGACGGCATAGTCGCCAAGTTTCCCGGCCCCGATGCCTTTCGTCCGTTTGAAGGTCGGATAGACCGTGCCGTCGGCTCTGCGCTTGACGTTGATCCATTGGCCCATGTAGATGCTCGGGTTGCGGCGTGTGGCCTTTCTCTGCTCCGTGGCATTCTCCACGAAGGTGAAGTGATCCTCGCCGTCGCGCGTAATCATCCCGTCGAGATACTCGCCCAGCTCCATGCGCCCCTGTTTCTGCGTGACGAGTTTCAGGTCCACGTCCAGCTCCGTGTTGGGGTAGAGGCCCGTCCACGCCCTTCCAGCGCCTGCGCTTTCCGCCCATGTGCTGCCAGCGCCTGCGCTTCCCGTGCCATCCTGGCCCGAGCGTGTGCAGCCCGAGCAAGCGTTGCCTGCGCCATCCTGGCCCGTCCACGCCCTGCCCGTGCGGTGGCGGCGGGCCCGTGCGAAGGGCGTCTGCCCGTTGAGGAGGTCGTTGATGATCTCATTCATGAGCCGAGGCTCCTGAGTCCGCACCGTCTGTTGCTTGACGCGCAGAACCGTTCTTTTCTTTGTCATAATTTATTAAACTTAAAAAAGCACCTCTCTGGTACGGATGGCAGTCGAAGAGGTATCCGTGCCACCTGCTTTAGTACCATCATTCCCCGCCCCCTGCTTTCGAACGCAAGAGGGCGGGTAGCCGCGGGAGATCCCGAACGACGAGTGCAAAATTAGAGAGAAAGCGTGGAGGGGCATGGGGTGAATGGTGGGTGCGCACCAACGAAAAAAGCACCCCAGAGAGCGGGATGCTTTGCTTGCTATGCGATAGCTGGAAAATCAAAAAAATGGTAGATGAATGGAAAAATCATCTTTTATTCACCTGGCAAACCGCTATGATGGTGGTGAAAAAACGCCCTGACTTGGCGTAAAGTGTCTTGCGTGTAATGTTTTGTTTTGTAATGAAGTTTTATCTTGTTGGAGAAAGACTTTTCGGTAACTCCGCTCCTCAGGCCGCAGTCCGCCGTCAGAAAACGATAAACCGATCCCCCCGTTGGCGTGTCCTCTGCCAAGACGTTTTCTTCTCGCCAAGTGTGTAGCCAGCAGACCGTGACGTCGTTGAAGAAGTCGTCGCGCTTGCACGTCAAGCTGCGGCCGCAAAGATGGTGGAAGCGCAAGAAGTCAAGAAACCAGGCGCGCTCGCGAAGAAGCGTCGAATGGTCCTTGAAGAGGGGACGTTGGCGTCCGCCACGCCCCTTGCCGCGGGTAGTGGATGCTGTCTCCTCCGCCTCGCCGCCAACATGGGCGGTCTGCTTGCGTAAGTCGTTGGTTATCTGGTTGTTCTGGGTCTGAATCTCTCCACCAACATTTGTGATATTACATCCCTGGATTTGATAAACTATTTTCGTCGACTTCTCTGCTTGCTCCATGCCGAAAAGTAACTATTCAGCAATAACACTCCTTTGAGTTTTTTGTCAACAATCCTGACAAAA
>ENA-OROM01001525-OROM01001525.1-human-gut-metagenome-genome-assembly--contig:-NODE-1525-length-20940-cov-3.202155_pt1 | contig 20940 bp, 11 predicted proteins | sample MGYA00242129_ERZ509050 | MGnify/ENA primary metagenome ERZ509050 (study PRJEB26280, sample SAMEA2338701) | human gut metagenome | biome: human gut; feature: human-associated habitat; material: faeces...
CGTTTCATCTTCCGGTGCGATTCGGGGGCGTTATTCGGTCTCCGTCTTGAACAGGTTCACTTCGCCCCGCTCGACCTTGCCGTGCATGTCGGCCAACTCTGCGATTACGGGGGATATGTATTCCAACGTGTCCGTCACGGCCGATTTGTCGCCCTCGCCCTTGATGCGGTAGAGCATCGCGGCGTAGAGCGCGCGGAAGCAGAGTTCCGTGTCGTTCATCCCCGGGTTGCCCAGAACGCTCCGCAGGCGCGGCAGCTCGGGTTCGAGGCGGGCGTACGTCTGGCGGTAATGCGCGCCGACGGGGAGTTTCATCAGCTGGAGATGCAGGTCGTGCAGGTCCTGAATCAGGTGGAGCGTATGTTCCAGATGCCCTTTCTCCTCCTTGCCTTCCTGACGGAGCAGGTTCGCCAGATCCATGTACCAGAGCAGGAAGACGTGCTTCTGCTCCTCGCCGATGTCCTTGCGCGGGGCGATCAGCGTCGAGAAGATGGCCTCGGGGCTGAATTGCAGCGCCCGGAGCAGATCCTCCAGCTGCCAGAGGTAGAGAATGTATTCGGCGATATTCTCCCGCCGTTTTGCTTTTGCGATGTCCATAGTTAGAATTCATAATTCACAATTCATCATTCACAATTTTACTTTGCTGAAATAATCAGCATCCGCAAACTCAACAATTGTGAATGATGAATTGTGAATTTTGCATTATTTAATCCACGTTTTCGGCCCCGTGAGGTGCTTGAGGAAGTACTGCTGCGATTTGAGGAGGTTGCGCGACTGGAGCACCATGTTCTTGGTCTCGGTCAGGATCGTGAGGTACAGCATGCTCGCCTTGGTGTTCGAACGGGCCTCGTTGATGCGCGTAAGCTCGGATTTGATGGCTTCGGCGATCGACTCGAACAGCTGGTCGCGCATCGTCAGCACCGTTTCGATCTCCGAGAAGTCGCCCTCGCGCAGCATCAGGTTGATGTGGCGGTAGATCGACTCCACGTCGTCGTTGATCGACATCAGGTCGCGGGCCTGCTCCTTCGAAAGCCCCTCGTGGTTGTTGTCGATATGTTCGAACGCCGGGCGGGTGATGTGCATCAGCGCCTTGGTCATTTCGTTGAGGTAATCGACCACCTGCACGTAGTAGTGGGCCGTGTTGACGTCGCCGCCCTGGAGCTTCTTGAGCGTGGGGAGCAGCGAGTATTTCCGTTCGCGCGACTGGTAGAACAGGTCGTTCGACTCCTTGACCATGTCGCGCAGCACCTTGCGGTTCTCTTTGAAGACGGCGATCAGCGTGCGGTCGTAAATCTTCGTGGCGCATTCCATCGTGCGGCACACCTCGTCGCGCAGGTTGGCGATGATGTCCTCGTTGGTGTCTTCATGCTCCTTGACGATGGCGCTCTCCTTGTCCTTTTTCAAGAAGTTGCTGTGGATGAGCATGTACCCGCACAACAGCGTGATGACGATGAAGGCCGGGGTTCCGCCGTAGATCAGCGCCAGTCCCACCACGAAGGCGATCAGGAATCCGCCCAGCGCGGTGATGAACCACCCGGCCACGACGGTCATAACGCCCGAAATGCGGTACACGGCGCTTTCGCGTCCCCACGCGCGGTCGGCGAGCGACGAACCCATCGCCACCATGAAGCAGACGTAGGTGGTCGACAGCGGGAGTTTGAGCGAGGTGGCCATGGCGATCAGCAGCGCCGAAGTGGTCAGGTTGACCGTGGCGCGGATCATGTCGTAGGGCGCGCCGCTGTGTTCCACGTCCTCGTATTCGAAACGGCGCGAAATGCTCTCCCGGAGGTGTTTCGGGACTACGCGCTCGATGCCTGCGCTGACGTTGAGGGCCGCGCGGACGATCGTCCGCGAGAAGCCGTACTGCTGCTGGCCGGCGTCGTCCTGCGCCGAGAGCGAAAGCTCGGTTTCGGAGACGTGCATGGCCTTCTTCGAAGTCCACAGCGTGAGGATCATCAGGATGCCCGCCGTCAGCAGGATCAGGAAATTGGCCGGGACATTCTCGTTCAGCGCGCCCATGAGCATCTGCGTGTCGCCCGCTTCCCGGGCGATGGTGTAGGCGTCGAACCCGGCCACGGGCACGCCGATGAAGTTCACCAGGTCGTTGCCCGCGAAGGCGAGGGCCAGCGCGAAGGTTCCCGAAAGGATCGTGATGCGCAGGATGTTGACTTTGAAACGCTGGATGAAGAACAGCAGCAGCGAGCAGACCACCCAGCAGATGGCGATGGCCGAGGGCAGGTGGTTGTCGATCAGCTGGATGAAGGCATGGTCCGCGAGTATGGATTTGAGACCCTTGAAGACGGCGAAATAGACGATCGCCGTCAGCGAGGCCCCGCACCAGAGCGATCCGTAGCGGCGGAAAAGCGCCGTGTAGCGGAACGAAAAGATCATGCGCGAGACGTACATGACCAGCGTGCCGCAGGTGAAGGCGATCACCACCGACAGCAGGATGGCCGAAACGATACCCATGGCGCGCGAGGTGTTGATGTAGTGTCCGAGCGAGGAGACGCCCTGTTCCGGGTCGTTCGAGATTTTGTAGATCGACACGGCGATCGCTGCGCCCAGCAGGCAGAAGATCAGCGATACGGTGGTCGAGGTCGGGAGTCCCCACGAATTGTAGAGGTCCAGCAGGATGACGTTGGCGAACATGACGCCCAGGTAAAGCATCATCACTTCGTGGAAGGTGAACAGTCCGGGGTTGAACATGCCGCTGCGGGCGACCTCCATCATGCCGCTCGACGTGACCACGCCGATGATGATGCCGACGGACGCCACGGTGAGGATAATCTTCATCGAGGCGGTGTGGGAGCCGATAGCGGAGTTGAGAAAATTGACTGCGTCGTTCGTGACGCCGACGAAAAGACCTGAAACAGCGAGGATTCCCAGAATGCCGACAATGACGGTGTAGATTTCGCTCATGTTGGGGTTTTAGTGCAAATTGTGAACAAATTTACGCCATTTTTTCCGATGAAATGGTTATGACATGGATTGTTAACATTAATTTAACACAAGCTCCGGCTGCGGAATACTAAACGGCTGTCGGTGAACGTTGCACGAATACCAACCTCTCCGTCCATGAAACCTCTTCACCACCTTTGCGCAGGTTTTGCTCTGTTGCTGGCGTTCGGGGCCTGTTCTCGCGACCGTACCTATCCCGACTACTCCGTTTCTTCGGGCTTTATGCTCGATTCGCCCGGCGCCCGTGATCCGCAGGTCGCGGACAAACTTGCGGCCCTGCGGCGAAACCTTGCCCCCCCGGCTGACGCAAAAAAACGGCGGACCGAATCATCGGTCCTGGATTAAAGTGATGTAACGATTCGATATTCGGGTCGTTACATTTTTATATAGGATAATAGGTAATGAGAAAACAACGATTTGTTTTCAGCGTCTTGCGCTCAAATACCGCATTTCAAATAACTAGATGCAAAATACGAAAAAATTTTCAACCGGGCAAATTTAGGGTCTGCCCTTACCAATGTCGAGTCCCGGAGTTATTTACTCTGGAACCTGGTAAAAAGCTTGTTTTTCGGATCAGACCTTCGACAGATTTTCCGCAATCCGGATACGTAGGTAGATACGAACTTCGAATGATATGTTGCTCAGCCTAATACCTTTGCGGGATTAAAATTGGTCGTAAAATAAAGTAATGCATTCATAGTAAGCACTAAAAGTATGGTTAAAATTCCAGCCTAAATATAGCATTTCAAATTGTCTCGTTTTATAGTGTGATTTTACAATGACAAGATAAAATAAGTAAGTCGTAAAAATTAATTTATACCCGTTGGCGGAATTAAATTAGCGCATATTTAACCCTACCATGGGTTTTCTTATTAAAAGGATTTGCCAAAGTAGGAGCCGAGATGGGCTTGTTCTGTCCGTCTTACAATCTACGACGTGCTATAAAACTCAAAGGTGTACCTTCTCTTGTTGCCGCTCTCCAACAATGACCTTTGGGGGGGGGAACACCATTGAAAAACACGCATTATCAAGGCTCATATCGTTTTTTGAGCCTTGATCGAGAATCGCTTAACATAAAGATAGACCTATGTGGAGCCGCAATTGCGGCTCCGTACACTGTGATATGCGCTCTAATGCCGTTCTCGGACGACCTGGGGGGGGGCAAAAATCCCGAAATCGTTCTGAAAAGTAATGTTTTTTGGTTCTTTGCCATATTTACATGCACAGTCATATTCCCCACACCGTGTTGAAGCACCATCTAAGCGACGGATACTGCAACCCACAAATAAAGAACAAACACTTGTCCAAGCGTCCGTCATCAAACGACAAAAAAATCCCGGACGGTTCCGCATACGACCGTCCGGGAATAGTGCGGTTAATACGCCGCAGGATTACCGCGAAGCCTCGCGGATGCTGACGGCATAGCCGCCGCCGGGAGCCACCCGCTGCGTGAACTTCGACCGGGAGGTCACGACCGTCTGCTGGATGGTGTAGGCCTGCGGATTGGTCCGGTAGTGGGCGTCGGGCGCATCGGCGTAGATCGTAGCGACGTACTTTTTGCCGGGCTCCAGAAAATCGAACGCAATCTTCGACAGGTGTCCCTCCTCCCCTGCCGTCGAGCCGATGAACCATTCGCCAGTATGCTTCGCCCGCCGGGCCACGGTGATGTATTCGCCCGGCTCGGCCTCCAGATAACGGCTTTCGGACCAGTCGAGGGGCACGTCGCGGATAAACCGGAAGGCATCGGGGAAACGTTCGTAGTTTTCCGGAAGGTCGGCGGCCATCTGCAGCGGCGAGGCCATCGTGACGTAGAGCGCCAGCTGATTGGCCAGCGTGAAATTACCGTGTGCCCGATTGCCGGGATTCACTTTGGAAATATCCATTTCGAAAATACCGGGCGTATAGTCCATCGGACCGCCGATGAGCCGCGTGAACGGAAGCACGCAGACGTGGGAGGATTTCGATCCGTTGCCGGCCTGATACTCCGTGCCGCGGGCTGACTCGTTGCCAATCAGGTTGGGCCATGTGCGGCACAGTCCCGTCGGACGCACGGCTTCGTGGGCGTTGACCATAATGCGGTAGTCGGCGGCTTTCTCCAGCGCATACTGGTAGTGGTTGCCCATCCACTGGCTGTAATGATTCTCACCGCGGGGAATGATGTTGCCCACATAGCCCGATTTCACGGCGTCATAACCGTTCTCCTGCATGAAGCGGTAGGCACGGTCGATATGGCGTTCGTAGTTGCGCACCGAGGCCGAGGTCTCGTGGTGCATGATGAGTTTCACGCCCCGCTCCCTGGCGTAGTCGCGGAGCCCCTCGACATCAAAATCGGGATAAGGGGTCACGAAATCGAACACATAGTCTTTCGAATTGCCGAACCAATCCTCCCAGCCGGTATTCCAGCCTTCGACCAGCACGGCATCGAGTCCGTTGTCGGCCGCAAAGTCGATATAACGCCGGACGTTGGCGGTCGTGGCACCGTGGCGTCCGTGGGGACGGAGTTTCGTGTAATCGGTAACACCCAGCTGGACCGAGGGTACGTCGTCGGTATAAGACCAGGCGCTTTTGCCGGTGATCATCTCCCACCACACCCCGACGTATTTGCAAGGTTTGATCCACGACGTATCGGCGATTTTGCAGGGTTCGTTCAGGTTGAGCGTCAGGCGCGAAGCCAAAATGCCGCGGGCATCGTCGGAGACGATCACCGTGCGCCACGGCGTCGTGCAGGGCGCCTGCATGTAGCCCTTGTCGCCCTGCGAATCGGGCGTCAGCCACGACTCGAAAACAAAATTTTTGTCGTCGAGGTTTAGGTGCATGCAGGGATAGTCCACCAGCGCCGCTTCGTGGAGGTTGATGTAGAGACCGTCGTCGGTTTTCAGCTGCAGGGCTGTCTGCACGCCTGTCGGCGAAAACGAGGTCTGCGAGAGGTTGCCCGTGATGGCATCCTTCATCCGGGAGCGAATCTCCGACAGCCGTGAGCGGGTGTAGTCGTACTCCTGCGTATCGTAGTCGCCGGGAATCCACCACGCCGTCATGTCGCCCGGCATGGCGAACTGCGTGCGCTCCTCGCGGATCACGAAATAAATCAGGTTCCGCTGCCGAGGAAATTCGTAGCGGAAGCCCAGCCCGTCGTCGTAAAGACGGAACCGCACGATCATCGCCCGGTCGGTGGAGGGCTGGCGGAGTGTCACGGCGAGTTCGTTGTAGCGGTTGCGGATCTCGGACTCCTCGCCCCACACGGGACGCCATGTCTCGTCGAAGGACGAGCGCTCCGTGTCGGCCACCTCGAAGCCGTTGTAAAGCGAGGTCCCGGGATTGGCGGGAACCTGCGTGACGTCCATCGAGAAATCGGCCTTCGTTCCCCCGCCCTTCAGTTCGAAGCCCAGGCGGCTGGGCCGGATCACCTCGTGTCCCTTACAGGTCAGAACGTATTGCGGCACTCCCCCATCGGACAGCCCGAAGGTCATCGTCAGGTTCCCGTCGGGAGAGGTCAAGGTCTGCGCCGCAGCGACGGAGCCCGTCAAAAGGGCATAAAACAAGAAAATTCGTTTCATCATCATTTCTATGGGTTATTTATGACATAAGTACGGCGTTCGGGGCCTACTCCTTTGATGGTCAACCGCTTCCAAGAGGCAGGCAGGGCCGTTTCCCGGCACACGATCCCCTTGTCGGTGATCTCCAGTCCGCCGAAGCCGTTCATAACGGCCTGGAGCATTCCTCCGGCGCAGGTGGTGAAATAGGGGTTGTGCGAGGTCGGAGTCTCGGCCAGCACCCCGAACGGGGGCCGCAGGTTGGGCCGGTAACAGCGGCGGAACATCTCCTCGGCCTTCGCGGCGTCGCCCAGCCAGGCATACTGCACGCAGAAGACGCTGAATGCCATGGCGGGACCGTTCACGCGGTCGATCTTCGCATCGTAGTAGGCCAGATCGCGCAGCAGCAGCCCGCGGTCGGTGACGACACCGAGCGGATAGCCCAGCAGGTTGACATCGGCCTGCTTGATCTGCTGGCCTGCATAACCTGCGTATTCGAGCGTCACGCCGGCGTCGTCCCGAAGGATGCGTAGTCCGTCGGCAATGTCGCTCCAAAGAACGGGAGCTTTCTCCCCGCACGCCCGGGCAGCCTCCACGGCATTGCACAGAACGACCTTCGCGGCGCCATTGGTGAAGGCATTGTCGGTGACATTCATGGCGTATTCGTCGGCGCCGACCACCCCCGCGATCGAATAGCTGCCGTCGTCGTTGCGCACGACACGGCTCACCCAGAATGCGGCGATCTCCTTCAGCAGCGGCCATCCCGTGGTGCGGAGCCACTCCCGGTCGCGGGTCACGCAGTAGTAGTTCCAGGCGGCGATGCCCACATCGGCCGTGATATGGTGCTCCATCGGGCCCGTGATGGCCCACGTCGGGGTAGACTCCTCGCCGAACCAGTCCGACTCCCAGGGAAACATCACGCCCCGATATCCGTAGGCCGAGGCACGGCGGCGAGCGGCGGCGAGGCGGTCGGTGCGGTAGTCGACCATCGAACGGGCAATACCCTCGTTCAGCAGCAGCATGGGCGGGTACATCCACAGCTCCGCGTCCCAGAAAATATGGCCGTTGTACCCCTGTGACGAAAGTCCCATCGGCGGAATGCTCAACCGCGAACCGGCACGGCACGAAGCGTAGAGGTTGTAGAGCGCGAAACGCACGACGCGCTGGGCCTCGTCGTCGCCCTCTATCTCGATGTCGCCCTGCCACATCTCATCCCAGAGTCTACGGTGACCGGCCAGGACTCGGTCGACCGACTCATGGGCGATGTAGATGACCTGACGTTCCGATTCGCTGTAAGGATCGCTGAAATCGCGGGTCGTGCAGACGGCCCCGGCAAGCGTGAAACGCTTTGTTTCGCCCGCTTTCAGGCGCAGGCGGAGCCTCGCGGCATCATCCCGTCCCTCGTATCCGAACCCTTCGCACGCAGGAATGAACATCGACGAAGCCGAAACATCGTAACGGCCGTGCGCGGTCCGGGCATCGGTCCGGAGAATGTTCGTCGGATGGCCGTCTACAAGGAACGACCTATGCGTGCGGCGGGATGTGCGGTATTCACCCTCGGGAACCTGCATCGCGGTGCGGAAATCGGCCTCGGCATCCTGCAGGGCCGTCACTTCGACATCAATCAGCGCTGCATAGGGCATATTGCGCAGGGCGATGACCGAATAGGCGACGCGAAGCTTGCCGTCGGCGACGAACGTCGTCGTATGCTCGGCCCGGCGCATGTCGATCGTCTGCCGCCATCCGGAAATCGCGTCTCCGTCGATCTCGCGGCCGTCGACGCGCATCGTCATCGAAAAGGGATCGATACCCCGGACGGCACAGTTGACACCCGTGCGGTCGTTCAGTTCGAAGACGTGATTCAGCACCACATGACGGATGGAGAAAGGTTCTTTCCACGGCAGGATGCCCAGCATGCCGTTGGCCGTCGAGGCTCCGGTATAATCGGCGGTATAGTCGTCAGCTTCGAGCTTCCAGCCGTCGGCCGCCGCAGGGAGCGAGGCTACCCACAGCAGGACGGCGGTTCCGACGAGGCGGATCATGCGTGTTCTCATGGCGAATTAGGGCTTGGATATTTTCAGGACGACGCAGTCGTGCACCGGAATGTCGAATTCGTAGGAGGATTGCTGCGGCAGATTCCGGTGCTCCCAGAGGTCGCGCACTACCCCACTCGTGAAGCCCAGTTCAGAGGGCGTGAGCGTATACTCGAGGGGCTGGGACTCGCGGTTGAACACCGCCACGATCCGGCTGCCGTCGGTCAGCTCGCCCGTCCAGACGGAGCTCTGCGGATCGTTCGGGTCGTCCGAGAGGGGTTTGCCCGTGAAACCGTCCTGCACGAGGGCCGTCAGTTCGCGGTTCTGGTAGAACCGGAGCCGGTCGCCCGCCGTGTCGTGACGGTCGGCAACGGCCACGAGCCCTCCGGCTATCACGTTGAGCGAAACGACCGAGCGGCATTCGCCGTCCGAAGCCATCGTGTTCAGACGGATGAAATCGCCGTCGAGCATCACGCGGCCCCGGCCCGAAATGCGGGAGAAATAGACAAGGCCGTCGAACGGGTTCATCCACTGCATCCACATCGGATAGTGCACGCCCCGTTCCAGCGCGGAAAAGCGTTCCCAGCCCCCGGCCTCGGTATCAACGCTGACGCGGATCGAGTGCGCATAGTTGCGTTCGACGGCGGCGTCGCCATAGGCGTGGTTCATGGCCACCGAAAGGAACATATCGTGCTTGTCGCACTGCTCGCGCATCCACCGCAGAGCGGTTTCATACATCCAGTCCGGACGGTCGGGCCCCACACCCTCGGGACGAAAGCGATCCTTGCCGTCCTCGTAAAACGAGAGGAAATCGACACGCAGGAAGACGGCACCCATCTCAGCGTAGTGGTCGACATAGCCCCTCACCCACGCTTCGGCACCCTCCCGGTCCAGCTGCACCCAGTTGTACTGGTGCCCGTTGCGGTATTCGTTCAGGTCAACGATGTTGGCGACCGGGATGTCCGTACCCTTGATTTTGAGGCCCGACTGGGCCACCTCGCGGGGAACCCAGAGCGGATTGCCGTAGATACCCAGTTGCAGCCCCTTCGAACGGCAGTAATCGGCCCAGTAGGCATAATCGTGCTGCCAGTTGATCGACGCCCGAGAGACATAGCCGTACTCGTTGCAGACACGCAGGTCGTGTTCGGTCATCCAGCCGTCGGTCGAGACCAGCGTATAGCCGTAATTCTTCAGGTTGGCGGCCACCCAGTCGATGTTGGCCTGCCACTCGTCCTCGGGCATATAACTGTTCTTCTCGTAGTTGTACTCATAAGGACTCCAGTACATCGGAGCCTTGTGGCGCTGCTCGGGATAGACGGGCGTGTAGAGACTACAATTCACATAGGCGCTGTCGGCGACGCTGTAAAGTTTCCAGTGGACCGAGGTGTTCATCGTCAGTTTCACTTTCAGCCGCACGGAGGCCGATTCGCGGACGTTGCATTCGTCGACGACGATCCGGTTCAGTTCCTCCTGCGTCAGCACACAGGCACGCTCGCCCCGGGCGAAGCTCTTCGACCAGCTTCCGGCATCAGCCAGTGCTTCGTCGTCGATGCCGATTTCGAGCGTATAGCGGGTCGATCTGTCGTCGGCACCGCCGCTCCAAGCGATCTCCAGCGCCTGACGCGCGGCGTTCTGCTGCGAAAGCTGCACGGCATCGGCCGACACCGTGAGGTAGAAATCCGAAAGGGGACCGGCATCCGACCGCGCATCGTCGCTTTCACACGACGAAACGCACAGCGACCCCATGAGGCTTATTGCATATAAATATCCGATCATTTTCATAACAGTTTATTTTATTCGTCAGCTTGTTCGAGCGTAAAGATCACCTGCATAGCGTGTATGTCCACGCGTATCGTGTAACGTCCGGGCGTGGCGATGAGCCAGGCATTATCGTCCTGTTTGTAGTGCATGCCGCAAGCTTCACCCGGCACGACCTGCGTGTCCGGCTCGAGCGCCGTCAGCCGGGGACTCCCCCACGCCGTATCGGAGATGTCGCACATGATATTGAGACCGCCCTCGTTCAGGTGTCCAGTCCAGGTGTAATAGCGGTTGCCGTCTTCCGGAAGGAGCGTCGATTGACTGTAATCGAATCCCCAGCCCTGGGGCGCCGCGCCTCCGATCAGCCCGAGCGACGGATAGGCCGTCTCCTCGGCATCGCTCCGCACCAGGCGGAAGGTGACGGTCTGGGCCTGCATATCGACCGCTATTTCATAATTGCCGGGCGTGCGGATGTCCCACTTGTTGTCGTCGGCGGGGGTGCAGGCAAAAGGTTTGACCGTAGCATCCGGAGTGACCGGGTCGCTTGCGACCGTCGCAAGCAACTGGTACTCTCCCCAGTCGTTACCCGCAGTCCGGTTGCAGACGAATTTCAGTTCGCCGCGGTTCAGGTGTCCCGACCATTTCCACGTCGTGCCTTCGGACGCAAGCGGAGTCATGTTCCCGGCATCCCAGCCGTTGGGTGCGGCATCACCCACCATGTGCATCGCCGTGCAGTTCTCCAGCAGGCTCCGTTTGAGGGTGAACACGACCGTTCCCGCCCCCGTATCGACCGAGACGGCCCAGGTTCCCGGAACGCCGATCTTCCACATGAAGTCGCCGCGGTTCGGCTCCGACACGGCCGCCAGCACCAGCTCCTCGCTGACACCCGGGACCACGGGTTTGTCCCGCTCCGAAGCGATATACTGGTCGGTCTCCCAGGTGCCGTCGGGATCGCACGCAAAGCGCAGCGTACCGACCTTCAGGTCGCCTTCCCACGTAAAGACACGTCCGCTGCGCGTCAGCGGCGTCGCCTCCGTGATCGCCCAATCGCCGGGAGTCGCGGGACCTACCATCGCGAGGGAGGTGTAGAAGCGCCGTTCGAGCGTGAAGAGAATCGTGCGCTGCTCGGTATCCACGGTGACGGTGTATTCGCCCGCCTGCGCGATTTTCCACATATACGCATTCCGGGCAGGATCGGAGGCCCGGGTGAGGGTCATGGTCTCGCTGCGTCCCGAAACGATCTCCCTGTCGGCCTCGGAGGCGATGAACTGATCGACACCGAGCGTACCGTCGGGATTGCATAGCACACGCAGGTTTCCGGCCTCCAGCGCACCCTTCCACGTGAATTCCGGGCTGTCGCTCCCGGAACGGGTCATGGCCACGGCCTGCACCGGGTCCGTACCGCCGGGAGTCGCATCACCGAAGAGCGCGAGCGACGCGAAGACCGGCGTCGCTCCGTAGGGCGTCACATCGACATAGGAGATGGCCGACACCGCCTGCTGTTCCCCGCCGACATAAGCGGCGACACGCGCTTCGAGCGTGATGCGGCGGCCGGGTTCCTGCCGCCAGGTCTCGGTGAGCAGCTCATTGAGCGCACCCACCGTATAGGTTTTTCCCATACCGGCGGCATCGGCGGTCTCCACGGCCGTTTCGTCGCCCGAAATTCCGAGCGAGAAACGATAGATAGCGTCAGCGGCATAGTCGTTCGCATCGCTCCACGCGAAAGCCACAGCCGTTTCAGCAGCCTGAGCCTCGTCGAGAATGAGGGTCTGCGGATCGGCCGACAGCGTCAGCGGCAACAGCGTCGCATAAGTCGTCACACCGACCTGCACGACCGCCGAAAGGTTGACCGATTCGGAGCCGGTGACTGCCGCGACACGAGCCGTGAGGATCACCGGGTCGCCCGCCTCAGCACCCCACTCGCCGACGATCAGCTCCTGCAGTTGGGCTCCGGTGAACGAATGGCTGTTCGCGGCGATTTCCCCGACTTTATGCACCTTCGCAACGGGAGCGTCCTTGAGGGCGAGTTCGAGCGTATAGGCCGTTTTGCCGGCATAGCGGCTCCCGTCGTTCCACGTGAGAGTCAGGGCCGTCTGTGCGGCATTTTCGCGCGTGATGGTCACGGCGTCCTGCTCCGGGGAGAGCGTGATGGGACGGATGTCCGCTCCGCCGACCTCCTTGTCGTCGCTGCATCCCGTCCAGAGAAGCAGCCCCGACAAGAGGATGAATAGATTTTTTATACGGTTCATTTTCAGAAATTTTAAGGGTTAGCGTTTTTCAAAACTGATCGTCAGCGCGTCGATATCGAGCGTGATCCGATAGTTTCCGGCCTCGGTGACGCGCCATTTATAGTCCACGCCGCCGGGCTGCACCAACTGCACCCCCGTCATCGTCAGGTCGGTGCAGTCCTCGACGACGGGCATGAAGAAGGGAGCGTCCCAGCTGGTCTTTCCGGCCGGGAATTTCAGTTCTCCGACCACTAAGGGGCCCTCGTAAACAAACTGCGCGGTACCCTCGACCCAGGTTAGCGGAGTGGCTTTTTCGATGGCCCAGTTACCCGGAGTGGCACCCCCGACCATATAGACGAACTCGTATTCCGGATAATATACCAGCGTATGGGTCAGGCGCTTGGTGTTCACGACCAGCCGGTAGGTGGCCGAACGGTCGATCCGCAGGCGCGTGCCCTCCGCATCGGTGCAGAGCTCCATCGAGGAAGCGTCCGCCCCGCGGAAGAAGGCAGGAAGCAGGCTCGTGCGCTGTCGCGGCAGGATGTATTCGCCGGTGCGGAAACGGCCTTTGTAGCTGTACTGGCGCGAGAGGACCTCCTCGGTCATGGCCACGGCTTTCGAAGGTTCCCAGCCCAGCGCGGCGCCGTCGACCTCGACGGCATCGCCCAGCAGGTAGAGCGGCGCGGAGGGCAGTTCGTAGGTCTGCACGTCGAAAGCCGTCGTAGCGACTCCGGGCATGAGGAATTTGTCGGCCGTGAGGCGGGCGATCACCTTGCCCTCGAGCCGGGCGGATTCGCCCGGGGTGATCCCCCACCGTTCGAGGCAAAGGTCGTTGAGTTCCTCGACCGTGAAGCTGCGCTCGAAGACATCCGGTCCCAACACCTCGAGGTCGGTCGCCGTGGCGAAATTGTTGTCGGCAATGTCCATCTTGAAGCAATACTCCACCGAAACGGCGCTGCCATAGGTATAGCCCCGGTTCCAGGTGAACGTAACGGCCGTTTGGGCATTGTTCGCGGGGTCGAGCACGATCTCCTCCACGGAGGCGTCGATGCGGAGCGCTTCGCCGCCGGTCGGAGCATAGGGGCTTTTGTCCTCGTCGCATCCGGCGAATGCAAGGAGCGAAGCCAGTATCCAGATAAAATGCTGTTTTTTCATCGGTTGCGTGTTATTCCTGGGTTGACCAATAGGGATTCTGCACGAGGTTGGGATTCTTGTCCATCTCCCAGCTCGGTACGGGCATGAAATAGAACGCCTTGCGGTAGACGTGCTTGTAGTCGAGCTGCGTGCGGCGGAAATAGCCGTCGCGGGTCGTGGCGTTGACGTTCATGCCATAAACCGGCTCGTTGAGCACGTTCCCGGCCTCCTTCCAGCGGCGCAGGTCGTTGTAGCGGACGCCCTCGACGCAGAGTTCGACACGGCGTTCCATGCGGATCAGTTTGCGCATGGCGATCTGGTCCGAAGCATCGACCGCAATCTGGTCGGGACCGGACCCGTAGGTCGGAATGCCGGCGCGTTCGCGGATCTTGTTCAGGTAGACGAGGATGTCCGCATTGCCCGGGTCGCACTCGTTCAGCGCCTCGGCGTAGTTGAGGTAAGCCTCGCCCAGCCGGTAGAGGATTCCCGGACGGTAGATATAATTGTCGTTCAGCTCGTTGTGGTCGGGATGCACCTTCTTGCGCAGCAGGTAGCCCGCCTGCGGGGATTTGTAGCCGCCACCGTCCATGTCAGGGTTGTGGAACTCCGTGCGGCGGTTCGACTCGCGGAACCATGCATCGTTGTAAAGCACCGTGACGTAGAAACGCGCCTCGCGGTTGCAGTACATATTATAGGTTCCTGCGGTGGTGATTTCGCCGGGGGTCTCCGTGGGGCTTCCCTCGATCCACTCCGTGTTGCGACGGTCGGAGGCCGTCGAGTAACCGACGTCGGAATAGCCCGAGGCGGAGTCGTCGATCGGCAGGCCGTTTTTCATGAAGAAGGCGTCGACCAGCGACTGGCTCACACCCAGACCGCCGTTGCCGCCGCTGCCGCGCGGCGTAGCGTGCTTCTCGTAATCCCAGATGTTACACCCTCCGGGGCGTGCGAAAAGAATCTCCTTGTTGCCGTCGGTCCAGCGTGTGAACATCATGTTCTGGTACGACAGGAAAGGATCGATCTTGCCGTCGGCCGTCAGTTCGGTGTAAAGCCTGTAACCATTGCCTTCGGCCAGCTCGATCAGCTCCCGGCATGCTTCGGCGGCTTTCGTCCATTTCGAAGGGTCGTGCTGCGTGCTGAAAAGCGCCTCGCCCTTCTTGTTTACGTGCCCGGCATAGTCCGGATTGCCGTTCACGAGGTCGCTGGCGGCAAAGAGCAGCATGCGGGCCCGGACGGCATGGCACATGACCGACGTGGCACGGCCGAACTTGTTGTTGTTGGTATAGTAGGCCGGCAGCCCCTTGGCCGCTTCGGTCAGCTCCTTGTCGATCCAATCGACAATCGTGTAGAACGGCGTCTGGCCGATCAGCAGCTCCTCGTTGCTCGCCCCGGCATCGACCAGCCCCGGCGAGAACGGGATCGGGCCGTAGGTCTCGATCAGCAGCCAGTAGTAGTAAGCGATCATGAACCGGGCCTCGTTCTTCATCAGGGCCACCTCCGAGGCGGTCACACCGTCCTGCGGCAGGGGTTTCACATGGTCGAGGAAGATATAGGCCGAACGGATGTATTTGGGCAGTTCCGACCAGTAGTACATCTTCCATTCGGTGGCCGGCGACCAGTTGCCGGCGACCATGTGGAGCACCGTCCAGTCGAAGGTCGTCCAGGCCGTGGGCAGCGTCATGTCGTCGCCCAGCGTGTCGTAACCGGCCTTGTTCATATAGTCCCAATAGGGATCGGCGATGCCCGCGTAGATGCCGGCCAGCCAGTCTTCGGTGCGGGTCTTGTCGTTGAAGACCATTTCGAGCGTCAGCTCGTCCTCGGGCACCTGATCGAGGTAGGAGCACGATGCGAGCAGCGAAAAGCCCGCCAGCACGATAGTCAGGTATATGCGTATTTTCATGGCAGAACGGTTTTAGAAGGTTACGGAAGCTCCCAGCGAGTAACTGCGCATCGTCGGATAGATCAGTCCGTCGTTGGCTCCGACCTCGGGGTCCCAGAGTTTGAAATTCGAAAAACAGAAGAGGTTGTTGCCGCTCACGAAGAACCGGCATTTCTTATAGGTATAGCCGATCTCGACGGTCTTCACGCGCAGAAAGCTCATGCTCTTCTTCCACCAGGTCGACGGCTGCCGGTTATTGAGGCTCGAACCGTAGGAAAAACGCGGGTAGAAGACATCCTGACGCGGACTGTCGGGGCTCCAGCTGTCGGCATAGTTGGTCAGGATGTTGCCCAGCACGCCCGAACCGCTGCCGGGAATGAAGACATCGCTGCCGACGATGCGCCACGTATTGGCCGTCCCCTGCAGGAAAACACTGACATCGAGGTTCTTCCAGCGGGCACTGGCCCCGAATCCATAGACGATCTCCGGGGTCTCGGTGCCGCCGATGGGCCCCATGTCCTGATCGTCGATCACCCCGTCGCCATTCAGGTCCTTGTAGCGGATGTCGCCCGGACGGACCGAACTGTATGACTGCGTGGGAAGCCCCTCGCGCAGGATACCTTTTTCAACGTCGGCGAAATCAGCCTCGGTGAAGAGCCCGAGCGCCGTCAGGCCGTAGAGTGTCGAGACCGACTGTCCGGTATAGGAGCGGTAGGTGCCGACGACGGTCGGGGCCTCGTCTTTCTCGATGATCTTGTTGCGGGCGAAGGTGAACGTGCCCTTGAGCGAAAGGAACCAGTCGCGGCCGAACTGCTTGTTGAACTCCAGCGCCAGATCGACACCCCGGTTTTCGACGATGCCGTAGTTGGCCCACGGGGAGTCGATGAAGCCTGCCGAGCCGGGGATATTGGTGCGCTGCATGAAGATGTTGCTACGGCGCTCGAAGAAATAGTCCGCCTGCAGGTTCAGGGCATTCCAGAGCCCCAGTTCCAGGCCGATGTCGAATTTCGCGGACTCCTCCCAAGTGAGGTCGGCGACTCCCTGGTGTCCCTCCCAGCGGCCCGTATGGGCGACATTGCCCTGGGTCGTGTGGCCGCCGCTGCCGTCCGTACCCCACGAATAGCCATTGTTGGTTCCCAGCGTGGTGATATAGGCGAAGCGCAGTCCGTTGATGCGGTCGTTACCGACGATGCCGTAGGAACCGCGCAGCTTGAGCTTCGACAGCACGTCGCGGGCCGGCTCCATAAAGTGCTCCTCGGAGATCAGCCAGCCGACGGCCACCGAAGGAAAGAAGCCGAAGCGGTGATCGCGGGCGAAATTCTCCGAACCGTTGTATCCGAAATTGAACTCGGCGACATAACGGCGGTCGTAGGAGTAGGAGAAACGCCCCGCGAAGCCCTGGTTGCGGTAAGGCAGCTTCTCGCCGGTGTCGTAACTGCGCTGGTTGTAGAGCAGCATGGCATCGACATAGTGTTTGCCGAACTCGCGCGAATAGCTCACGGCGCCTTCGAGATAGGTCGTCTGCTCGCCGAATTCACCCGACGAGGCATGGTCGAGAAACTCCTGTCCGTAGCTGGCGATGTTCATAATCAGGTTGCCGTCGTCGTCGCGCCCCGTGGCCGGATTGTAGTAATCGGGCGTCTTTCCGCGCCGCACGAGGCTGGCGTTCGAACTGTCGAAAGCGAAGGTCACACGGGCCCGCAGACCCGGGGTGATGAATTTCAGGTTCTGCTCGAGCGAAGCCTGACTCTCGATCTTGGAGTTGGAGAGACGCTGGTAGCCGGTCTGCGTGGCCAGCGCCCAGGGATTCTGGTTGCCGTCCTTGCGGGCGACCTTTCCGTTGGAATAGATGGTCGGATGGACGAACGGCGGCGTGTTGAAGGCTACGTTGAACAGGTCCTCGATGTCGTGGTTGACCTTGTTCTGCCGCTGCAGGTAGCCGCCGATGTTGATTTTCAGCAGCGTGGTTTTGGTGATGTCCACATCGACGTTCGAACGGACGTTGTAACGGGTCAGCTTGGTCGAACCGTCCCACGACTGGCTGTCGTCGCGCTCCATGATGCCCCGCTCGTTGTAGACCGAGGCCGTGACATTGTAGCGCAGCACGGGCGAACCGCCGTTGACATTGACGTTCACGCGCTGGTTCCAGGCATGTTTCTTCGTGATGGCGTCGATCCAGTCGACATCGGGATAGAGGTCCGTATCGTACCGGGATTTCGTGAGGCCGATCTGCTTTTGAGAGAACGGCAGCGTGATGCGGCTGTCCGACGCGATAGCGTTCATGACCTCCATATAGGTGGTCGCATCGACGAATTCCGGGAGCTTCGTCGGCTCGCTCATAGCGACCTCGTAACGCAGCGAGACTTTCGGAGGTCCCACCTCGCCGCGTTTGGTGTTGATCAGGATCACACCGTTGGCACCCCGCACGCCGTAGACGGCACTCGCGGCGGCATCCTTCAGGATCGAGAACGACTCGATCTCGGCCGGGTCCATGTCGTTGAGCGAACGCTCGACGCCGTCGACCAGCACCAGCGGCGTGGAGCCTCCGGCGAAGGTGCTGATGCCGCGAATCCAAAAGTCTGAATTGTCCTTGCCCGGCTCGCCCGTGCGCTGCACGGCGATCACGCCCGAAAGCTGCCCCGCAAGGTTGTTGCTCAGCGAGCGGTTAGTACCGATCTGCAGGTCCTTCGGGGCGAGGCCCTCGACGGCTTCCGCTGCGTACCGTAGCCCACAACGACCACCTCGTCGAGTTCCGAAACCTGCTCTTCGAGGATGACATGGAGATTGATCCGGCTGCCGACCACGATTTCCTGCATCTGGTAGCCGACGAAGCCGAAGCTCAGAACGCTTTTCTTGTCGGGGACATCGATGAAGAAACGGCCTTCAGCATCGGTCGTAACGCCCTGCGAGGTGCCTTTGAGCAGGACCGTAACGCCGACCATCGGCTCTTTTCCCTTATTAACGACCAGGCCGTTAATCGGGATCGTTCCCGCCGAAGCCGCCGCCGCAGACAGAAACAGGGCGAGGACAGACAGCATTGCGCGTATACAACAAGGTAGAGTTTTTCGCATACTCCGGTTGGTTTAGGTTATTGTTATTAGATTAGCCGGCGGCAAACGAACCTGCCGCTCTGAAGACAAATTTATACCGCCGCCGAGCCTCCTGCAAGAGCAGGGAGCTAAAAAGTAGTGGTTTTTTCGAAGAATTCAGCTAATAATCAACGATATGAATAAACACAACCGATTTATATCGGTAGCGCTCCCGGTAGTGGAGGGAATCGCCTCCGGGCTATTTCAGCCCGTCGCTGCCGATCTCCTCGGCTATGCCGATGCGGGCGACGAAATGTTCGAAGCGGCTGCGATCCACACAAGCCTTGTTGCGGGCCGAGGTCCGGTTGTTATAGACCGTCGAGAGCGAACAATGCAGGAACTGCGCGATCTGCACGCTGTCGGTGATACCCAGCCGGACGAGCGCATAGATGCGCAGTTCGGTGGTAAGTGCGTCGGGAGCCTTCAGCACGATGCGTTCGGAGGGCTTCAGCAGTTTATTGTACTCCTCCACGAACGACGGAAAGAGTTTCAGAAAGGTGATATCGAAATTGTTGTAGAACAGCTCGAGGTTCTCGCGGGCGAACGCCGCCGGGTCCAGCGCCTTGCGCAGCGCGTCGCGGTTATTGCCGTCGAGCAGACGTGCGATGCGCTTGAGGCGCGAATCCATCTGGTCGATATAGTTCAGGCAGAAATCCATATACCGCACGATATAGGTCTGCTTGATGAGGTTCGACTCGCTCAGATGGCTGTTCAGCTCTTTCAGTTCGTTATTCAGGGCCGCCAGCCGGAGCCCCACCCGGCGGTTGTTCCGGTAGAGTTTATTAAATAGGTAAGTGCCGCAATGAGCAGCACCACCAGCAGGGCCAGAAAGGAAAGGCTGATGTAAAGATTGCGCTGCTGGCGGTTGCGGCGTATCTGATAGTCGTTGTCAATAATCGGCAGCAACTGCGACACCTTGACCAGCCGTTTCTGCGAATTGCAGTAGTTGGCATCCTCGAGGGCCACCTTCAGATAGCGGTAAGCCCGGTTGATCTCGCCGTCGGCATAGAGCATCTGCGCCAACCGGTGGAGCGAAACATACTCCTTGATGCCGGTCTTCAAGTCGATGATGGCCGAACGGACATAGAAACGTTCGGCCTCGCCGCGCGTCCCGCCGCCGTGGATGCAGGTTTCGGCCAGCAGGTAGTAATAGATGGCCTCCTCGCGCATATTGGTCTTCATGCGTTCGGCATTCGTCTCCAGCCATTCACGCGCTTCGGAATGGCGGTTCTCGAGATTCAGCAGGTTGGCTTTCGTATAGTAGTAGCTGCTGCCGTCCTCGTTAGGCGACTGCGATCCGAGCAACGTCGTATAGGCATCGTGCAGGAGTTCGTAGTGGTGCCGCTTGAGTTCGGGATTGTCGATCGACTGGTAGACGTCCTCGTAAAGCAAGCTATAGATATTGTGGTAATAACTGTGCAAGAACGGAGTGAAATGGCGGGTCGACATGGCATTGAGTATCTCGAACGCATCTTGATTCAGTCCGGCAATGGCATAGATCTGCGCGAGGTTGAGGTCCGTTTCGAGTATCTTCAGACTGTCGCCGCTCCTGAGCGCCAGCTCCTTTTTCAGCAGGGCGTAATGGATGGCCGTATCGACTTGATACGAAAGATACTCGTTAAACAGCCGCCCGTAATCGTAGAAACGTTCCTCGGGGGAGAGGCTGCCGTGAGCGAGCCGGTATTTGATCTCTTCGAACTGCCCTTCGCGCCGCGCCGCATAGACCTCCCGGTTGGCAATGACCCGGTCGAGTTCCCGGAATTGTTTTCCGAGATTTTCGGCCGGCTGCGCCCCGGCCGGAAGGGCTGCAGGCAGTAAGAGCATCAGAGAAAGCAGCAAACGAATTTTCATGATCGATTTTAAAGAGGTACTACCGGAATCCCGAGTAAAAATAGACATAAATTCCCGGATATGCAAAATCGCGGTGCCCTAGTCGCAGGATTGCAAAAAAAACGGGGCAGCAATCCGAAAACCGCCACCTCGTCAAGACGTTATCCCGTTTCCGTGCGGGAAAGGACTCGTGAATTACTTCTGGTCGCTGATCTTGCTCTGTTTTTCGAAGAGCTTGCCGAAAGCGTCGTCAATCTCGGTACGCAAGGCAGCGTAGTGCTTGCGGACGAGCGACGTGTTGCGCGGCTCGGCGGGATTCATCGCATTGGCAAACAGATCGTTGCGCATGAAAACGGTCTCCTGCATCACCTTGAAAATTTCCTTCTCTTTCAAAGGCTGGAAACAGATAGCTATATCACAGTCAAATTTGGTTACAGTTTTATTTTGGCTCTTCTTTTCTGTTCTTCCATCCTGCGGCGGCGTTCCGCGGCGGCTATCGCCATTGCT
>ENA-OROM01001531-OROM01001531.1-human-gut-metagenome-genome-assembly--contig:-NODE-1531-length-20880-cov-6.183193_pt1 | contig 20880 bp, 12 predicted proteins | sample MGYA00242129_ERZ509050 | MGnify/ENA primary metagenome ERZ509050 (study PRJEB26280, sample SAMEA2338701) | human gut metagenome | biome: human gut; feature: human-associated habitat; material: faeces...
GCAGCATTTTTGCTGTCGTAAGGTTTTTCTGAGGAAATGAATGCTGCTTCGATTTCTGTAGCAATTCTGTTGACCGGATTGTAGGGGCCGATGCCCACATCGGCCCGTTGGGAAGTTACGACTTCGCCGGAGATCCCCGTAAAATCGGTGCATTCTGCCGGGCCGATGTGGGCATCGGCCCCTACAGTTAAATGGGCAGGTGCCTACGGATTCGCATTGGATTTCCGCTTCTCGCTGCTGCCTGCCGCAACCTCTCAGGCGCTGCGCGCCAGCTCCCCTTGAAAGGGGAGCCTCGGGGTGCCGCTTACTCTTGGAACGGGACAGTTCCGTCGGGGAGGGTGAAGACGTCTTCGAAGGTCTCGTCTCCGGCGGCCAAAATCTCGAGTCCGGTCTGGATGGCGTCATAAATCGTTTCGCCGCCGGATTTGAGGATGCTTTCGGTCAGAAGGCCGTAGCTGAGGCTGATCCAGCATTCGCGGCGGACAGTCCCCTCCTCCGAGGCGGCGAAGATCTGCTGGCCGGAATCATAGCGGTCGTCGGTGATGAATTCGCCGTCGGTGATGGAGGCGGGCGGCATGGCTCCGACCTGTTCATAGGTCGGGATACCGATCAGCTCGTCCATCGTCGCGTCCTGGGAGGCCGCAAGCGTGCGTACCGTTTCATCCCCGGCGTACCAGACATAGAGCGTCTCGCCGTCGGTCAGGATATGCTTTTCCCCGCTGGCGGTCGTCAGGACAGCGCACACGCGCGTGTCCGCGACCCAAAGCTCGGCGGATGTCTCGGATACAGCGCCGTTCATCTGGCGGGTGATGGTATAGGTCTGATGGTAATACTGCGGGCGGCGCAGGCTGCGCACGATGCTCTGCACGTTTTCGCGCGTGACCTCAAGCAGCGCAGGCTCATTTTCGTCGGGCTGAAGCTCCGGCTGGGTGCTCTGCGCCGCGTCCGGCAGGACGATGGCGTCGCGCTTGTTCTGCTGCATATTGCCGACAAACAGCGCGCCGATCACGACGATCACAGCCAGCGTCGCAAGAATGAACATCAGCAGCGTCCGTCTGTTTTTCTGGTTCTGCTCCGTCGTCCGTCACCGTCCTTTCGTTTTGCGTTCAATCAGGCGTTAAAATCGGCGGGCTTTTCCGCTGCGCGGCCAAAGTGCCACAAAATCGCCTGCACGATGCGTTCGCTTGCATGGCCGTCGCCGTAGGGGTTGACGGCCTTTGCCATACGCGCATACGCGGCGGGGTCGTCCAGCAGCTTGTCCGCAAGCCGCACGATCTCGTCCTTTTCCACGCCTGCGAGCTTTGCCGTTCCGGCGGCGATGGCCTCCGGGCGTTCTGTTTCGCGGCGCATGACGAGGACAGGCTTGCCGAGGGCAGGCGCTTCCTCCTGCAAGCCGCCGGAGTCAGTCATGACCATATAGCAGCGGGCAATGAGATTGTGCATTTCCTCCACGTCGACCGGATCGATGAGGTGAACGCGGTCGTGGCCGCCCAGAATCGGGAAAACGCATTCGCGCACGACGGGACTCAGGTGGACGGGATAGACGACCTCCACATCGGGGTGCGTCTGCACGATCTCCAGAATGGCGTGCATGATGGCCTCCATGGGCTTGCCGTAATTCTCCCGCCGGTGGCAGGTGACGGCGATGATCCGGTGGTTCCGGAAATCCAGCTCGTTCAGAAGCGCCGTCGGGAAGACGAAATCGGGCTTCACGGTGTACTGCATGGCGTCGATGGCCGTGTTGCCGGTGATGAAGATATCGCCCATGATGGCCTCACGGCGGAGATTATCCGCGTTGGCCTTTGTCGGGGAAAAATGCAGATCGGCGATATCGCCGACGAGGGTGCGGTTCATCTCCTCCGGGAAGGGGGAGTATTTGTCCCAGGTACGCAGGCCGGCCTCGACGTGGCCGACCTTGACCTGATGGTAAAACGCGGCAAGCGCGCCTGCGAATGTCGTGGACGTATCGCCGTGGACGAGGACAAGATCGGGTTTGACGGTATCCAGAACGCTGTCCATGCCGAGAAGCGTCTTGGTGGTGATGGTGGAGAGCGTCTGGCGCTTTTCCATGATATGCAGGTCATAATCGCCCGTCAGCTGAAAGATCTCCATGACGGAATCGAGCATTTCCCGGTGCTGGCCGGTCAGGCAGACGATGCTTTCGATCTGCTCGCTGGCCTGCAGCGCCTTGACAAGCGGCGCCATTTTGATGGCCTCCGGCCTTGTGCCGAAGACGGACATGACTTTCATCTTATTCATGCGGTTCCTCCTGTTTTTCTTCCGGCTCGTCCTCTGCCGGGTCGTTCTTCGCGAAGATCAGCTTGAAGCCGATAGCGCTGACGATGAAGATCGCGGCAATGAGAATCAGCGCCTTGAGTTCACCCGAGGACGTCAGCAGCACGGCGGCCAGCCCTAAAATGCCGGTCAGCATATAGGCGATGGCGACGGCCTGCTTCTGCGAGAAGCCCATGTCGATGAGGCGGTGGTGGAAATGGCCGCGGTCGGCCTTCATCGGGTTCTGGCCGTGGGCAATGCGGCGCAGGAAGGCAAAGCTGATATCAAAGATCGGGATGCCGAGAATGAGGAACGGCACGGCGAAGGAAATGATGGCGTACATCTTGAACAGGCCCGTGATGGAAAGCGTGGCAAGGATATAGCCGAGGAAGGTCGAGCCGGTGTCGCCCATGAAAATCTTTGCGGGGTTCATATTATACGGAATAAAGCCGAGGCACGCGCCGAAGAGCGCGCAGAGGATGACGGCGATGTTGACCTCCTTCACCATGAGCGCCACGACGATCAGGGATGCTGTCGAGATGGCGGACACGCCGACGGCGAGGCCGTCGAGGCCGTCGATGAAATTGACGGCGTTGGTGATGGCGACGATCCAGATGATCGTGACGGGGATGGACAGCCAGCCGAGATTGAGATAGGTCGCCTCGGAGAAGACGTTGGGGTTGGAGACGAACTGGATCGTGCAGCCGTGCCAGACGGCGACGCCCGCGGCGGCGATCTGGACAAACAGCTTCGGCAGCGCCTTGAGCGCCATGATATCGTCCAGAACGCCGAGAATGACGATCATGATGGAGCCGAGCAGAATGCCCTGCATCTGCCGGTCGATGTCCGCAAAGACGAGAACCGACAGTAAAAACGCCAGAAAGATCGCCAGACCGCCCATGCGGGGAATGGGGACCTTGTGCATACGGCGGTTATCCTTGGGCACGTCGATCGCACCGACCTTGCAGGCCAGCGCCTTGACCATCGGCGTGGACGCGAACGACACAGCAGCAGCGACAAGCATCGCCAGCAGCATATAAACGACTTGTTTTGTTGTCATAATGATTGATTAACCTTGTTGGAGGCCGACGTTCTGCTCATGTAGGGGCCGATGCCCACATCGGCCCGGCAGAATATGGCCGTTTTTGCGGAAATCTACGGCAAATTCGGCACTTCCCAACGGGCCGATGTGGGCATCGGCCCCTACTGGGAAGCAGCGTGCTTCATGCGTTACCGCGCGACGAAGCCGACTTTTTTGTAGACCTTGCGGAGGGTCTTGTTGGCGAGATAAGATGCGCGCTCAGCGCCCTCCTTGTAGATGCTTTCCAGATACGCCTTATCGCCAAGCATCTGCTCGGTTTTTTCGCGGATGGGACGGACAAGCTCGACAACGGCTTCGCCGACGGCGGGCTTGAAGACGCCGTAGCCCTGATCCGCAAACTCGGCCTCGGCCTGCTCGATGGTCTTGCCGGTGGCGGCGCAGTAAATCGTAAGAAGATTGGAGATGCCGGGCTTATTGTCTTTGTCAAAACGGACAGCCGTCTCGCAGTCGGTCACGGCGCGCTTGAATTTACGCATGATATCCTCCGGCTTGTCCATGAGGAACACGCAGCCGTCGGGGTCGGACTTGGACATTTTATTGTCCGGGTTGCCGAGGCTCATGATGCGCGCGCCCATCTTGGGGATGAACGCCTCGGGGAGCTTGAAGGTATCGGGGAAGGAATTGTTGAAGCGCGCGCCGATGTCACGGCAGAGCTCGACGTGCTGGCGCTGATCCTCGCCGACAGGGACAAGGTCGGTCTGGTAGAGCAGGATATCGGCGGCCATGAGTACGGGATAGGTAAAGAGGCCTGCGGTGATATTATCTGCGTGCTGCTGCGATTTCATTTTGAACTGCGTCATGCGCGACAGCTCACCGAACTGCGTATAGCAGCCAAGCACCCAGGAAAGCTCCGCGTGCTGCGGCACGTGGGACTGAATGAACATGATGTTCTTCTGCGGGTCGAGTCCGCAGGCGATATACTGCGCGAGCTGCTCCAGACTTCTGCGGCGCAGATCAGCCGGGACCTGCCGGACGGTAATGGCGTGCATATCGACGATACAATAGACGCACTCATATTCGTCCTGCAAAGCGACCCAGTTTTTGATCGCCCCCATATACGAGCCGAGCGTCAGATCGCCGCTGGGCTGGATGCCGGAAAAGATACGTTTTTTTTCGTCCATGATACGTCCTTCTTTCTATTCGATAGATGCGCATATCATAGCACAAACCGCCGGAATGCGCAATCAATGATTGACTGTTTCTGAAAAAAACTATATAATAACCATACTTTTATATTGGAGGAACACGCATCATGGATTTTTTTGAGCAGATGGAAGCGCGCATCCCGCACGGCGAGGTCCGCACCCGCTTTGCTCCGAGCCCCACGGGCTATATGCACGTCGGCAACCTGCGCACCGCGCTCTATACATGGCTGATTGCCCGCCGCCACCACGGCAAGTTCATTCTCCGCATTGAGGATACCGATCAGGGCCGTCTGGTCGAGGGCGCGGTCGACGTGATCTACAAGACAATGGCCGAATGCGGCCTGACGCACGACGAAGGGCCGGACGTCGGCGGGCCGGTCGGGCCGTATGTGCAGTCCGAGCGGCGCGACCTGTTCGGCAAATACGCGAAGCTGCTGTGCGAAAAGGGCGGCGCATATTACTGCTTCTGCCAGAAAGGCGACGAGGAAGACGCCGGAAGCGAGACGGGCGAAATCAAAAAGCACGTCTGCGCCTGCCGCGATCTGCCGCTGGACGAGGCAAAGAAGCGCGTGGAGGCGAGCGAACCGTTCGTCATCCGCCAGCGCATCCCGCATGAGGGCACGACGACGTTCCACGACGCGTCCTTCGGTGATATTACGGTAGAAAACAAGGAGCTGGAGGATCAGGTGCTGCTGAAATCCGACGGCCTGCCGACGTACAACTTTGCAAACGTCGTCGACGACCATCTGATGGGCATTACGCACGTCGTACGCGGCAGCGAATATCTGTCCTCCGCACCGAAATACAATCTGCTGTACGAAGCCTTTGGCTGGGAGATCCCGACATATGTCCACTGCTCCCCTGTCATGCGCGACGCGCAGCACAAGATGTCCAAGCGCCACGGCGACCCAAGCTATGAGGATCTCATCCGCGAGGGCTATCTGACCGAGGCTGTGCTGAACTATGTGGCGCTGCTGGGCTGGAGCCCGAAGGGCGAAAACGCGGAGCGCGAATTCTACACGCTTTCGGAGCTGGCCGAGATTTTTGATATCTCCGGCATTTCGAAGTCCCCTGCCGTGTTCGATATCAACAAGCTGCGCTGGATGAACGCGGAATATATGAAAAAGCTCAGCCCCGAGGCATTTTTCGCCAAGGCCGAGCCGGTTCTGAAAACAGTCATTACGAATCCCGCGATTGATCTGAAGGCCGTCGCCGCGCTGGTGCAGCCGCGCTGCGAAATTCTGTCCGATCTGCCGGAGCGTGTGGACTTTATCGACAGACTGCCGGAATACTCCACGGAGCTGTATGTCCACAAGAAGTCCAAGACGACGCTGGAGAACAGCCTCTCCTCCCTGCGTGAGATTCTTCCGGTGCTGGAATCGCTGGAGGTCTGGACGAACGAAGGTCTGTATGAAGCGCTCGTCGCGCTGGCGGCGAAGCTCGAAGTCAAGAACTCCGTCGTGCTCTGGCCGCTGCGCGTAGCCGTATCCGGCAAGGCCTCGACCCCCGGCGGCGCTACGGAGCTGTGCGCGCTGCTTGGAAAAGAGGAATCCATTGCGCGTGTAAAGGCAGGCATTGCACTGCTGGAGAAATCATAAAAAATAAAACGCCCGTATCGAAGCCACCTTCCCTTGCGTTCAAGGAAGGGCTTTGATGCGGGCATTTTGTAGGGGCCGATGCCGGTCACAGCCGTTCGCGACGAAGGAGCGTTACGGATGTGGGTCTGCCGCTTGCCGGTACACATCGGCCCGTTGGGAAGCTGCGAATTCGCCGGAGATTTCATAAAAATCAGTGCATCCTGCGGGCGGACAGAGTCGTCCGCCCCTACGGGATACGTGAGAAAATGAAGTTTCGCTGTAGGGGCCAACAACTCTGTCGGCCCAGTGGGAAGTTACGGATTTGCCGAAGACTTCCGTAAAAACGGTGCATTCTGCCGGGTCGATGTGGGCATCGACCCCTACGCTGGCGCGGTGGAGCCTTTATTCTGCTTATTTCGTTTATGATACCCGCAGTCGCAGTAGGGGCCGCCGGAGGCGAGGGTGTATTCGCGCACGGCGATCACGCCGGGAAAATCGAGGTTATAGATCCTGCAGGAGCCGTTGTCGCAGCTGCGGCCCGTGTCGTCCAGTCCGCAGCCGAGGTTGACGACCGCCGCGTTCGGATGCTCGCGCAGATAGTCCCGCACCTCCCATGCAAGGTCGTTCTGGCGCATGGCGGCCTCCAGAAAGCCGAACTGCTGCATGAGACTCTTGGACTTCTGGGACAGAAGTGAAAAATCGTAATCGATCTGATTGATCAGGCGCAGGGCTGTCTCGTCGCGGTAAAGGTTCGGATACAGCTCCGAGCACATTTTCCGCCCGTAGAGTGGAATGACGAGCGTTTCCTGCACGGTATTCTTCTCAATATGGTATTTCATAGCTTCCTCCGTATCAGTTAGCTGCATCTAACCGTTGTGCTGTCAAAACACCGCCGGGGCGGTTTTCTTTATTTTGACACAGCTTTCGGCTTTTTTCAAGAGGGTGGGACAAATGCGGTATATTTTTTTCAAACCGCTTGCAAATCACGCCCATATCGTGTATAGTAGCAGACGGAAAAGCACAAGATTTTGCTTTTTCTAACAATTTGATATTGCCATCCGATGTACAGTAACCGAAGCATGCCGCCGGGCAGGCTTCGGCGCAAGAGAAAGGGAAAACCACTCGACCGGAGCTGTGCGCACAAGACCGTTCCGAAGCAGCGAAAGCTGTCTGGACGAAAGTCAGTCATTGCGGAAGCGATTCCGTGAGAAGACAGGAAACGGGCGCGGAAACAGAGGTTCTGTTTCCAGAGTGCAAGTCAGAAGAACTGCTGTCTGCGCCGCATTCGCGGCGGAAAGGATGAATGCGTGGGACGAGCTCTGCCTGTAGCATTCGGAACAGGTGCGCCGTTTTTCCTCACAGGAAAAGCAGCGTATTTTGTTTCTTTGGAGATCCGCCCGCCATTTTGTCAAAATGGCGGGCTTTCGTTTCTCCCAAAGCCGTCTGCGCCCCCTGTTTCCGCTCCTATTTAATAAGGAGCTTGCGATAGATATTTTGATTCTGGAGGAAAAATGTATGAAGAAACGAATTCTGAGCCTGCTGCTCGTGCTCGTGATGCTGCTGAGCCTGCTGCCTGCAGGCGTTCTGGCAGCAGAGGGCGATGTCAGCGTCACACTGTCCGGTATGCACGACGCACAGGTCAAGTCCCTGAAGCTGTATACCTACATGGGCGGCGTGAAGGGCGCGGACGATCTGCTGGCTGAAAAGACAGCCGCAGACGGCGCGTATACCATCGACCTTGCGCCCGGCGCTTACTGGGTTGACGGCTATGACGCGAACAATGACCGCAACGGCGGCGTGGTGATCGACGTCAGCAGCGACAGCAGCAGCTTCAAGCTGCAGCGGATGTATCAGATCTCCGTCAACCCCAGTGCATGGGTTAAGGACACAGACTATACTCTTTCGCTGCGCGTAACCGACGCCTCCGGTGCAGAGCGTAAGGCGGAGTTTGGCTCGGCCATAAATTGGGGCAAGACCTACACAAGCTGCCTGTTTGTCGTTGGTGATACAGTCAGCGTGACAGCCACGCCGAACGCGGAAACGCATCCGAACTACAACCCGGCTACCGCTTCCAAGACCCCGACGATGAACGACAGCCTCAGCCTGACCTGCAAGGAATTCGTCACGGTCACGGTCACCGCACCGGAGGGCTCGACCATCGACGCCGGTACGCTCGCAAAATACTATGTGTTCAGCTTCCTTGAGCCGTTCGCGCGTTCCGTCGAGGACGGCACGGCCACGTTCCATCTCGACAAGAACACGGATTACTTCTACCGTGTCCGCCATCCGCAGGGTGCAACATACTGGAACTACGTCAGACTGAGCGCCGACGCAGCGTACACGGTCACGGAAGAGGATCTCGGCCTGACCGGTGATTTCAGCAAGAGCACGATCTATCATTTTGAAAACAACGTCTACGACCGTGCAGGCATTTACCTGAACATCAACACCAAGGGCTATAAAAACATGGCCGTTGGCGATACGTTTGAACTCAACTCCTTCCGCAACTGGTTCGCGATCGAAAGCTTTATGAACGCCAAGGTCGCACTGCCGGAGATGCACTATCAGGTCATCGATGTGAACGGCAATGCCAGCGACGTCGTGACCATCACGCCGAACGCGCTGAACAGCAACGTCGCTGTGATGGAGGCCAAGCACGAGGGCACGGCAATCGTGCTCGTAACCTATGACGCAATGACCCATATGGCTGGCCAGACCAGCACGGCCTCACATCGCTTCTCCGCCATCTGGCCGGAGTTGACGGGCGTGTTTGTCGTGAATGTCGGCGCGGACGGCAGCGCCATCCAGACCAATATGAATCTTGACCGCATGGATGCGGTCATCGAGAAGGATGAGGCGCGGCAGCTCGATGCGGAGCATGACATTCTGTTCTACACTGGAACAGAGGGTGCAAGTTACAGCTTCAAGCCCGAAGCGGGCTGCACCGTGAGCGTCCTGCGCCCCACCGTGACCGCTGCGTCTATGACGTATTCCGGCGGCTTCACAAACACTGGCGTCACAACCGCTGAAGACGGCACTGTGACCGTCAGCGGTCTGATCACCGGCCGCAATATCATCAAGGTCACGAAGGGCGGCCTTTCGACCTATCAGGTCGTGACGGCACGCGGCGTGAGCTACAAGTTTGTCAACGCGGAGGGCACGGAGCTGACGCAGGAAGAGCTGGCTGCCATCAAGCCGGGCGATTCCGTCACGATCCAGTTCTCCAACCTGATCAGCCCCAAGGAAAAGCTTTCCGGCGCGTATAACTTCAACTTCTCCCTGTATATGCAGGGCCCGGACGGCACCTTCTTCAAGAGTGATCCCGGTGGAAACTTCGGCGTTTATGACTTCAGCGGCAACCCTGAGCGGCAGAAGCTGACTGTCACCATCCCGAAGTTCTGGGCTGAGGAGACCTACACGCTGAGCGGCGCGATCAAGCAGGCGGGCTGGCCCGGCGTTCCGACGCACCGCGGCATCACCTATGCTGTGGGCACGAATCCCGGCTTCGACGCGCCCAAGACGGCAGGCATTCTCAGCCGTCTGCCGGAGATCACGATCCCGGTCGTAAAGCTTGACTTCCTGACCGGCAAGCTGATTTTCCAGGATCAGAATGGCACATCCATTGACCGCAAGAACCTGACCGTCACGCTGGCGGACAGCACAGGCAACGGCATTGCGGTTGCGGAAGACGGCACGTTCAAGGCTTATGCCGAGGAATACTTCTACACCGTTTCCGGTGCTGGCGTTGAATACGCCACTGGCAGCGTCACCATGAAGGAGGAAGGCCCCAACGAATTCACCATCACCCTGCAGGCAACCGCAGCGGGCGCATGGGACGGCAAGACGCAGACCGAACCGCAGACCGACGAAAACGGCGTTTACCAGATCGGCACCGGCGCGGAGCTGGCATGGTTCGTCGCGAAGAGCAAGGACGCGGACGTTTCCGGCGTTCTGACGGCCGATATCAACCTCGGCAAATACGCATGGCTGAACATCTCCTCCAGCAAGAAGGTCGTGCTTGACGGCGCAAGCTTTGAGATCACCGGCCTGAACGCCACGGCTGGCCTGTTTGCGCAGATCGGCTCGAATTCCTACATCCATGATCTGACCATCCGCGGCGCAGTTTCCGGCAAGGGCAGCGCAGGCGCGATCGTCGGCTATGCCAGCGGCACTGCTCCGAAAATCGCGAACTGCTTCAACTACGCAGTCATCACCTCTACCGGCAGCAACGTCGGCGGTCTTGTGGGATACACCTATCAGAACGCCGTGATCGAGAACTGCGCGAACTTCGGCGCTGTCACCGGCGGCAGCAGCGCCGGCGGCATTATCGGCGGCACAGTCAGCAACGGCTCGACCATCACCGGCTGCTATAACACCGCAGAAATTTCCGCGACCGGCAGCAAGGCTGGCGGCATCATCGGCGGCACCAGCAGCGAAATGACTGTTACAAGCTGCTACAACACCGGCAAGATCTCCGGCACGGCCTCCGGCGGCATCGCAGGCGAGGTCAAGGGCAATGTGAACTGGAGCGGCACTGTGCAGGGGAAAATCACCATCTCCAGCTGCTACTCCACCGGCGAAGCGGGCAGCGCCGTATTCGGCACGGTTGACACTGCTTCCTCCGAGATTTCCAAGTGCTATTATCTGAACACGCTGAACGCGGACGCGAACGCCGAAGCGCTGAACGAAGCTGACCTCAAGGACGCCGACCTGTCCGACGCGTTCGGCCCGGTCTGCGGCGGCTATCCCGCGCTCAGATGGCAGACCGACGCGACCTTCCACGAGGCGAACGGCGAGGGCACGGTCGTTGACCCACTTTGCACCGTGAAGGGCTATACCCGCTTCACCTGCAGCGAGTGCGGCGAAAGCTACCGCACGGCTTATACCGCACCGCTCGGCCACGACTTCTGCGAGGATCTGGACGGCAGCGACAACAGCTGTGTCCTGACGGCTCCCACCTGCACGCAGCCGGGCAAGATCGTCCGTACCTGCCGCAGAGACGGCTGCTCGGAAACGAAGGAAGACATCGTTCCCGCCAAGGGCCATACGCCCAAGGACGGCACCGAGCAGGTCTTCACCGGCTATAAGACCTACGAATGCGCCGTCTGCGGCAAAACCTACACGGTCTGGGACGACGACCGCCTCGGCCACGTCTCCTACCCCGAGCAGACTGTCACCTCTATCAGCGTTTCCGACAACGGCAATTACCCCTGGGTCTACAATGCCGATCTGGACCGCTTTGAGAGCAGCAACCAGGAGCAGGACAAGACAAGTTCCACGACCTCGTTTGCCTTTACGCTGAGCGCACCCACCGTTCTGCGCTTCGGCTACGGCGTTTCCTCGGAAAACGGCTATGACAAGCTGACCATCACGCTCGCAGAAGACGGCGGCAGCACGGAAACGCTGGCCGACGCTGTCAGCGGCGAGAAGAGCGGCAGCATCAAGAAGCAGCTTGCAGCAGGCAGCTACACACTGACGCTCTCCTATGTGAAGGACGACGCCTCCAAGGGCGGCTCGGATATGGCGTATGTCAGCGTTCTGACGCTGGCCGGCATGGCCCGCGTGATCGTGGAGAACACCACGTTCCCGAAGGCGGAGGGCGCTGTCTGGGAAGGCACGCTGACCGACACCTGGATCGAGCTGACCGACGAATCGACCATGATGGGCTGCGTTGTGGAAGCACTGGATGGCCACACCGTCGTCGGCGCGGAAAGCAACTACATCTCCTCCATTGACGACCTCAAGGAGCAGCAGGGCGGCTCGATGTCCGGCTGGATGGGCACGCTCAACGACTGGTTCACAAACTTTGGCTTTGGTGAATTTACCGTTGCAAAGGGCACGCTCCATGCGGGCGATGAGATCCGCGTCATGTACACCCGCAATGCTGGCGTGGATCTCGGCGGCGACTGGGAAAGCACCGACACCCGCCTCAAAGCGCTCACGTTCAGCACCGGTAAGCTGGCGCCCAAGTTCAGCGGCGACACCTTCACCTACACCCTGACTGTGCCGGATGACACGACCCGGCTGCTCGTCACGCCGACGGCGGCAAACAAGAACTATCAGGTCCGCACCTATCTCGGCACGCAGGTTACGGGCCGCGAATATTCCCGCACGTCCCTGATCCCCATCGCAAATGGCAGCGTCATCACCGTCGTCTGCGCAGACGACAGCTGGCCCACCATGAATGAAACGAGCGACGGCAAGCGCACCTACACCATCAATGTGGTTTACGGCGAAGTCAAGTCCGACGACGCGGGCGTCACATCTGTCAAGGTTGCAGGCGTTTCTGCAGCAGCCGGTACGGCTGAAAACAGCTTCTCCGTAACGCTTCCGGCAGGCACGGAGGTCACGGCAGACAGCTTCGAGATCACACTTTCCGACAGCAAGGCCACGCTTACCGGCCCGGCCAAGGGGGAGGACGGCGTCTGGACGTTTACTGTGACCGCTGAGGACGGCACTGCCGTGACCTACTCCGTCACGGTCACGGTGAAAGAGGCCAAGACGATCCACGCGACCATTTCCATGCAGGCAGAAAATATGTTTATCATGGTTCCGACCCGCGTGGAGGTCTCCAGCGATCTCGCCGAACGCTATGGCTACAAGGATGCGGTCACAGACGGCGTTTCCGCACTGGACGTGCTTGTGAAATACCATGAGCTCACCTTCGGTGAGGACTTCACGAAGGACAGCAAGGATACCTATCTTGCCGTCAGCGACAGCGGCACGATCACCACGGTCAACGGAGAAAAAACCTCCGCGTTCAGTTTCGCGGTCAACGGCGAGTTCCCCTGCGACAAGAACGGCGAATATAACACGCAGTACGGCTACACCGGCTACACCATCAGCCAGACCCCCGTTGCGGAGGACGGCACCGTTGAGTTCTTCTTCTATCAGGACACCAGTATGTACATGGACTACTATACGTGGTTCACGGATACGGACGGAAACCGTCTGGATACCTTTACGGTTCAGGCCGGAACCGACTTCACGCTCGGTATGGACGGCTATATGTACGCCTACGGCGGCGGTCTGAAGCCCGAGGACCGTGTAACGCACGGTGCAGCGCTCGATCCTGAGGACATCCAGATCTGCACAGTCGGCGAAGACGGCACGCTCACGCCGGTCGAGGGCAAGGTCATCGGCGAAAATGGGCAGGTCACGCTCTCGTTTGCCGCCGCAGGCAGCTATGTTCTGTCCGCAATGGGCGACGAGTTCACCAACATTTTCTCCCCGTGGCTCCCCGTCACGGTCACAGCAGCTCCGAAGTCCAGCAATGCGGATGTCAGCAGCGTCACTGTCGCGGGCGTTGAGGCCACTGCTGGCGAGAACAACACCTACACCGTTACCCTCCCCTACGGCACGGACGTTACAGCGGGCAGCTTCGTGATCGTCACAAGCGACGCAGGCGCGACTGTCGGCGCTCTGACGAATGAAGGCAATGTCTGGACGTTCACCGTCACCGCTGAGGATCGCGTGACCTCCAAGACCTACACCGTCACCGTTTCGTTCACCGAAGCCCCGAAGTCCAATGACGCGGGTGTCAGCAGCATCACCGTTGCGGGTTTCAAGGCTGTGGCCGGTGCGAACAACAGCTACACCGTCACGGTTCCCTATGGCACGGTCGTCAAGACCGGCAGCTTCGTGATCGTCACGAGGCATCCGCGCGCGACTGTCAGCGCTCTGACAAACACCAGAAATATCTGGAGCTTCACCGTCACCGCTGAGGACGGCGTGACCACCGCAGTCTACACCGTCACGGTCAATACCGCCGCGCTTCCGGAGCCGATCACTCCGGGTGTCGACAATAAGAAGCCCGCTTCGAAGCCCGAGGTCAAGCTTCCGTTCACCGACGTTTCCACGTCCGACTGGTTCTATGACGACGTTGCGTTCGTATACAAAAACGGCCTGTTCTCCGGCACGGACAGCAGAAGCTTCAGCCCGAACGCGTCCATGACGCGCGCCATGCTCGTCACGGTTCTCTACCGGCTCGAGGGCGAACCCACCGTCACAGGCAGAAGCAGCTTTACCGATGTGCGTTCCGGCGCGTATTACGAAAAGGCTGTCATCTGGGCAGCCGCCAACGGCATCGTCACCGGCACGGACAGCACCTCCTTCTCCCCCGACGCCAAGGTCACGCGCGAGCAGCTTGCCGCGATCCTGTACCGCTATGCACAGTACAGGAAGCTGGACACCGATGCGAGCGCAAAGCTGAACAGCTTCACCGACGCGGACAGCGTTTCCGCCTATGCCAGCGAGGCACTCGGCTGGGCTGTCTCGGAGGGCCTGATCAACGGTGCTTCCGGCAAGCTCATGCCGAAGGGCGACGCGACCAGAGCACAGGTCGCCGCGATCCTCCACCGGTTCGTGAAAAATGTACTGAACTGACCTCATAATCCCAATTTGCAGCACAGGACTGCCCCCCTTTTTGGGGGGCAGCCCTGCGTGCTGTATTTCAGAGCATATCTGAAAGCCGGTAAACCAGACCGGCAGAAGCTATTGCGCCACTGGACAGATTACCGGTTTTCAGATATACTTGAAATGATACAACACATATGGAGTTGAATTGCGTGAACGTCTGGAAAACAAATAAAAAGGCCGCCGTCTGGGCGGTGCTGGCGCTGGTGCTGACGGCTGCGCTGCTGACCGGGTGCGGAGCGCCGCAGGCCGGGCCGAGCTATCACTGCACCGTCTCCATTTCCTGTGCATCGATTCTGGAGCACATGGAGCTTTGCAGCGAGGAAAAGCGGGAGCTGGTGCCGGAGGACGGCTGGCTGCTGGAGTCTGTAGAGGTCAGCTTTCAGGAGGGCCAGAGCGCTTTTGACGTTTTGCAGCAGGTCTGCCGGGAGAATAAACTCCATCTGGAATTTTCCACGACGCCGGTTTACGGCTCGGCTTACATTGAGGGCATCGGGAACCTCTATGAATTTGACTGCGGGGCGGAATCCGGCTGGATGTACGCGGTGAACGGCTGGTTCCCGAATTACGGATGCAGCCAGTATGCGCTGCAGGACGGAGACACGGTCACGTGGGTTTATACTTGTGAGCTGGGCAGGGACGTCGGCAGCGGCGGCTGGACAGAGGGCGAATGAGAAACAAAGACGCTTTTTCGGGATATCATCCCGTGATCAATTTTCTATATTACGCACTGGTGCTGCTGTTTTCGATGTGCCTGATGCACCCGGTCTATCTGGCGGTTTCGCTGACGGGGGCGCTGGCCTACGATATTCATCTGAAAGGCCGGAAAGCGGTGCGGTTTGCCGTCATGGGGCTTCTCCCTATGGCGGCGCTTGCCGCGCTTCTGAACCCGGCGTTTAACCATGAGGGCGCGACGATTTTGACGTATCTACCGAGTGGTAACCCGCTGACGCTCGAATCCATGCTTTATGGCGTGGCGGCGGCCGTCATGCTGGCAAGCGTCGTATTGTGGTTTTCCAGCTACAACGAGGTTATGACTTCGGACAAGTTTGTGTATTTATTTGGACGCGTGATTCCGGCGCTGTCGCTTGTTTTGTCCATGGCCCTGCGGTTCATTCCGAAGTTCAGGGCGCAGATGCAGACGGTTTCGGAGGCGCAGGCTTGTATCGGACGCGATACGAAAAACGGAAGCGTATTCCGCCGCGTTGGGAACGCCGTCAAAATCTTCTCAATCATGGTCACATGGTCGCTCGAAAATGCCATTGAAACGGCGGACTCCATGCGCTCACGCGGCTATGGCCTGCCGGGGCGCACGGCATTTTCGATCTATCGTTTTGACGACCGGGACAAGGCCGCGCTTGCGTGGCTGGTTTTCTGCGGGGCGTATCTCATTTCCGGCTGGATGGCGGGCGGAACGTATTTCCGGTATTATCCGACGGTGAAGGCCGCCGCATGGACGCCGATGACGGTGAACTTTATGCTCGTGTATCTTGCGCTGGTGCTGACGCCGGTGATTCTCGACCGAAGGGAGGACAGGCTGTGGAACTCTTTGCAATCAAACATCTGAATTTTGCGTATCCAGAACAGGCAAAGAACGCGATCTCCGATTTCTCGCTGTCCGTCCGGCCGGGAGAATTTCTGGTGGTCTGCGGTCCGTCCGGTTGCGGGAAATCGACGCTGCTGCGGCAGTTAAAAACCGTCCTTGCGCCGCACGGACGAAGGAGCGGTCAAATCCTGTTTGACGGAAAGAATCTTGATGAACTTTCCCAGCGCGAACAGGCTGAAAAAATCGGCTTTGTGCAGCAAAGCCCGGAGAATCAGATCGTCACGGATAAGGTCTGGCACGAGCTGGCGTTCGGGTTGGAATCGCTCGGCTATGACACACCGACGATCCGCCGCAGAGTGGCGGAAATGGCGTCATTTTTCGGCATCCAGACATGGTTTTATAAGTCTGTTACAGAACTGTCCGGCGGACAGAAGCAGCTTCTGAATCTTGCGTCTGTGATGGTGCTTCAGCCGAAGGTGCTGATTCTCGACGAGCCAACAAGTCAGCTTGACCCGATTGCAGCGTCGGACTTTTTGGCAACGCTCGGCAAGATCAACCGGGAGCTTGGCACGACGATTATTCTGACCGAGCATCGCTTGGAAGAAGCGTTTTCCTTCGCGTCGCGCGTGGCGGTCATGGACGGCGGCAGACTGCTTTGCAGCGGAACGCCTGCCGAGGTGGGCGCGGAATTAAAATCCAGCGGGAACGCGATGTTTTTGGCCATGCCGGCCGCCATGCGGATATGGGCGGCGACGGATTCCAAGGCAGTTTGCCCCATTTCTGTCTGTGACGGGCGAAACTGGCTGCTGGAATACGCAAAAACGCACGAGTTGAAGCCGATTCCGGAAGAAAATAAAAACGCGCCGGACACGGAAACCGTTGTCTCGGCGCGGGAAATCTGGTTCAAATACGATAAGGACTTGCCCGATGTGGTCAAGGGTTTATCCTTGGAACTGCACAAAGGTGAATTTCTGGCCCTGCTCGGCGGCAACGGCACGGGCAAGACCACCACGCTCAAGCTGCTGGCAAGTCTGAAAAAGCCGTATCGCGGGGAACTGAACATCACCGGCAGCGTCGGAATGCTGCCGCAGAATCCGCAGACGCTGTTTGTAAAAGCCACGGTGCGCGAGGACTTATTGGAGATCATACCAAAATCCGAACGGAAACCTGAGCGTCTCGCACAGGTCGTTTCGCTCTGCAAGCTGGCGGAGCTGCTTGACCGCCATCCCTACGATCTTTCGGGCGGCGAACAGCAGCGCGCGGCGCTGGCGAAAATCCTGCTTCTGAATCCGGACATTCTACTCCTTGACGAACCGACGAAGGGACTTGACGCGGAGTTCAAGCAGACGTTTGGGCAGATTCTGCGGACGCTGCGAGCGTCCGGCGTGGCGATTCTGATGGTCAGCCATGATATCGAATTCTGCGCGAAGTATGCCGAACGCTGCGCCCTGTTTTTTGACGGCAATATCGTCACCGAGGCTGCGCCGCGCGTGTTTTTCTCCGGCAACAGCTTTTATACGACCTCCGCAAACCGCATTGCACGCGACGTGCTGCCGGAAGCCGTTACACCCGAAGACGTGATCGCCGCCTGCGGCGGAGCGGTCGCGCCGGAACCGGCGCTGCCGGAGTATCAGCGTATTCCGCCTGCACCGGAGAAGGAAGCGCAGGTTCTGAAAAAGCTCCCGGTCTGGCGCAAGGCGCTTGCCGCCGTATCCGGTATCATGTCGCTGGTGCTGATGATCCAGGCCATCGGCGTGACCGATCTGACAAAGCTTGTGGACGCAGGCGGACTGACAGGTCTTGCGGGCAGCCAGATGAGGCTCTACGGCATTCTGCTTCTCTCGCTGCTCGTGTTTGCGCTGTCCATTGGCCGAAAAGCCGACCGCCCGGATTATCTCATCCAGACGCCCGTGGAAAAGCGGAAGCTGAGGAACCGCACGATTTTTGCGACGGCTTTGATCCTCCTGCTCATTCCGCTGACGCTGTTCATCGGTGTGTACTGCTTCGGCGGGAAACGGTATTATTTCATTTCGCTGCTCATTCTGCTCGAATGTATGCTGCCGTTTTTCCTCATCTTCGAGGGGCGAAAGCCGCAGGCACGGGAGCTGGTGCTGATTGCCGTGCTCGTTGCACTGAATGTGGCAGGCCGCGCCGCGTTCTTCATGCTGCCGGAATTCAAACCGGTCGTGGCAATGACGATCCTGGCGGGCGTGGCCTTTGGCGGCGAAACGGGATTCTTAGTCGGCGCGATGACCATGCTGGTTTCGAATATGCTGTTTTCCCAAGGCCCGTGGACACCGTGGCAGATGTTCGCGATGGGGTCAATCGGCTGGCTGGCGGGAGTTTTGTACCGCAAGGGCGTCCTGCGGCGGTCGAAGCTCAGTCTGTGCATCTTCGGCGTGATCGCCTCTACCGTGATCTTCGGCGGTATTATGAATCCCGCGTCCGCGCTCATGTGGTCAGAAACGATCAGCTGGAAGATCATCATGAGCTATTACATCACCGGCATTCCGGTCGATCTGGTACGTGCAGTCGCTACGTTCGTCTTTCTCTGGCTCGGCGCGGAGCCGATGCTGGAAAAGCTGGACAGGGTCAAAACAAAATACGGCTTAGCGGAGTAACTTCCGCTAAGCCGTGTGCGTTTTCCTGTCAATGTCCGGCAGCGCTTGGGATGTCCTGAAGCGCAAAGCGGTATTCCTGCTCTGCGTCCGGATACTTCTCCCGGTCGACCTTGCTCAAAAACATGGCAAGCGGACGGACCCACAGAGCGCCGTCGCCGTAGAGCTTTCGGTAGATCACGCAGGCCTCGCCTGTCTCAGAATCCTTGGCAAGCGCCTCCACAAGATAATAATCGCCCTTGAAATGGCGGTAGACCCGCCCGATCTGAAGCTGCTGCATACCGCTTCTCCCCTTTCGCATAAATGTCCCGCAGGCCGCTTTGAATGGCCTGCGGGCTTTCGTTTTTATTTTGCCAGCTTGTTTTTATCGAAGAAATACTCCTTCGTCAGCTTCGCCACAACGCCGGACAGGGCGAACAGGGCGATGAAGTTCGGGATCGCCATGAGGCCGTTGAACGTGTCCGCAATGTCCCACACCACGTCGAGCGACGCGACCGCGCCGACCACAACGACGATGATGAACAGGACCTGATAGGCCTTCGAAACCTTGAGGCCAAACAGATACTGGACACAGCGGCTGGCCGTAGAGCGACCAGCCAAGGATCGTTGTGAACGCGAAGAGCATCAGGGCCAGTGCGACGAAGACGGAAGCGAATTTCTGGCCGAACATGGTGGAAAATGCGGCTGTGATCAGCTCGGAGCCGACCTTGTGGCCGAAGGTGATATCCACGCCGCTGCAGATGATGGTCAGGGCCGTCAGGGTGCAGATGACGATGGTATCGGCAAAGACCTCGAAGATACCGTACAGGCCCTGCTGGACGGGGCTCTTGGTATCAGCCGCCGCATGGGCGATGGCTGCGGAGCCAAGGCCCGCTTCGTTGGAGAAGGCGCTTCTGCGCAGGCCCCAGACAATGGTCTGCTTGAGCGCAATACCACTGGCCGCGCCGCCGAGCGCCTTGGGCGTAAAAGCTGTGGCAAAGATCTTGCCGAAGGCCGGGCCGATATTACCGGCGTGACCGAAAATCACGACAAGCGCAAAAATGATGTACAAAACGCTCATGACCGGAACGAGCTTTTCCGCCACGGCGCCGATGCGCTTGATGCCGCCGAAGAGGATCACGCCGATGAGCGCGGCGATCGCAACGCCGAACACGAAGTTCAGCAGCTTCCGCTCCCCTTCCGCAGCCGGAATGAAGGCGTCGATGGCGTCGTTCAGGGAGCCGACGATGGAGTTGACCTGCGACATATTGCCGATGCCGAAGGAAGCGATGGCTGCGAAAACGCAAAACAGAATGCCGACCCACTGCCAGTGCTTGCCGAGACCGTTTTTGACGTAGTACATCGGGCCGCCGACCCAGTCGCCCTTTGCGTCGCGCTCGCGGTATTGGATGGACAGCGTGACCTCGGAATACTTGATCATCATGCCGAGCAGCGCCGCCAGCCACAGCCAGAACACTGCACCGTAGCCGCCGAGGGCGATGGCCTGCGAGGTGCCGACGATATTGCCGGTGCCGACCGTCGCAGCCAGGGCCGTTGTGACAGCCTGCAGCGGCGTGACCGCGCCAGCGCCTGCCTCCTGCTTCTGGAACATCTTGCCGACCGTGTTTTTCATCGCATAGCCGAACCTCGTGAACTGGATCCCGCGATTGCGGATGGTCAGATACAGACCGCCGACAATGGTACATGGCAGGAAAATGTACAGCCATGCGACCGTGTTCAGGGTTCCCGTGAAGAAATTGATGATAGCTTCCATAGTTCTCCTTTCCGGACGCCTCGCGGCGCCCTCTCTCCCCTTTCAGAATATAAAAGTACAGGAGTTACTATACCATAAAATAACTTCTCAATCAATTTAAATTGCTACACTGCAACGTAGAAAATAGCCGTGGACATTTGTTCATATTGTGAAGACATGCACAAAAAATAAATATCCTGCGAAAAAGGGATTGACGCGGCGGGAAAAACGTGCTATATTATTCAGGCAATCGGGATGCTAGTGTGGCTCAGTCGGTAGAGCAGCTGATTCGTAATCAGCAGGTCGCCGGTTCAAGTCCGGCCACTAGCTCCAGAAACCGGTGAAAATCGAGAGATTTTCGCCGGTTTTCTTTTTTATTTGTTCGGTTTTTCAGGCGGCGAATTTGCCTGACCCAAACCGTGACCCACACGGCGAAATGTCCAGAGAGCGTCGGAGAGGATATGCTTGGTA
>ENA-OROM01001547-OROM01001547.1-human-gut-metagenome-genome-assembly--contig:-NODE-1547-length-20716-cov-2.042641_pt1 | contig 20716 bp, 19 predicted proteins | sample MGYA00242129_ERZ509050 | MGnify/ENA primary metagenome ERZ509050 (study PRJEB26280, sample SAMEA2338701) | human gut metagenome | biome: human gut; feature: human-associated habitat; material: faeces...
TGTTTGTGACCCATTGTACCGAGATGTTATAAAACAAATGGTAAAAGAATATAATATTACCACAAAAATTATATTAGTTGATGCTGGAGAAATTCGACAAGAATCAGTGTACAATGGATTAAAAGTTGTTAGTAATGAGTATGTCATAATTCATGAAGCCGCACGTCCGTTTGTTAAAGAGGGGGAATTTCAAGCTTTGATAGATGATAGTGAGTCCAATGTTATTTATGGTTATGATATTTCTTATACTGTATTAAAAGGTAATGATTTTGTTTCGGGAGTCTTGAATAGATCAGAATTAATAAATGTCCAATTGCCGCAGAAGTTTAAGGTTTCAGAATTGATTGCAGCTCACGATATAGCAATAAAACATGGAGATATTTACACCGAAGATGCTAGTTTGATGTTTGCTAATAGTGATCAAAAAATTAAGATTGTTCGAGGAACGAGTTATAATATTAAAATAACTGAACCTATAGATTTATTGCTCGGCGAGATAATATATAAAGATTATATTATAAATAGAAAATGAAGATAATATGAAAACGTGTGTTATTACGGGCACTGGATCTGGTATTGGACAAGAAGTTGCAGTTCTTCTAAGCCATGCAAAAGAATATAATAATATCGCAATGCTTGGACGGAATATAGAAGCTATGAGAGCCACTGAAAAACTTATGGATAAACTGGGTATGGATATATCTATTTGGAATATTGATTTTCAATATCCGGAAGAAATACCCTCTATTATTGAAGCTGTATATGAAAAGTATGGCTCAATAGATTGCTTGCTAAATATTGCTGGCTATACAGATCCTCAATCATTATTGCAGACCACATTAGATAATATGGAAATGACATATAAAATTAATGTTTTTTCACCATTTATTCTAATGCGGGAATCAGTTCGATATATGAAAAAAAATGGAGGAAAAATCTTGAATGTTGCCTCTACTGCGGGCATGACTCCTAGACCAGGATGGTTGAGTTATTCGTCATCAAAAGCATCTGTTATTTCTATGTCTCAGACTCTAACAGATGAATTATCAGAATATGGTATAAAAGTGTATTGTGTATCACCTGGCAGATGTGCTACGAAATTGAGAAAGCGATTAGCTCCTAATGAGGATCCTAGAACAATAATGCAACCAATTGAAGTTGCAGAAGTTATATGTGATTTAATTTCAGATGAAGAGTGCTGCTTAGATGGACAAAATATAATAATACGCAAGCAGATTAGAAAGTAATAAATTCTGTAATTGTTATTTTAATGGGTGGTTGTAAGGTTGCGGTAATTATTCCTACTCTTAATGAGGAGCGGTTTGTTGGTAGATGTATAAAGTCTGTCATTACACAAAGTTTTCCTTTAAAAAATATGGAAATTTTGGTAATAGATGGTGGTAGTGTTGATCAAACAAAGGAAATTGTACTTGATTTGGGAAGGAGGTATTCTAATATCAAATTACTTGAAAATCCAGGTAGGATTCAATCCATTGCTTTCAATATTGGTGTTAAATTTTCAGAGGCTCCTTATATAATACGTCTTGATGCGCATGCGATATATGATCCTAAATACATAGAAATTTGTATTATGCGCTTACAAGAGAATGTAAATAGGGGAAATGTTGGAGGTCGTTGGGATATTGTTGCTCAGAATTCGACTTTAGTGGCACAAGCTAATGCCATTTTAAATAGTTGTAAATTCGGTATTGGAGGAGCTTCATTTCGTGTCGGAGCTTTAGCAGGCAATGTTGATACTGTTCCCTTCGGTGCATTTCCTAGAAATGTTATAGATAAGATCGGAGGTATGCGAGAAGATTTAATTCGCGGTGAAGATAATGAGTTTAATTTTCGTATTCGGAATGCAGGTTATGAAATTTTCTTCGATCCTAATATTGTTTGTACCTATTATGCACGTGCTACAATGAAAGAATCGGTAAAGCAAATGTATGCAAATGGAAAATCAATAGGTCATTTACTTCGAATAGATAGACGCATAATTAGTTTACGACATTTCGTACCATTTCTTTTTACGTTGAGTATTATTTCTGGTTTCGTATTATCTTTTGTAACAAAGTGGTTTACGTGTCTTCTTGGTTTAATTTTCTTGGTTTATTTGTTTGCAGATATATTAGCTTCTATTTGCATGGCTTATAAAAATGGGCGTAAGTTTTTTCTTCCATTGTTAGTGTTATTTTTTATGGTACATATTTCTTATGGCTGGGGTACAATAATTGGAATTGTAAAAAAACAATAATTTGTTATAGTGGAATGACAAAAAGATAATTAGCTACGAAATAATTTAATATTTATAATTATGATACCATTTTCACCACCAAGAATTGACCAGAAGGTCATTGATGAGGTTGTTGATACCTTGAAGTCCGGTTGGATTACGACGGGACCGAAGACGAAGGAGTTTGAACGGAGGTTGACAGCGTATTGTGGAAACAAGGCGACGTTGGCTGTGAACTCGAATACTGTGGGGCTTGAAGTTGTGCTACGGTGGTTTGGAGTACAGGAGGGGGATGAGGTGATTGTACCGGCGTACACGTATTGTGCCACGGCGAATGTGATCGTGTGGGGCGAAACCGGTGATGGTGGATGTGAATGCGGATGATTTTGACGTGTGTTTGGAGAAAGTGAGGGAGGCGATCACGGATAAGACAAAAGTGATTATGCCTGTTGATTTGGGAGGTATGCCGTGTGCGTATGATGAGTTGTTTGAATTGGTGGAGGCGGAGGATGTGAAAACGTTATTTCAGGCGAAGACGGAAGAGCAGGGGAAGTTGGGAAGGATTTTGATTTTGTCGGACTCGGCTCATTCGATAGGGGCGGAATACAAGGGGCGGAAAGCGGGATGCCTGGCTGATGTTTCGGTGTTCTCTTTCCATGCGGTGAAGAATCTGACCACGGCGGAGGGTGGAGCGATCATGTTGAATTTGCCGGAGCCTTTTGATAACGAGGAGGTGTATAGGTATTTGTGTACATATACTTTGCATGGACAAAATAAAGATGCGCTGGCCAAGACGAAAAAGGGAGCGTGGCGTTATGACGTGCTCGTGTCCGGTTTTAAGGGGAATATGACGGATATTATGGCTTCTATCGGTTTGGTGGAGTTGTCTCGTTACGAGGATGATACTTTGCACTATCGGAAGTGTATATATGATCAATATACAGATGCTTTTGCCCGATACGGATGGGCAGAATTACCAATTTATGAAACGGAAGACCGGAAGAGTTCTTATCACGTGTACTGTTTGCGGGTGAAGGGAATCTCGGAGCAACAACGGGATGAGATTATTCAGCGGATTTTTGACAAGGATGTTTCGGTAAACGTGCATTTTCAACCCTTGCCTTTGTTAAGTGCATTTAAGAATAAGGGGTATAAGATTGAAGATTATCCGGTTGCTTACGATAATTATTGCCGGGAGATTTCTTTACCAGTGTGGTATGGGTTGAGTGAGGAGATGGTAAAAACGGTTATTGATGCTGTTATTTGTTCTGTAGAAGAGGTTTTGGCGTGATACGCTTTTGTGATGTTTTCTTTTCTTTATTGGGCTTGATAGTTCTATCGCCCATTTTTGTGATTATAGCTTTATGTATAGTGTTGGATAGCCGGGGAGGTGTGTTTTATCGTCAGGTGCGAGTGGGGCGGGATGGTAAGGATTTCCGGTTGTTTAAGTTTCGATCCATGGCGAGCGGGGCGGATAAGAAGGGTTTGATAACCGTGGGGGCAAAGGATTCACGGGTAACACGGGTCGGGTATTTCCTGAGAAAGTATAAACTGGACGAGTTACCGCAGTTGCTGAACGTGGTGCGGGGAGAGATGAGTTTGGTGGGACCGAGACCGGAGGTGAGGAAGTATGTGGATATGTATTCTGTCGAACAGCGTAAAGTGTTGGCAGTAGTGCCGGGTATAACGGATTATGCTTCTATCGAGTATGCGGATGAAAATACCATCTTGGGACAAGCAAGTGATCCGGACCGGGCTTACGTGGAGCAAATTATGCCGGATAAGATACGATATAACATGAAGTATATAGATAATCAATGTTTGAAAGAGTATTTTAAAATTATATTTTTGACGTTGATGAAGATCGTTAAATGATGTAAGGATTTCGTGATTGAAAAATAGATAATACCCCGGATGAAAGTCCGGGGTATTTTTGTATGATGAAAAAGTTGTAGTAGGTGAAGGTGCGGCTGTCAAATCGGCAGGAATTTGGGTTTGGCATAACTATTGTCATTTAGTTGTCGTAAAATTTGAAGTATAATTAAATTAAAAATATAGAGTTATGTCAACAGGAAAGATTGGAGTTTCAACAGGGAATTTGTTCCCGATTATCAAGAAATTTTTATACTCGGATCACGAGATCTTTTTGAGAGAGATTGTTTCGAATGCGGTGGATGCGTCTCAGAAAATGAAAGTATTGGCTTCGAACGGGGAGTTTAAAGGTGAACTTGGTGAGTTGAAGGTAAGGGTGAAGGCTGACAAAGCGGCAGGGACGCTGACGGTATCGGATAACGGTATCGGTATGACGCAAGAGGAAGTGGAGAAGTATATCAACCAGATCGCTTTTTCCGGTGCGGAGGAGTTCATGAACAAATACAAGGATAACGCTGCTGCTATTATCGGGCATTTCGGGTTAGGTTTCTACTCTTCGTTCATGGTGAGTGATCGGGTGGAGATCGTAACGAAATCTTATAAAGAGGGGGCGAAGGCTGTAAAATGGTCATGCGAGGGAAATCCGGAATACACGTTGGAAGAGACGGAAAAGGCCGAGAGAGGTACGGATATTATCATGCATATCAGCGAGGAAGAGAAGGATTTTCTGGAAGATGCTAAGGTGAATGAGTTGTTGACCAAGTATTGCAAGTTCTTGCCGATAGAGATTATTTCAGGAAAGAAGAAAGAGTGGAAGGACGGGGAATACAAAGATACGACGGAAGATAACGTGATCAATGATACGAATCCGGCATGGACCCGTAAACCGGCTGATCTGACGGAGGAGGATTATGAGAAATTCTATCGTGAATTATACCCGATGGCTCAAGATCCGTTGTTCCATATTCATTTGAACGTGGATTATCCTTTTAACCTGACGGGTATATTGTATTTCCCGAAGATCGACAACAAGTTCGAGATTCAGAAGAATAAGATCCAATTATATAGTAATCAAGTGTACGTGACGGATTCCGTGGAAGGAATTGTGCCGGAGTACTTGACATTGTTGCATGGTGTGATCGATTCTCCGGATATTCCGTTGAACGTGTCCCGTTCTTATTTACAGAGCGATCGTAACGTGAAGAAGATTTCAAGTCACATCACGAAAAAGGTGGCTGACAGTTTGAATGATATTTTCACGAATAAGCGGGAAGACTACGAGAAGAAGTGGGATGATTTGAAGATTTTCATCCAATATGGAATGTTGACGGATGAAAAATTCGCCGAGAGAGCCAAGAGTATCTTCTTGTTCAAGAATACGGAAGGGAAATACTTCACGTATGAAGAGTACGAGAACTTGATCAAAGCTAACCAGACGGATAAAGATAATAAGGTGGTGTTCCTGTATGCCACGGATGCTAAAGAGCAATACACGTATATCGAGACTGCCAAGGGTAAGGGATATGATGTGTTGTTGATGGATGGTCAGTTGGATACACACTTTATCAACCATTTGGAACAAAAGAATTCCGATCACCGTTTTGTTCGGGTGGATTCGGATGTTATCGACAAGTTGATCCCGAAGGAAGAGACAAAAGAGGTTGCTTTGAGTCACGAGGAGCAAGAGGAATTGCGTGCCGTATTTACTTCCCAGTTACCGAAGGAAGAAGGAATGTTTATGGTTAATTTTGAGGCGATGGGTGAGAATGGTGATCCGGTGATTGTGACACGTTCTGAGTTCATGCGTCGTATGAAAGAGATGGCAGCCATGAATCCGGGAATGGGATTCTACGGGGCAATGGGCGATCAGTACACTTTGGTGGTGAACACGGATCATAAGTTGGTGAACGCAATCCTGGAAAACGAGAAAAAGGAAATGAGTGCCCAGTTGGAGCCGATTAATTTCGAGATTAAGGAGACTGAAAAGAAACAGGCAGAGCTGGACGAGTTGAATAAGGGTAAGAAAGACGAGGAGATTCCTCAAGTGGATAAAGATCGAAAGAGTGAATACAACAAGACGATTGCCGATCTGAACAAGCAGAAGAACTCGTTATTGGAGGAATATGGAAAAGGTAATAAGGTTGTTGGTCAGTTGATTGATTTGGCTTTATTGGCGAACGGACTGCTGAAAGGCGAGGCGCTGAATAAGTTTGTAAAGCGAAGTGTTGAACTGATTAAATAAAAAATTAAGCCGGACAAGTCGTCCGGCTTAATTTTTTCAAAAATAATCACTACTTTCGTTGACGAATTTCGTATAAATTAAAAAATAGAAGTTATGCAGATTATCTATACTTCCGGAAATTACAAAAGGACCATCGTCAAATCGATCGTAGCGATTGTTTTGGGTCTTGTACTTGTGCTGTGGCCAACTGAAGTGTTAAATTACACGGTAAAAATTATCGGTGCCGTATTTTGTGTTACCGGAATTATCTCCTTTCTGGTCTCTATGCGGGATCAGGATGAGCGTTCGGCCAGGGGACTGACTTCTTTTAACGGTATCGGAAGCATTATTTTGGGTATTCTGTTGTGGTCGATGGCTGATTTTTTCACCAATATGTTGATGTATTTGTTGGGATTTATCTTGATTGTTGCGGGGATTGGTCAGTTGGTGATGTTGACTTCTGCGAGGAAATTCGGGCATATCGCTCCGTTGAGTTACGTGTATCCGGTAATTATTTTGTTGGCCGGATTGATTGTTTTTGCTAATCCGTTCTCGGCGAAAGAAGGAATTATAACTTTCTTTGGTGCTGTTACGATATTTTACGGGATAACGGATTTGATTAATCATTATAAGGTTAATCAGTTGCGTAAAGAGACACATGAGGCCGAACAACAGCAGAAGATGGGATGCGGAGAGATTGAGGATGCGGAGTATGAAGAAATAGAATAAATGAAGATTTTAAATTTTAGATTTTAAAACAGGATAGGTGCGTGTGATAGAAAAGGTTTAAGAAAAGAAATAGATAAAATGGTGTATATTATTAACAAGGAGGATTCGGTTTATAATCGTTTTTTAGCAGAACTTAGAGATAAAGAGATTCAAAAAGATCCGTTGCGTTTTCGCCGGAATTTAGAACGGGTTGGTGAGGTGATGGCTTACGAGATCAGTAAGACGTTTCATTATTCAACGCAGCAAGTACAGACTCCGATTAACGTGGCTGATGTCAGGTTGGCAGACGAAGAGGTGGTGGTGGCATCCGTGTTGCGTGCAGGATTACCTTTTCATCAAGGTTTTTTGAATTATTTCGATCGTTCCGGGAGTGCTTTTATTTCGGCAAGAAGAAAATATAAGGAAAATCATATTGATTTTGAAATTCGTTTCGATTCTATTTACACGCCAAGTTTGGAAGGAAAACAGTTATTGCTGGTAGATCCGATGTTAGCCACGGGAGGTTCAATCGTGGTGGCTTATCACGAGTTATTGAAACAGGGTGGAAGGCCCGCACACACGCATATTGCGGCTATTGTTTCCAGTCGTCAAGGTATAGAAAAACTTACAGAGGCTTTGAAAGATGAGCCGGTAACGATCTGGACGGGGGCATTGGATGAGCATCTGACCGAGAGTTGTTATATTGATCCCGGAATTGGTGATGCCGGAGATTTGGCTTTCGGGGAAAAGCTGTAAGAGTAAGATTTTGTGATTGGCGATTAAATGATTTTGTGATTACAAAGAGTATTGGATGGTAGGAGGGAATCACGGAATCTAAAAAGATAAAAACTAAAAGATAAAAACTGAAAGTTAGGAGAAAAGCATTATCTTTGGCGGTATGGAAATGAACAAATATTTGATAGCAGCCTTGTATGTTGTCGCCGGATGCGTGGCAACCCTGCCGATAAATGTGCGTGGGGGGAATGTATCTGTTAGGACAGATTGCTATCGTTTGTTGGTTTCTTCTACCGAGAAGGTTATCACGGTTTCTACCGAGAAAAGATCCACGGAGGATTTCGATTATGGTGATTTCTACAATCAGAGTCATGCGGAAACCGTGGATGCCGTAAAAGTTTATACTACTTACTCGTCTGTCGTTCTACCGGGTTGGAAAGTCCCGGAAATTGCAGCAAATCCCATCCGGGCTCCCGGGAAAATGGAATGATTTCGGATTTATGATTTTAGATTTACGATCCTACTAATTTCTTGATTTGTGATTTTAGATTAGGTGATTTTCACCTGCTAGCCAATGTTTTTCTGAATCGTAAATCGTAATTCATAAATTGTAAATTAATTTGTTTTCATTTTTCAATTATATAAAACTATGGGATTTAACGATATATTAAAAAGTCTTTTTGGTAACAAGTCTGATCGTGACTTGAAAGAATTATTACCGATCGCATCAAAAGTAAATGCAGAGTGGGAAAAGATTAAAAGCGTGAGCCATGATGAGTTGAGACAGATTTCAGCTGATCTGAAAGCAAAGATTCATGCCCACGTGAAGGCAGAAGAGGATGAAATTGCTTCTTTGAAAGCAAAAGTAGAGAATGAGAAACCTTCGATCGAGGAAAGAGAGGAAATTTATAACCGAATTGATAAGCTGGAAGAACAGATTAACACGAAGTTAGAGGATGTTCTAAATGAAATACTGCCTTTGGCGTTTGCCGTGATGAAAGATACGGCAAGACGTTTCAAAGAAAATAAAGAGATCGTCGTGAAGGCTAACGATTTTGATCGTGATTTGGCCGTAACGAAAGATTTCGTGGAGATTGACGGTGAGGATGCCGTTTACTTCAACTCTTGGTTGGCCGGAGGTAACGAGGTTACCTGGGACATGGTTCACTATGACGTGCAGTTAATAGGTGGTTCCGTGTTACACCAAGGTAAGATTGCCGAGATGGCTACCGGTGAAGGTAAAACGTTGGTGGCTACCTTGCCTGTATTCTTGAATGCTTTGACGGGTCGCGGAGTACACGTGGTTACGGTCAATGATTATCTGGCAAAACGTGACTCCGAGTGGATGGGACCTCTTTATATGTTTCACGGGTTGTCGGTAGATTGTATTGACAAGACGGAGCCGAATTCCCCGGAGAGACGGAAGGCTTATCAGGCAGATATTACTTTTGGAACGAACAATGAATTCGGTTTCGATTATTTGAGAGATAACATGGCTATTCACCCAGAAGACTTGGTACAACGCAAGCATCATTACGCGATTGTCGATGAGGTCGACTCCGTGTTAATTGACGATGCCCGTACCCCGTTGATTATTTCGGGTCCGGTTCCGAAGGGGGACATTCAGATGTTTGACGAGTACAAACCTCGTGTGGAGAAGTTGGTGCGTATGCAGCGTGAGTTGGTTGCCCGGATTTTCACGGAAGCTAAAACGTTGTTGGCTAGCGGTGATCGGAAACAAGAGGAACAGGGGGCTATATTGTTGTTGAGAGCATATAAGGGATTACCCAAATATAAGCCATTGATCAAGTTCTTGAGTGAACAAGGAAATAAGGCTACCTTGGTGAAAACCGAGAATGTTTATATGCAGGAGAATAACCGTCGTATGCCGGAGATTACGGATGAACTTTATTTCGTGATTGATGAGAAACAGAACTCTATCGATTTGACGGATAAAGGACATGATACGATTACGGCCGCGGGAGAAGATCCGAACTTCTTTATCTTGCCGGATGTGGGTTCTGAATTGGCAGAGATCGATAAGATGAACCTGACGGAGGAAGAGAAACTGGAGAAAAAAGATCAGATGGTGCAAAGTTATGCCGCTAAATCTGAGCGTGTACACACAGTGAACCAGTTGTTGAAAGCATACACGTTGTTCGAATTGGATGTTGAATACGTGGTTATCGATAACAAGGTGAAGATCGTGGACGAGCAGACGGGGCGTATCATGGAAGGACGTCGTTATTCAGACGGTTTGCACCAAGCTATTGAAGCGAAGGAAAATGTGAAAGTAGAGGCTGCCACGCAGACATTTGCCACGATCACCTTACAGAACTATTTCCGTATGTATCATAAGTTAGCCGGTATGACCGGTACGGCAGAGACGGAAGCGGGTGAGTTCTGGGATATTTACAAACTGGACGTTGTGGTTATCCCGACAAACAAACCGGTGATCCGAAAGGATGCTAATGACTACGTGTACAAGACAAAACGTGAAAAATATAACGCGGTGATCGAGGAGATTACCCGATTGGTTGGAGAAGGCCGCCCGGTGTTGGTGGGTACGACTTCCGTCGAGGTTTCCGAGTTGTTGAGCCGTATGTTAAAATTGCGGGGTATCAAGCATAACGTGTTGAATGCGAAGTTGCATCAACGGGAGGCTGATATTGTTGCAGAGGCCGGTAAATCACAAGTGGTTACGATTGCAACCAACATGGCCGGTCGTGGTACTGACATCAAGTTAAGTCCGGAGGTACGTGCCGCGGGTGGTTTGGCCATTATCGGTACGGAACGTCACGATTCACGTCGTGTAGACCGTCAGTTGAGAGGTCGTGCCGGACGTCAGGGAGACCCGGGTTCTTCTCAGTTCTTCGTGTCATTGGAGGATGATCTGATGCGTTTGTTCAGTTCCGAGAGAATCATTCGGGTGATGGACCGTTTGGGACACGAGGAAGGCGACGTTATTCAACATTCCATGATTACCAAATCTATCGAGCGTGCGCAACGCAAGGTGGAGGAAAATAACTTCGGTATTCGTAAGCGTTTGTTGGAATATGACGACGTGATGAACTCTCAACGTGAGGTGATCTACAAGAAGAGACGCCATGCGTTACTGGGAGAGAGAATCGGTGTGGATATTGCCAACAATATGTATGATGTTTGCGAGACATTGGTGGAAGAACACAAGGAGGCTAATGATTTAGAAGGTTTCCGTATGGATGTGTTGAAATATCTTGCCGTAGACTTTGATATAAAAGAGGAGGATTTCCAGAAGACTTCTGCCGACAATTTGACGGAGAGACTGTACAAAGAAGTACGGGATACATTCAGTCGTAAGACGGAGACTATCGCTAAACAGGCGTTCCCGGTGATCAAGAATGTTTTCGAGCAGAGAGGAGAAATGTTCAAGAATATCGTGGTACCGTTTACCGATGGGAAACGGGCTTACAATGTCGTGGCTAATCTTGAGAAGACGTATAAATCTGAAGGTGAGGAGTTGATCCGTGCTTACGAGAAGTCTATCATGTTGGCTCATATCGATGACGCGTGGAAAGAGCATTTGCGTGAAATGGATGATTTGAAACAATCCGTGCAGAATGCAACTTACGAGCAGAAAGACCCGTTATTGATCTATAAGTTCGAGTCATTCAACTTATTCAAGAGTATGGTGGACAAAATCAACAAGAATGTCGTGTCTACTTTGATGAAGGGACAAATTCCTTTTGAGGCTCCTGAAGAAGTGAAACAGGCTGAAGAGAAACGAACCGATTTAAGTAAGATGCGTACGGGACGTAGTGATGCTCCTGCCGCTCAGACCAATCAAGCTCCCCGTAAAACCGAGCCCGTGAAAGTAGGCCCCAAGGTAGGACGTAATGATCCGTGTCCTTGCGGAAGTGGTAAGAAATACAAGAATTGCCACGGGAAGGGGGAAGAATAGACTGATTCGGTGATTAAGAGATTTGATGATTCCGTGATTATGCAATCATTGAATCTCTTAATCATAAATCACTAAATCACAAAATAATTATGGTTTCATTATTTATCAATTGGGATGTTAGTCCCGAATTAATTAGTTTAGGTGGTTTCTCGATTCGTTATTACGGGTTATTATTCGCCTTGGCTTTCGTGTGCGGGTATAAGGTAGAGGAGAAGATGTTCAAGTCGGAAGGGTTAAGCCAGCAGTGGTTGGATAAGTTGTGGATATACGTGGCGGTTGCCACGGTGATCGGGGCCCGGTTGGGACATTGTTTCTTTTATGATTGGGCATATTATAGCGCTCATCCGTTTGAAATTATTCTACCGGTTCGGTTTCAACCGGAATTCCGTTTTACGGGATACCAAGGGTTGGCCAGCCACGGGGCTGCAATCGGTATTATTGCCGGGTTGTGGTACTATTCCAAGAAGGTAAGTAGGAAATCAATATTTTGGATTCTGGATCGTGCCGTAATTCCAATCGCATTGGCCGGTTTCTTTATCCGGATGGGAAATCTGATGAACTCGGAGATTGTCGGCTTACCGACAGAGCTACCTTGGGGATTCCGTTTTGTACATTCCGGGATGCCTGATCCGATGACTCCCCGTCATCCTGCACAGTTGTACGAGGCGATTTGTTATTTGATCAGTTTTGCTGTTTTAATGCATTTGTATTGGAAGACGAAAGCGAAAAATCGTCAGGGTTTTCTTTTTGGAATGTTTTTGGTACTGATCTTTACCGCTCGTTTTGTGATCGAGTTTGTGAAAGAGAACCAGGAAGAATTTGAAAACGCCATGACCTTGAATATGGGGCAATGGTTGAGTATTCCGTTTGTATTGATCGGGATTTACATGATTTGGAGAAGCGGGAAAAAGATAAAAGTTAAAAACTAAAAGATGAAAGAATCTGTAACTTGTAACCAATCAACCTGCAACTCACCGGAGGCGAACTCTTATAATCCGGAGTTTATGAAGGAGGCAATTCGTATTGCCGTGGAGAACGTGGAGAAGGGGACGGGAGGACCGTTCGGGGCGGTAGTTGTGCGGGATGGTAAGATTATCGCAACTTCCGGGAATACGGTTGTTCCGGATAATGATCCCACGGCTCATGCGGAAGTGAATGCTATTCGCAAGGCTTGTAAGCAACTTGATTCTTTCCAGTTGAAGGGGTGTGAAATTTATTCCAGTTGTGAACCGTGTCCCATGTGTTTAGGGGCGATTTACTGGGCGAGACCGGAACGGGTGTATTATGCCTGTACGAAGGAGGATGCCGCTGTCGGTGGATTTGATGATTCTTTTATCTATAAAGAGATCGTGTTGGATGGGCCTATGCGTTGTATCCCTTTTGAGAACAAACGAGAAGAGGGTGCGGGAGAGGAATTCAGGCTTTGGCAGACGACCAATAATAAAACGAGATATTAGAAAAGGGAGTCAATTTTTTTGACTCCCTTTTTCTAATATCTTCTCTTTTTCGTGTTCTAAATGAAATTGTTATTCCGTTTAAATTTGTTATATTTGTGAATGACAACGTGGTAGGTCGTGTGTAGGATTTAATTACTCAACCTAAATTTAGAACTATGGAAAAGAAATTAGACTTTGGTAGCGTGTTATCGCAAGGTTTTTTGGTGGGAATGAAAAATCTGCCTTCTCTTTTGGGAGCAATTGTATTATGGCTTTTAACGATCTGGATTCCTTACGTGAATGTGGGAACCACGATAGCTATCATGACGATCCCCATTAAATTCAGTAAAGGTGAGATTTTTTCCCCTCTCTGTATTTTCGAGAAACAATATTATCGTTATATGGGTGAGTTCTTTTTGACTTGTGGGTGGTACACGGCAGGGGTGTTGATGGCCATGGTTTTTCTTGTTGTACCCGGTATCGTGTTGGGGATTATTTGGAGTCAAGCCCTTTATCTTGTACTGGACAAGGGGGTGAATCCGGCCAAAGCGTTATCATTGAGTAATAAAATGACTTATGGCAACAAATGGATCATTTTTGCCGTGATGTTTGTTGTTTATATAGCCTTTTTAGTAGCTTCCTTGTTATTGACTTGGATTCCGTTTATCGGGGTTATTATTGCATTTTGTTTGATGGTTATTTATATGGCCATGATATTGGGTTGTTCCGGAATGATGTATGGTAAATTGTTGGAAAATCTGACAGAAGAAGATCTTAAATAAGATCACGTAAATATTGAAAAAGACGCCGTGTCCACAAGGTTGCGGCGTCTTTTTTTTGTTTGTTGGTTGCGAATTTTCTCTTTTTTTATTAAATTTGTAAACATCAAGTATTTATTTCCTATATAAATATTCGAAACCCTGACTTCCGGGGACTTGTTTGGGCGATATCCGTTTGTCGTTTTTGTTTAATCTAAGATAAGGAGAAAATGTGAAGGAGAAAGATGTATTGAATTTTTCGTGTATAGAGTTGGTGAGTTTATTTGAGCGGGAGTTTCCGGCGATCATGCAAGGTGCAAGCCTTAGTAAGGATTGGAAAGAGTTTGAACAATTTCTGAAGGGGTACGTGCGTGCCGCTTTGACAAAATATTCTACTTCTTCGTCTATAAAACGATTTTTCCGGATGTTTATGAACGAGACCCGGCATATTCGTGATTTTTCCACGGGGGAGAAGATTCGTTATGAACCGATTAAATGGTTATGGCAAGCTTTACGGGGAGAGGGGGATGGCATACATCCGGATTTTTTGTTGGATTGGTATTATCTATTTAAGAAATACCAGACAGATGAAGTCGTTTTACCGGAGCGGGTGCAATGTGACCAATGGCGGGGACGTTGGAAAACCGGGATGGATGAGGATGTAACTCAAGAGCGACGGGAGAACCGGGAGCGGATTCGTGGTTTGTTGATTGGGAAAATAGAGAAGAGAGATAAGTTGAATACCCGTTATCGTTTTGAAGAGGGAATGAGCATGGAGAGAAAACGGGAGTTAGTGGATGAATGGTGGGGGGATTACAAGTTTCATTTGGCTTTAGCCGTCCGGGAGCCGGATGAGTTGAACCTGTTCATGGGTAACACGTTATCGCCGGAGTTAATGGAGCTTTTACACCGGGCGAAGCAGAAAGGAATCCCGTTTTTCGTGACTCCCTATTATCTTTCCTTGTTGAGCGTTCGGACGGATGGGTACGATGATTCCACGATTCGGAGTTACGTGATTTATTCCGAGGAGCTGGTGGAGAATTTCGGGCAAATCCGGGCATGGGAGAAAGAGGATGTGGTGGAACCGGGAAAACCGAATGCTGCCGGGTGGTTGTTGCCCAATGCCACGAATATTCATCGTCGTTATCCCGAAGTGGCTATTTTCATCCCGGATTCGATGGGACGGGCTTGTGGTGGGCTGTGTGCTTTATGCCAGCGAATGTACGACTTTCAGAAAGGACATTTGAATTTTAATTTGGATCGGCTGAAACCGACAGACGGGTGGGAAGTCAAGATGGAGCGCTTGATGATGTATTACGAGCATGATTCTCAATTGCGGGATATTTTGATTACGGGAGGGGATGCACTGATGAGTCAGAACCAGACGTTGGAAAAAATCTTGGATGCCGTTTTCCGTATGGCCGTGCGCAAGCGAGAATTGAACAAGCGACGTGGGAAAGGAGAAAAATATGCCGAGATTCAACGGGTGAGATTGGGTTCGAGGTTATTGGCTTATTTACCCAGTCGTGTAAATGATGGGTTGATCGAGGTGTTGAAAAGATTCCGGGAGAAGGCGGAACAGGTCGGGATTCAGCAATTTTTCATACAGACTCATTTCGAGTCGCCTTTGGAAGTGACCGAGGAGGTGATTCTGGCTACCCGGCGCTTGCTGGAGGCCGGATGGATTATCACCAATCAGGCCGTGTTCACGGTGGCGGCTTCACGTCGGGGACATACGGCGAGGTTGAGAGAGGTACTGAATCGAATCGGTATTCTGACGTATTACACTTTTTCCGTGAAGGGATTCGAGGAGAATTATGCCTTGTTTGTCCCGAATAGTCGTTCGCTACAAGAGGTGTTGGAGGAAAAAGTGTACGGGGATTTGCCCGTGGAGCTGGAAAAGGAGGTCTTGGAATTGTTGGAATACCCGGAAAGGATTCCCGCTGAATTACCGGATTTGTTGGATAAATACCGGCAACCGTTTCTGGCCACGGATCGAAACGTGATGAACCTGCCCGGAATAGGGAAGAGCATGACGTACCAGACGGTCGGGATGACAAAGGAGGGAAAGCGTATTTTACGTTTTTCTCTGGACGCGGGACGACGGCATAGCCCTCAAGTGGATCACGAGGGGGAGATTTATATCGTGGAAAGTAAGTCGATCGCGGCTTATTTACGCCAATTGCAAGCGTTGGGTGAACGTGTGGAGGATTATAGTTCGTTGTGGGATTATGCTGAAGGGCGCACGGAAGCCCGTTTTGCCCTTTTTGAATATCCGGAACCGAGAATTGAAATCACGGGGGATTTCACGAATCTGGAAATTGATTCGTGATCAGGCGTTCCCGTTAGTTTCGAGTAATCCCAGTGTCCCCGATGCGTTCTGCCCGTTTGCGCTGACAGCGAAACCGTACACGACTAGTTGATTCACATTCCAGTCTTCCGGTAACGGCCATTCTTTTTCCCCGCTTGTGCCTCTAGTTCCGAGTTCCACGAGCCGGCTTTTCTTTTCTTCCCGTTCATGAATCACACCCATCAAGCGGTCTTCTTTAGCCATGAAAGGCATTAATGGTTGTTGTTTCCACCGGAAGGTGACCAGCCGTTTTTCCTTGTCCATTTCAGCCTCGATGAGGGGTAATCGTAACCCGCCACCGGAGAGCGAGAGCGTCAACAGGTCTACGGTGGGATTTTCCACGTCATCCGCGTTCACTTTGTGAATATTGTCACGGGTGAAGCAGTTGGCGCATATCTTGCCGGAGGGAGAACAATACCCCACGGATAGGATTTTGAGGAAACGGCGACGCAATTTCGTGATCAGGCTAAGTCTGGCACGTTGTTTCAATTGTTCCGGGGTTTTTGCGTCCTTCACGAAACCCGGTTTTCCTCTCGCGATTTGAGTTTTACCCACTTTGTAGGAGGTTACGTTGCCGACGGAACCGGAGATGTCTTGAAATATGGTCGGTTTAAAGATTGCCATGATATTTGTGTTTTAAGATTTGGAAATAGAGAAATACATGCAGGGGGAGTAACGTTTCCCGTCTTGGGCGGCAAAAAAGCAATACAAGTGGGCTGTTGTCCATGTCCCTTCGGGGGTGGATACAATGGCTTTTCCGTCTGATCGGCAGTATCCCGTGTCATCCAGCACGACGGGTTGATAAGGTTCGTTGTCAAAGATGGCGGCAACGGTCAGTTGGTCGGTCGCTTGTGCGGTGACGGTTGACGTGTTATCCAGCCACTCCAGTTCCAGTTTGTTTGCGTGAATGGCCGTGGCTTTCATCCCGAAAGGTAATTGCAGGCTACCATCCGACAGGACTAGCCGGGGGTAATCAATGTAGTCATTCGGGCCGAACATGTTCATGTTCGTGTGAAGGAACCAGTGGTAGCCGGAGCATCGTTCCTCTTCCCGTGCCACGAGCGTGTACACTTTTTCCAGCATGCTCCCTCGTGTGGCACGGTACATGGTCTGGGCTCCGGGGAGCTTTGAACGTTGTGTCGTTTGTCCTTCCGAACGCGGGTTGCTGATGGTGTCTGCCAATTTTCGGGCATACGTTTTGTTTCCTACCGAGTAAGTCACGTATCCCCCGATTTTCCCGGAGGCTCCTTGTAATACCGAATCGTTTAATGTTGCCATGTATTTTCTGATTTTGTTGACCTTTCGGTCGTGTTTATGAGTCAGTCTCCTATTTTGAGACTAAAATAATGCTATATAGGAGTTTTCAAATGTAGATAGATTACTTTAAAAAAACAAATTAATTGCAATATTTAGTTTTGATTGTAGGAGGGGGATAGGGCCGGAATGGGAGCGGAATGGGAGCGGCTCGCAATTTGGTAAGAATATGTTAGTGATAATGTCACATTTTGTGACATTAATTTGCATTTATGTATTTGAGGGCCTAGGGTGAATTTTTATACTACAAGCCGTTCACGAGTTTGTAACCTCGAGCAAATTCGTTTTGGATGGCGATGCTTTTATCCGATTTCAGTTTTTTGTTCAGCAGGCAGACGTATCTGGTGAGGGCTTTTTCCTTGTCTGTGGTATAGACACCCCAGAGCGTTTCGCACATTTCCACGGTGGGAATCACCTCGTTGATCCGCAGGCAGAATAGCCATAAGATGTTTGATTCCATACTTTTCAACTCTTCTCGTTTGTCGGAGATGGTGAGCAGTCGGTTGTTTTTGTTGAAGGTGGTGTCGGGAGAGACGCGGAAAAGGCCTTGTTCTTTTTCCGTGTTCAATCGTTTGGTTCTGGCGATAGCCTTGTCCAAGCGAGCTTTCACGTCGTCCACGCTACAACCTTTCACGAGATAATCGTCGGCTCCCTCGTACAGGGCATGGTTGTGATTGACGGAACTGAGAATCACGATCGGGACCTGATCCCCTTTTTCCCGTACGAGGCGAATCAGTTCGTGGCCGTCTTTTCCCGGTAGGTCCATGTCAAGTAACAGGAGATCCCAAGCTCCGGTTTCGTATAGTTGCCACGCCTTGTTCCCCTCTTTGGCAAGGGTTACCGTGTACCCGGCTTCTTCAAGGATTTCCGTGTATATCATGGCGGCCGTGGTGTTGTCCTCGGCATAGAGTATATTTATTTTTTCTTCCATTTGCGTAAGTATATCGTGAATGTACATCCTTTTCCCGGCGGGCTGTCCACCGTGATTTTTCCCTTGTGGGCTTTGATGACGTTGTAGACGTATGTCAAGCCTAAACCGTATCCTTTTTTATTGGTAGAGTCTTTGTTTGCCTGATAATATTTGTTGAAAATATATTTTTGTTGCTTTTTGGGAATACCGGGACCGTTGTCCCTTATTTCTATAACGAAGGTTCCTCTTTTTTGGTAACAGATTACGGTGATCTGTGGCGTTTCTCCGCTGTATTTCACGGCATTATCCAAGAGATTTTGAAGAGCGCCGAGTAGGTAGAAATGTGATGCATAAACAATTTCGGATTCAACGAGATAGCGCAAGTTTAACTGGATATTTTTTTGTCCGTGGTTGGCGAGGTTTTGTTTCTCGAATAACGAGAGTATCTCGTTTTTCAGGTTAAATTCGTCCCGGGTGATGTTCAAGTGGGCGAGCCCACTTAACGTTTTAAGCAATTGCTGAGAGCTTGTTTTCAGTCGGTTGGCTTCTTCTTGGATGAGCCGGATTTTCGCATGTCCCTTTTCGTCATCCTCGGGGATGGATTTTTTTTCTACAAGTTCAGATAGGGTGACGATACTTGCAAGAGGGGTCTTCCAGTCATGCACGACTTGTTTAATCATTTCTTCTTGAAGGCGGGATAGATGCTGTTGGGCGTGGGAGAGGTATTGTAAACCTAGAACAAGTAGCAGTGTCAGCGCGACAATGGCGAGGATGTCTTGCCATGATTCCTCTAAAAAGAAGGAGATTGGAAAATTGTAATAAATGGCCAAGGATTCGTGGGAAAGATTATTTATCGGGAAACTTTTTCCTCGTGTTATGTCGGGCGTAGGTGTTTTGTGATGCTGGAACCGGACTATGATTTGATTTGTGCTGTCTAATTGTGCGATGGTGAAATGAACGGCATCGGGTGCTTGGGGGCGTAATATGCTGTCTAATGACGAGAAAAGATGGGTTCGTTCTTGAACGGAGTCCGTTTGTAATATTTCTATGTATGGGGGAATAACTGATTCGATAATAGAATCCATGTGAATTTGCCAGCGTGTCTTGACGGTTTCGTATAATTTAATACCGGAAAATAATTGATTGATCCACAATAAAATGAATATCGTGAACGTGATATAACCTATTATTCTTAAATCGTGTTTCATTCACTTTTCTTTTGCCATTTCAACATGCACGTTTGTTGAATGGTTGCCGTCACATAGACGAGACGAAATTACGTATTTAGAATTGATTTTACAAGGAGTTGTGGTTGAGCGATATGTCGGGAGCGAAATTTTACAATAGTTTTACAATAATTCGGGGAGGTTTCCTAGGAGGGAGTTCGTTATGTTTGTAATGGTAAAATAAATCATGAATCAACTAATACTTAAATCGTATGATAACTTTAGAAAATATTAATAAAACGTTTTACACGAGCGAGGTGGAGACACGGGCATTGGAAGATATTAATTTGACGGTGGAGAAAGGTGAGTTTGTGGCTATCATGGGACCTTCGGGGTGTGGAAAGAGTACGATGTTGAATATTATGGGGTTGTTGGATAAGCCAACGAGTGGTTGGGTGATTATTGATGATGTCCGGGCAGATTCTTTGTATGATCGGGATATGGCGAGGATTCGTAACCAGAAACTAGGATTTATTTTCCAGAGTTTCCATTTGATCCCGTCGCTGAACGTGTTGGATAACGTGTTGCTGCCGATGTTGTATCGCCGGGGAAGTTCTGCATCGGCCAATAAGAAAAGGGCACTGGAATTAATTGAAAAGGTCGGGTTGACTCATCGCTTGAAACATTTCCCCTCGCAGTTGTCCGGGGGACAATGCCAGCGGGTGGCGATAGCCAGAGCGTTGATCGGGCAACCGAAAGTGATTCTGGCGGACGAGCCGACAGGAAATTTGGATAGTAAGATGGGAACGGAGATCATGGATTTACTCGTACAATTGAACCGGGAGGGGACGACAATCGTGATGGTGACGCATGATGAGAGATTGGCGGAGGAAACCGGACGGATCATTCGTTTGTTTGACGGAAAGTTAGTGTTATGAATCGATGGAAAAATTATATAATTCCAGCGTTTTACCATATCCGGCACAACCTGTCGTTTGCAATTTTTTACGTGTTGGGTACGGCGTTGGCGTTCGTGTTTATCGCGATCGTGTTGCAACTCGTTTATTCTA
>ENA-OROM01001570-OROM01001570.1-human-gut-metagenome-genome-assembly--contig:-NODE-1570-length-20453-cov-3.466369_pt1 | contig 20453 bp, 14 predicted proteins | sample MGYA00242129_ERZ509050 | MGnify/ENA primary metagenome ERZ509050 (study PRJEB26280, sample SAMEA2338701) | human gut metagenome | biome: human gut; feature: human-associated habitat; material: faeces...
TGCAAAACCGCCGGACTGAAGCTGGTGTACTCCCCCCTGAACGGCTCCGGTCTGGTGCCGGTCACCCGGGTGCTTCATGACATCGGCATTGACGACATCACCATTGTCCCCGAGCAACAGTACCCAGACGGCAACTTCCCCACCTGCCCCTATCCCAACCCGGAGATTTTCGAGGCTCTGCGGCTTGGTCTGGAGCTGGCCGAGAAGACCGGCGCCGACCTGATGCTGGCCACCGACCCCGACGCCGACCGGGTTGGCATTGCCATCCGCTGCCCCGACGGCTCCTACGAGCTGGTCTCCGGCAACGAGGTGGGCGTGCTGCTGCTGGACTACATCTGTCAGGGCCGCATTGAAAAAGGCACCATGCCCAAGCGCCCCGTGGCGGTAAAGTCTCTGGTCTCCACTCCCCTCGCGGACATCGTGGCCGCGGATTACGGCGTGGAAATGCGCAACGTTCTCACCGGCTTCAAGTGGATCGGCGACCAGATTGCCAAGCTGGAGGCCGCCGGTGAGGTGGATCGCTTCATTCTGGGCTTCGAGGAATCCTACGGCTACCTTGCAGGCCCTTACGTCCGGGACAAGGACGCCATCATTGGCTCCATGCTGATCTGTGAAATGGCAGCCTACTACCGTTCCATCGGCTCGTCCATCAAGGCGCGGCTGGAAGCCATTTACGCAAAATACGGCCGGTATCTGAACAAGGTGAACTCCTTTGAGTTCCCCGGTCTGTCCGGCATGGACAAGATGGCCGGTATCATGGCCTCCCTGCGGGAGAAGCCCCCTGTAGAGATTGGCGGCTACAAGGTGACCAAAATCACCGACTACCAGGACACCGCTCAGACCGGCCTGCCCGCCGCCAACGTGCTGGTGTACAGCCTGGAAGGCGGCGCGACGGTCATCGTCCGCCCCTCCGGCACCGAGCCGAAGATCAAGACCTATTTCACCACTCTGGGCAAAGATCTGGCGGAAGCCGAAGCACAGGAAAAAGTTCTCGCCGACGCTCTGAAGCCTATTCTCGCGTAATTCCGTGCAAAAAAGGCAAGCCGAAAAACGGCTTGCCTTTTTTGAACATTGTACATTACTCGATGATCTGGATCCAGCCTTCGGGGGCTTCCAGACGACCCATCTGGATGCCGGTGAGGGTATCGTAAAGCTTCTGGATGGTGGGGCCCATACCCACGTAGTGAATTTCCTTGCCGTGATCCACAATGGTGCCCACAGGGGAGATGACCGCCGCCGTGCCGCACAGGCCGCACTCGGCAAATTCACCGATCTCCGCCAGCTCCACGGGGCGCTCCTCCACCTCCATGCCGAGATAATCCTTCGCCACCTGTATCAGGCTGCGCCGGGTGATAGAGGGAAGTATGGTGCCGGACTTGGGGGTGACCAGCTTGCCGTCCTTGGTAATGAAGATCAGGTTGGCGCCGCCGGTCTCCTCGATGTGGGTGCGGGTGGCGGAGTCCACGTAGACGTTCTCGTCATAGCCCTTCTCGTGGGCATCCACAATGTTGTAAAGGCTCATGGCGTAGTTTAAGCCCGCCTTGACGTCGCCGGTACCCTTGGGCGCCGCCCGGTCAAGATCGGAAATCCGCAGCTTCAGGGGCTTGATGCCGCCCTTGAAATAGGGGCCGACCGGGGTGACGAACACCCGGAACTGATACTCCGTCGCTGGCTTGACGCCGATGATGGCGTCGCTGCCGAACATGAACGGACGGACGTACAGCGTCGCGCCGGAGCCGTAGGGCGGCACCCACTGGGAGTTTGCGCGGACGGTCTCCACTACGGCCTGCACGAACCTGTCCTCGGGGAACACGGGCATTTTCAGGCGGCGGCAGGAGCTGGCCATCCGCTGGGCGTTCAGGTCGGGGCGGAAGCAGACGATGCGTCCATCCTCGGTGGTGTAGGCTTTCAGCCCCTCAAAGCAGGTCTGGGCGTATTGCAGAACGCAGGCGCACTCACTCATGGTAATGGTGGCCTGATCGGTCAGACAGCCGTCGTCCCACTGGCCGTTTCGGAAATTGGAGACATAGCGCATGTCGGTCTGGACGTAGCCAAATCCCAGATTGCCCCAGTCAATATCTTTTCTTTCCATTGTAAACACCTCTCTGAAATTTTATTTCCCAATTCTAGCACCGCAGGAGGCGCAAGTCAAGCATTTGGCGCGGAAAAAAAGTATCTTATACAGGGACATTTGTCTTTTTCAGAGGAACCCACAAAAACTGCCCCTTCTTCCCCCCTTTTTCCTGCGAAAAACTCCAAAAGGGACTTGTATTCAATATGGTAAAGTGGTAAAGTATAGGAAAGCACCCCAGAAGAAAGGACTCCGTATCATGGATATCGTTCGACATCCCGGTGAAGATCTGTTTTTCGAGGCCATTCTGTCCCTGCGGACGGTGGAGGACTGCCGCCTGTTTTTTGAGGACGTGGCCACCATCAAGGAATTGCAGGCCATGTCCCAGCGGTTCAGGGTCGCCTGCCTGCTGGACAGCGGCGAAAACTATATCGAAGTCTCGGAATCCACCGGTGCCAGCTCGGCTACCATCAGCCGGGTCAACCGGTGCCTCGTATATGGCGGCGGCTACCGGACGGCGCTGGACAGGCTCAAGGAATCGGGAGTCCTCCCGGAAGGCAAAGAAAAATAAAACAGGGTACACCCCTTGGCTCTCCCTTTGGGAGAGCTGTCACCGAAGGTGACTGAGAGGGCTTTTCCCCTGTTTTCCCTCTCCGTCTTCGCTTCGCTCAACCGCCTCTCCCAGAAAGAGACAAGGGGGCAGTTCAATCGCGCCCCTATGCCCAAAAGCCCCGCCGTTTTCGGGTGTATCCATGTCCATTTTTCCCAATTGACAACCACTCCTGCCCATGCTATAATTTAACAGATAAGTTCAGCGGCTCATCCCGCCCGTCTTGCCGCTTTCCGGCAGGGCGTTTTGCTATGCAAAAGCATAGCAAAATAAGAAATGTGCCATTTCCTCGCCCCTGCGGGGCAACCGGAAATGATGCACAAAAAACTTCATGCGCCGGTATTTGCGCATTTTCGTGGAGCGGTGCTCATGCATGAAGTTTTTTACAGAAAGGAGATCAGCATGACGGATATGACGAAAGCCAAGGTTTACGCTGCTTCTTTGGGGTCCGTATTTTCCGAAGGGGTTTGTTCCTCCCTTTCCGCCCCCGGTCTTTCCGGGTTCGATTCTTCTGAATATGTTATTTTTCCCGGCTTTTGTGACGTGCATGTGCATTTCAGAGAGCCGGGTTTTTCTTATAAGGAGACCATCGCCACAGGCAGCCGGGCAGCCGCCCGGGGCGGCTATACCGCGGTCTGCACCATGCCCAACCTGAACCCGGTGCCGGACAGTGTGGAGAATCTTGGGATTCAGCGCCGTCTCATTGAGGAAACCGCCTGCATCCACGTCTACCCCTACGGTGCCATCACAATCGGCGAACAGGGCGAAGCGCTTTCCGACCTGGAGGGCATGGCGCCCGACGTAGTGGGGTTTTCCGACGACGGCCGGGGCGTGCAGAGCGATGACATGATGCGGCAGGCCATGCTTCGCGCCAAAGCCCTCGGGAAGCCCATTGTCGCCCACTGCGAGGTCAACTCGCTCTTGCGGGGCGGGTACATCCACGACGGTGATTATGCCAAAGCCCATGGCCATCGGGGCATCTGCTCCGAAAGCGAATGGGGGCAAATCGCCCGGGATTTGCAGCTGGTAAAAGAAACCGGCTGCGCCTACCACGTCTGCCACGTCTCCGCCAAGGAAAGCGTGGCGCTCATCCGCAAGGCCAAGGCCGAGGGACTGGACGTGACCTGCGAGACCGGCCCCCACTATCTGGTGATGGACGACAGCGACCTGCAGGAGGACGGCCGTTTCAAAATGAACCCGCCCCTGCGAGGAAAGGAAGACCGGGAGGCCCTGATTCATGGAATTCTGGATGGCACCATCGACATGATCGCCACCGACCACGCCCCCCACTCCGCCGAGGAAAAATCCCGAGGGCTGGAAAAAAGCGCCTTCGGCATTGTGGGCATTGAAACCGCTTTCCCGATTTTGTATACCTGTCTGGTAAAACCGGGCATTCTAAGCCTGAACAAACTATTGGAGCTTTTGTGCGTCAATCCCCGCAGACGCTTCGGTCTTCCTCTGGGAACGGACTACAGCATCTGGGACTTGAACGCCGCATACGCCATCGACCCGAAGGACTTTCTTTCCAAGGGCAGAGCCACGCCCTTCGCGGGCTGGCAGGTCAATGGAAAGTGCATCGCCACCATCTGTGACGGAAAGCTGGTATACGCCGCTCCGGAAACCCATACCGCCAAATAACGAGAGGAGAAACACCATGGCAAAAAGAACCGACATCAAGAAAATTCTCATCATTGGCTCCGGCCCCATCGTCATCGGTCAGGCTGCTGAGTTTGACTACGCCGGGACGCAGGCCTGTCTTGCTCTGAAAGAAGAGGGCTACGAGGTGGTGCTGTGCAACTCCAACCCCGCCACCATCATGACCGACACCATCATCGCCGACAAGGTCTACATGGAGCCGCTGACGCTGGAATATATCGCCAAGATCATCCGCTACGAGCGTCCCGACGCCATCATCCCCGGCATCGGCGGTCAGACAGGTCTGAATCTGGCCATGCAGCTGGAAAAGAAGGGCATTTTGCGGGAATGCCGGGTCAAGCTGCTGGGCACCTCCAGCGAGTCCATCGAGCGTGCCGAGGATCGTGAGCTTTTCAAGGAGCTGTGCCAGTCCATCGGCGAGCCGGTCATCCCTTCCGAAATTTCCTACTCTCTGGAGGAAGCCAAGGAGGCCGCCAAGCGCATCGGCTATCCTGTGGTGCTTCGTCCCGCCTTTACTCTCGGCGGCACCGGCGGCGGCTTTGCTTACAATGAAGACGAGTTGGTGGAGATCGGCCTCAACGCCTTCGCCCTCTCTCCTGTCCATCAGGTTCTGGTGGAAAAGTCCGTCAAGGGCTACAAGGAGATCGAATTCGAGGTCATGCGGGATTCGGGTGACCACGCCATCACCATCTGCGGCATGGAGAACATCGACCCCGTGGGCGTCCACACCGGCGACAGCATGGTGGTCGCCCCCATCATGACCCTCAGCGACCACGACATGAAGATGCTCAACGACTCCGCCATCAAGATCATCCGGGCGCTGAAGGTGGAGGGCGGCTGCAACGTCCAGTTTGCGCTCGACCCCAATTCCTCCAAATACTACCTCATTGAGGTCAACCCCCGTGTCTCCCGTTCCTCCGCGCTGGCCTCCAAGGCCTCCGGCTATCCCATTGCCCGGGTCACCGCGAAAATCGCCGTGGGCATGGCGCTGGAGGACATCAAAATCGCCAACACCAACGCCGCCTTTGAGCCGAAGCTGGACTACGTCATCACCAAGCTGCCCCGGTTCCCCTTCGACAAGTTCACCTCCGCCATCAACATTCTGGGCACCCAGATGATGGCCACCGGCGAGGTCATGGGCATCGGCTCCAATCTGGAGGAATCCCTGCTCAAGGGCATCCGCTCTCTGGAGGTAGGCGCGAACCACATCTACCATCACAAATTCGACGACATGACCACGGAGGAGCTGCTGGACTATATCAGCGTGTTCCGCTCCGACAACATTTTTGCCATCGCGGAAATCATCTACCGGGGCGTCACCGTGGAGCAGATTCATGAGATCACCGCCATTGACGTCTACTTCCTGAACGCCATCAAGCGCATCGTGGACATGGAGGAATACTTAAAGCTCCATGTCAAAGAGCCGGAAGCCCTTCTGGACGCCAAGAAAATGGGCTTCAGCGACAAATATGTAAGCCGGCTGTGGAAATGCTCCGAGACGGACGTGTCCGATTTCCGTAAGGCGCACAACATGTTCCCGGCCTTCCGCATGGTGGATACCTGCCACACCGGCGCGTATATCCCCTACTTCTACTCCTCCTACACCGGCGGAAACGTCTCCCGGCTGACGAGCAAAAAGAAGATCGTGGTGCTGGGCGCGGGTCCCATCCGCATCGGTCAGGGCGTGGAATTCGACTACTCCACCGTCCACGCCGTCATGACCATCAAAAAGGCGGGCTACGAGGCCATCATCATCAACAACAACCCCGAGACCGTCTCCACCGACTACACCACCGCCGACAAGCTGTATTTTGAGCCTTTGACTCCCGAGGATGTGATGAACATCATCGATTTTGAAAAGCCCGACGGCGTGATCGCGTCTCTGGGCGGCCAGACCGCCATCAATCTGGCCCAGCCCCTCCATGACCGGGGCGTGAAGATCATCGGCACCGGCTGCGAGGCCATCGACAGAGCCGAAAACCGGGACGCCTTTGAAAAGCTCCTGAAAGAGCTGGACATCCCCCAGCCCAAGGGAAAGGCCGTCACCAAAATCGAGGACGGTCTCGCGGCGGCGAATGAGATCGGCTACCCCGTGCTGGTACGTCCCAGCTTCGTGCTGGGCGGCCGTGCCATGCAGATCGTGGCAAACGAGACCCAGCTGCGCCATTACCTGAAAAGCGCCGTGGAGATCGACGAGGACAAGCCCGTTCTGGTGGACAAATACATTCAGGGCCGTGAAGTGGAGATCGACGCCATCTGCGACGGCCGGGACGTGTTCGTCCCCGGCATCATGGAGCTGGTGGAGCGCACCGGTGTTCACTCCGGCGACTCCATCTCCGTCTACCCCTCCTTCTCCATCTCTGACAAGGTCAAGGGCATCATTCTGCAATACGCCAAAAAGCTGGGTCTGGGCATCGGCATTGTCGGCCTGTTCAATGTGCAGTTCATTGTGGATCCGGAGGACAACGTGTCCGTCATCGAGGTCAACCCCCGTTCCTCCCGCACGGTTCCCTTCCTGAGCAAGGCCACGGGCTACAGTCTTGCGGATATCGCCACCGACGTGATTCTGGGTCTGAGCCTGAAGGAGCAGGGCTTCTTCGACATCTACCCCGCCGAAAAGGAGCGCTGGTACGTCAAAGCGCCGGTATTCTCCTTCAATAAAATTCGCGGTCTGGACGCCTATCTGACTCCCGAAATGAAGTCCACCGGCGAGGCCATCGGCTATGACCGCACCATGACCCGCGCCCTGTACAAGGCGCTGCAGGCCTCCGGCATGAAGCTGCAGAACTACGGCACCGTCCTTGCCACCATCGCCGACCGGGACAAGGAGGAAGCGCTGCCCCTGATCCGCCGGTTCTACCGTCTGGGCTTCAACATCGAGGCCACCGCCGGAACTGCCACATTCCTGAAGGAAAACGGCATCCGCACCCACGTTCTGGGCAAGATCAGCGACGGCAGCGACGAAATCCCCAACGCCCTGCGTCAGGGACACATTGCCTACGTCATCAACACCCGCGACCCCGGCTCCAGCGGCCGGGACGGCACGAAGATCCGCCGGATCGCCACGGAGCACAATGTGACGCTGTTTACCGCATTGGACACCATCCGGGTTCTGCTGGATGTGCTGGAAGAAACCACGCTGACGATTTCTACGATTGACGCCTGAGCAGGCAACGCCAAAAATTCCCGGAAGGAGCGACCATGAAACAGAGCATTTTCACAATCCTATCCAATACCCCCCTGACGGACTGCGTCTACAAAATGGTGCTTTCCGGCGACACCTCCGCCATTACCGCCCCGGGGCAGTTTGTCAACATTCAAATCACAGGGAAGTTCCTCCGCCGTCCCATTTCCGTGTGCGACTATGACGGCAGCACCCTCACCATCGTCTACAAGGTGGTGGGCAAGGGTACGGAAATCCTCTCCCGGATGGTTCCCGGAGAGAAGCTGGACATCCTGACCGGTCTGGGCAACGGCTACGACCTTACCCCCGCCGGGGACAGCCCCGTCCTACTGGGCGGCGGCGTGGGCGTCCCGCCGCTGTACCACCTTGCCAAACGGCTGCTTGCCATGGGCAAACAGGTGACGGTGATTCTGGGCTTCAACACCCAATCGGAAGTGTTCTATGAAGCCGAATTCCGGGCGCTGGGCTGCCGGGTGATCGTCACCACCGCCGACGGAAGCTATGGCGTCAAGGGCTTCGCCACCACACCCCTGAACGATCTTAATTATTCCTATTTCTACACCTGCGGCCCGGAGCCGATGCTCAAGGCGGTGTATAAAGCCACCCGCACCTCCGGCCAGATGAGCTTTGAGGAACGGATGGGCTGCGGCTTCGGCGCCTGCATGGGCTGCTCCTGCAAGACCCTCACGGGATACAAGCGCATCTGCAAAGACGGCCCCGTCATGCGGAAGGAGGAGATTCTATGGGAAGCCTGAGCGTCAATCTCTGCGGCATCGAGCTGGACAACCCGGTCATCCCCGCCTCCGGCACCTTTGGCTACGGTTATGAGTTTGCCGAACTGTACGACATTAACTGCCTTGGCACCTTCTCCTTCAAGGGAACCACGAAAGAACCCCGTTTTGGAAATCCCACGCCCCGCATCGCCGAGTGTACCGGCGGCATGATCAACGCCGTGGGGCTGCAAAATCCCGGCGTGGACAAAGTCATATCCGAGGAACTCCCGAAGCTGAAAGCCTGCTTCCACAAGCCCGTCATGGCCAACGTCTCCGGCTTTTCCGCGGCGGATTACGCCTATACCTGCGAAAAGCTGGATGAGGAGGAACAGGTGGGCTGGCTGGAAGTCAACGTCAGCTGCCCCAATGTTCACGGCGGCGGCATGAGCTTTGGCACCTGCCCGGAAGCCGCCGCAGAGGTAACGGCAGCGGTGAAAAAGGTCACGAAAAAGCCTGTTATCGTCAAGCTCTCCCCCAACGTCACCGATATCGTCTCCATCGCCAGAGCCTGTGAGGACGCGGGGGCGGACGGCATCAGCCTGATTAACACTCTGCTTGGTATGCGCATTGATCTGCGCACCCGCAAGCCCATCATCGCCAACAAAATGGGCGGCTTTTCCGGCCCTGCCATCTTCCCGGTGGCGCTGCGCATGGTCTATCAGGTCGCAAATGCGGTAAACGTCCCCGTGGTGGGCATGGGCGGCGTCAGCAGCGCCGAAGATGTGGTGGAAATGATGCTGGCAGGCGCTTCCGCCGTAGAGGTAGGCGCAGCCAATCTTGTAAATCCCTACGCCTGCCGGGACATCATCCGGGAGCTTCCCGCCGTCATGGAAAAATACAAAGTTGAGAATCTGAAAGACATTATAGGAGGCGCGAAATAATGGGTAAGGACGTCATTGTTGCCTGCGATTTTTCATCCGCCGAGGCAACCTTCGCTTTTCTTGACAAATTCACCGGCCGCAAGCCCTTCGTGAAGATCGGCATGGAGCTGTACTACGCGGAAGGCCCCGCCATCGTCCGGGAGATCAAAGCCCGGGGGCACAAGATTTTTCTGGACTTAAAGCTCCACGACATTCCCAACACCGTGAAGAAAGCCATGTCCGTCCTGCGGAATCTGGACGTGGACATCACCAACCTCCACGCCGCCGGTACCACCGCCATGATGAAGGCCGCGCTGGAAGGTCTGACCCGGGAGGACGGCACCCGTCCCCTGCTGATCGCCGTGACCCAGCTGACCTCCACCGATCAGGCGGCCATGGAGTCCGACCTGCTCATTCATGAACCCATTGATGAAGTGGTCATGCACTACGCCGAGACCGCGAAAAACGCGGGTCTGGACGGCGTGGTCTGCTCTCCTCTGGAAGCGGGGAAGGTGCATGAGCGCTGCGGTCAGCGCTTTCTCACCGTGACCCCCGGTGTCCGCTTCGCCGACGGAGACGTAGGCGACCAGAAGCGGGTGATGACCCCAGCCGCCGCCAAGGCCATCGGTTCGGACTACATCGTGGTCGGCCGTCCCATCACGGCCGCCGCCGACCCCGTGGCCGCTTATGAACGCTGCGTGGCGGAATTCTGCGACTGAAATAAGGAGGAAGCATTTTGGAAAGCTACAAAAGAGAATTCATTCAGTTTCTGGAAAAGGCCGGGGTGCTGAAATTCGGCGATTTCACCGCCAAATCCGGCCGGAAAATCCCCTATTTCATCAACGCCGGGGAGATCAAAACCGGTAAGGAAATTGCGACTCTGGGCGAATTCTACGCCCGCGCCTACCGGGAAAAGCTGGGGCAGCGGAAGGCCGTCCTCTATGGCCCCGCCTACAAGGGCATTTCCATCGCCGTGTCCGCCGCCGTTGCCCTGAGTCGGGACGGGCTGGACGTTCCCTTCTTCTTCAACCGCAAGGAAGCTAAGGATCACGGCGAGGGCGGCGTGTTCGTGGGCTACGTCCCCAAGGCCGGTGAGGACGTGGTCATCGTAGAGGACGTCATCACCGCCGGGACTGCCATCCGGGAAAGCATGGCTATCTTAAGCCGTCTGGAGGGCGTCAAGGTCGCCGCCACATTTATTATGGTTGACCGCAAGGAGCGGGGCAAGGGCGAAAAGCTGGCCATGGAGGAAGTGGAAGAGGAATTTGGCTTCCCCGTCTACTCCGTGGTGGATGTGTATGACATCATCGCCTATCTGGAAGAAAATCCCGTCAACGCCGAAAATGTGGCGCGGATCAGAAATTATCTTGCCGTGAATGGAGCGAAAGTATGAGGAGTCTGAACAGCATTCTGGATTTAGGCGTGGACGAGCTGGACGAACTGATCGCCACCGCCAAGGACATCATTGCCCACCCGGAAAACTACTGGGACAGGTGCGCCCACAAGAAGCTGGCGACGCTGTTCTTCGAGCCCTCCACCCGCACCCGCCTGAGCTTTGAGGCCGCGATGCTGGAGCTGGGCGGCAGCGTCATCGGCTTCAGCGAGGCCAGTTCTTCCTCCGCTTCCAAGGGCGAAAGCGTGGCGGACACCGCCAAAATTGTCAGCTGCTACGCAGACATCATCGCCATGCGCCACCCCAAAGAGGGTGCACCCTATGTGGCAAGTCAGGCGGCCTCTATCCCCGTCATCAACGCCGGAGACGGCGGCCACAACCACCCCACCCAGACCCTTGCCGATCTGCTGACCATTTCCCGGGAAATGGGGCGGCTGGATAATCTCACCATCGGTCTGTGCGGCGACCTGAAATACGGCCGGACTGTCCACTCCCTGATTGAGGCCATGAGCCGCTACAAAGGCATTCAATTTGTTCTGATTTCCCCGGAAGAACTGAAAATCCCCGGATTTATCCGATACAATGTGTTTGAAAATCAGGGCATTCCCTATACGGAAGTGTCCTCTCTGGAGGAAGCCATGCCCAAGCTTGACGTGCTGTACATGACCCGCATCCAGCGGGAGCGCTTCGACGACCCATGGGAATACGAGCGGCTCAAGGACAGCTACGTCCTCGATACCGAGAAAATGAAACTTGCGAAAGGGAAAATGTGCGTCCTGCACCCCCTGCCCCGTGTCAATGAGATCAGCGTCAAGGTGGACGACGACCCGAGAGCCGCCTATTTCCGTCAGGCGCTGAACGGCAAGTACATGCGCATGGCGCTCATCCTGAAGCTTCTGGACGAAGCCGCCCGGAATCCCGCAAAAGAAGCCATCGACACGACCGGTTTGGAATACGACCGTGTCTGCCGCAATCCCAAGTGCATCACCCAGACCGAGCAGGAGCTACCCCAGCTGTTCCGCTGCACCGACAAAGCCGCGGACATCCACAGGTGCATCTACTGCGAGCAGAGAGCCTAATCTTTATCCCACAAAAAAAGCAGAATGCCGTTGTTTCGGCATTCTGCATTTTTATTTATCCCTTATATCTCGGCTCGCAGGTCAGGTTGACGCCCAGACGCTTGAAGGTCTTTTCGTCCACCGGGGACAAGATCACCGAGGAATGTACCTCGCAGCCCCGCAGCTTGTCCAGCTGCTCCATGGCCAGCTCCGCCATGGGGTTGGTGGCGGCACAGATGGACAGGGCGATCAGCGTCTCGTCGGTGTGGAGACGGGGATTGCGGTTGCCTAAGTGGTCAACCTTCAGGTGCTGGATGGGGTCAAGCACCACCGGGGAAATCAGGTGCAGGCTGTCCCGCATACCCGCCAGCTTTTTCAGCGCGTTCAGCAGCAGCGCCGAGGACGCACCCAGAAGGTCGGAGGTCTTGCCGGTGACGATGGTGCCGTCGGGCAGTTCCATGGCGGCGGCAGGCGCGCCGGTCTGCTCCGCCCGCTGCAGGGCAGGGGCGACCACCTTCCGCTCCGCCGGGGTCACACCGGCCTTTTTCATCAGCAGCTCCAACTTGCGCACCGTTTCGTCGCTGCCTTTGCCCTGCTTCTGCTCGCACATGGCCACGTAGTATCTGCGGATGATCTCCTGTCGGGAGGCGAACCGGACGGCTTCGTCATCTACGATGCAATTGCCCACCATATTCACGCCCATATCCGTGGGGGATTTGTAGGGGCAATGCCCCAGAATTTTCTCAAAAATCGCCACCAGCACAGGGAACGCTTCCACGTCCCGGTTGTAGTTGACGGTGGTGACCCCGTAGGCTTCCAGATGGAAGGGGTCGATCATGTTCACGTCGTTCAAGTCCGCCGTGGCGGCCTCGTAGGCAAGGTTCACCGGGTGGTTCAGCGGCACGTTCCAGATGGGGAACGTCTCGAATTTGGCGTAGCCCGCCGTGTTGCCCCGGATATGCTCGTGATACAGCTGGCTCAGGCAGGTCGCCAGCTTGCCGCTGCCGGGGCCGGGCGCGGTGACTACCACCAGCGACCGGGTCGTTTCGATGTAATCGTTTTTCCCGAAGCCGTCGGGGCTGACGATGTAGCCGGTGTCGGAGGGATAGCCCGGAATCTCAAAATGGTGATAGACCCGGATGCCCAGCCCTTCCAAGCGGGACTGGAATGCCTTCGCCAGCGCCTGTTCATGGAAGCGGGTCAGCACCACGCTGGAAACGTACAGGCCGAAGCCCCGGAAAATGTCGATCAGGCGAATGACGTCCCGGTCATAGGTGATGCCAAGATCGCCCCGAACCTTATTCTTTTCGATATCGTCGGCGTTGATGGCAATGACCATCTCCACCTGCTCCTTCAGCTGCAGCAGCATCCGCAGCTTGCTGTCCGGCTGGAAGCCCGGCAGAACGCGGGAAGCATGGTTGTCGTCATAGAGCTTGCCGCCGAATTCCAGATACAGCTTGCCGCCGAACTGGGCAATGCGCTCCCGGATGTGGGCGGACTGCATTTGCAGGTATTTATCGTTATCAAACGCCGCTTTTGTCATTTCCGTTGCCTCTTTCCCAAAAACTTTCCACCATTTTACCCTATCCGACGGGAAATAGCAAGGCCATTTCGCGGGAAAATCTTCTCTTTCGCGGGATTGCTTCTTGTTTCGGGAACGGCGCCGTGCTATAATGAACGCATCTATTTTTTCGGAGGTGTTTCCATGGAATTCAGCGTCAACCATCCGGTGCTTTACCTGCTTGCCGGAATTCTGATTGCCGTGGTTCTGGCTCAGTCGATTTTCTTCCTTATTAAGGCTCTGCGCCGCAGTAAGGAAATCGGCATGGATCAGGCCAAAATCAGAAAAACCATCAAAACCGCCGCGCTGTTCACCATCGCCCCGGCCGTGTCCATCGTCATCAGCGTCATCACCCTAAGCAAAAGTCTGGGTATTCCCCTGCCCTGGCTGCGGCTTAGCGTAGTCGGCTCATTGAGCTATGAGGCCATCGCGGCATCCAACGCCGTCAGCGCCATGGGCTTAGAGCTTGGCAAAATCAGCTCCCTGACCGCCCAGCAATACGTCAACATCGCGCTGGTGATGACCCTGTCCATCATGGTGGGCATCTGGCTGGTGCCTGTCATCGGCAAGAAGCTGCTGCGGGGCATGACCGTTCTGGAAAACCGGGACGCCAAATGGGCGGATATTTTCCAGAATGCCATGTTTATCGGCATGATCTCCGCGTTTCTGGGCTATGTGTTCTGCGATTTCTCCCGCCTGTGGACGCCGGGGGATTACGCCGCCACCTCCGGGCTTGTGCCGGTGTGCGTCATGGCGGTGTCCGCCGCGATCATGGTGGTCTGCGGGCTGCTCATGAAGAAATTCAAGTGGAGCTGGGTCAACGATTACGCGCTGCCCATTTCTCTGGTGCTGGGCATGGCTTCCGCCATTCCCCTCACCGCGTGGCTGGGTTAAGGAGGTGCCGATATGAAAAAGCAGCTTAGCTACATCGACTCCGTTCACCGCAGCGGCACCATCTGGAACATTTCCGTGATGATTTTGCTGCTGGCCTTCCCCCTGACGGTGGCCGCCCTGTTTGGCGCCGCCCCGGACTGGGGCGCGCTGGTGGTGGGTCTGATCGCCACCGCGCCCATGTATTGGGCGGTGGGTGTCATTGAGACAATTACCTTCGTTCCCATGCTGGGCGCGGGCGGCTCCTACCTCAGCTTTGTCACCGGCAACATCTCCAACCTGAAGCTTCCCTGCGCCATCAACGCTCTGGAGCAGAACAACGTCAGCGCCAACTCCGAGGAGGGCGAGGTCATCTCCACCATCGCCATTGCCACCTCTTCCATCGTCACCACCGTCATTATCATCATCGGCGTCATTCTCATCGTCCCTCTGACCCCCGTTCTGGAAGCGCCGGTGCTGGAACCGGCCTTTGCCCAGATGCTGCCCGCCCTGTTCGGCGGACTGGGCGTAGCCTTCGTCAGCCGGAACTGGAAGATCGCCGTTGCGCCGGTGGTGCTGATGCTGGTTCTGTTCATTTTCGTCCCCGCCCTGAACGCCGGTACCGTGGGCATTATGGTGCCTGTGAGCGTGCTGTTCACCATCGCCGTTTCCCGGCTGCTTTATAAGAGAGGAGTTCTGTAAACATGATCGGATATCTGATTCTCGCCGTTCTGGTTGCATTCATCGCCGTGGTCGCCATCCGCACCATCCGCTTCCGTCCCAAGCCCCAGCCCGAAGTCACCAAGGAAGAAATCGCCTTTGACCGGGACGCCGCCGTGGATTCCCTCGCCCAGCTGGTTCGCTGCAAGACCGTGTCCTACAACGACCATTCTCTGGAGGACGAGGGGGAATTTCAGAAGCTGATCTCTCTGCTGACGACACTTTACCCCAACGTGTTCGGCACCTGCACCTTCCAGCAGCTTCCCGACCGGGCGCTGCTGCTGCGGTGGCCGGGCAAGCAGGAAGGCGACCCTGCCGTTATGATGGCGCACTATGACGTGGTGCCTGTCAACGAGGAAAAGTGGGACAAGCCTCCCTTCGCCGGGGTCATCGAGGATGGCATTCTCTGGGGCCGCGGCACGCTGGACACCAAGGTCACCTTCAACGGCATCCTTTCCGCCGCCAATTACCTCATCGGTCAGGGCTTCCAGCCGGAAAAGGACATTTACTTTGCCTTCTCCGGCGGCGAGGAGATCAACGGTCAGGGTGCGCCCAACATCGTGGCGTATTTCACCGAGCACGGCATCCACCCCGCCATTGTGGTGGACGAGGGCGGCGCCGTTGTGGAGAATGTGTTCCCCGGCGTGAAGCAGCCCTGCGGTCTCATCGGCATTGCGGAAAAAGGTATGCTGAACGCTCAGTACCGTACCGTCTCCGCCGGCGGCCACGCCTCCGCCCCCAAGGCCCCATACCCCGGTGGGCGTTCTGGCGGCGGCCTGCAAGCGGGTGGAGGATCACCCCTTCAAGGCCCACATCGACGGCCCCGCTGCCCAGATGTTCGACACGCTGGGACGGTATTCAACGCCATTGTACCGGGTGATTTTCGCCAACATGTGGTGCTTCGGCTGGATCATTGACACTCTCGGCAAAAAGAGCGGCGGCGAAATGAACGCGCTGGTACGCACCACCGTGGCCTTTACTCAGATGGAAGGCAGTTCCGCCCGGAACGTAATTCCTCCCGAAGCAAAAATGGTGTCCAACATCCGCCTGAATCCCGCCGACAGCGTCGCTTCCGCGCTGGCGTATCTGGAAAAGGCCGTCAACGACCCTGCCGTGGAGATCACGTCTCTGGAATCCTTCGAGCCAAGTCCCGTTTCCGAAACCGGCTGCGACGCATGGGAGAAGGTTGCCTCTGCCGTGGCCAACACATGGCCGGGCTGCATCGTCTCGCCGTACCTGATGGTGCAATGCTCTGACTCCCGGCACTACCGTGACCTGAGCAACCACGTCTACCGCTTCTCCGCCATGGATTTGACCGCCGAAGAGCGCTCGACCATCCACGGCAACAACGAGCGCATCCGTCTGGAAACCGTCGCCAAAGCCGTAGAATTCTACATCCGCCTGATGCGTCAGTGCTGAAAAAAAAGATGTCCCCCAACCCGGGAAAATCCGGGTTGGGGGATTTGTCTTAATTCAGCAGATACGCCAGAAACGCGCCGCCCGTGATGGCATACACCAGAATTGTAATAACCACACCGATCAGCGTCAGGATAAACTGGGCGATCGCCCAATTTTTCCGGGAACGCTTCTCCGGAGAGCTGCTCACCGCCCAAACGATCAGGCAGATGAAGCCGACAATGGGAATTGCCGAGAGGATCAGCGTGCCGATCCAGGAGCCGACGGACATGTCCGTGTCCTGCCGTGCGTAGGTATTGCCGTTGTAGTTGTCCATGTTATATTCCTCCTGCTTTCCAAATTTATGGGATATAATGATTATAACACATATCTGTGAAAATGGGAATACTTTTTCGGCAAAATCTTTTCTGCAAATCGCCCCGCACACCGCAAAAAATCCCGACAGCCGAAGCTGTCGGGATTTTTTAGCTTAGCGTATTCTCGATTACCGGGCGCTGCGCTTCTTGTTGTAGAAGTACACACCGGCAATGGCGGCGCCGGAGACGACCATGAAGATCACGGGAATGAAGATCATATCACCGGTCTTGGGGTTGGTCTTATCGGCCTTCTCGTTGGTGGCGCTCTTGGCGTTGGCGTTGGTGATCATCACGTTGATGTGGACTTCGCTCTCCTTGCGGAGCTCGTTGGTGTTGGAGATGGTGTCATACTTCTGGGTGTCGTTGACAAAGTTGCCGACCCAGTTGCCCTTGGCCACGTACATGCCGTCATACTTGATGCCGTCGCTGGTCTTGGCAGTGTAGTAGTTCTTGACAACGGTCTTGACCTCGTCCAGAGTGACCACGCCGTCCAGAGCGATGCCCTCGGTGATATTGATGGTCTTGGCGGGATCGTCGACCTTGTTGTCCTTGAAGATGTGCAGGTAAACCTTGTAGGGGAACTTGTTGTTGGTAGTGGTGGTGTCCTTCTCGAGGTAAGCGTAGAATTCTACGTTGCCCTTGATGACGAGCTTGGCAACCTGAGCGCTGGTGTAGAGGTCACCCTTGTTGTCAATCTTCCAGCCCTTGAAGGTGTAGCCGGTCTTGTTATCGGCCTTGCTCTGAGCGTCGGAAACCTTCTTGCTGTCAATGCTGCTGCCGCTGGTCACGTTGTAGGTGGAAACGGCCTTGCCGTCGGTGCCGTAGAAGGTCACTCTGACAGTGTCGCCCTCGGGAGTGCTGCCGCTCTTGGCCTTCAGGGTGACGGTCAGGGAGTCGCCGGCATTGATTGTGGTGGACAGGGACAGGTTGTTGCCCTTTTCATCGCTCTTGGCGGTGACGAACTCATAGGAATCCTTCCAGTTGCCCATCCAGCGGTAGCTCAGGATGTCGTCGATAACGGAGGACTTACCGTTCACAGGCTCAACCTGGAACTCTCTGGCAATCGCGTTGCCCTTGTCGTCAATAATCTTAAGAGTGATATACTTGGCGGGCTCTTCCGCCTTCTTGGTGTTGACAAACAGCTTCAGGAAGTAGCCGTCGGTGATCTTGTCATACTCGACGGTGACATCGGTGGCCTCCTTGTCGGAAGCGCCGGTCCACTTGACGAACTCCTTGTCGGAGTTGACCAGGCTCAGACCCAGCTCCTTGGTCAGCTTCACGCTGCCGTCAACAGGAACGGTGATCTCGCCCTTTCTTGCATAAGAACCGTCAACATAAATCTCAACAGGAACCTTCGCGTCAACGCGGGTATCCTCGACCTTCTTGTTGAGGTACAGGTTTACGTAGTAGCCATTCGCATTTGCCTTCTTCAGGTTGTCATAGCTGATGGGGCCGGTGGTCTCTTCGTCCTTCATGTTCGTCCACTTGACGAATTCCTTGTCGCCGTAAATCAGAGTCTCGGCCAGTTCCTTCGTCAGTTCCAGTTTCTGACCGGGCTTCACGGTAACATACTTGTCAGTGACATACTTTCCGTCAACGTAGGTCTTGACGGTCAGGGTTTCATCAGCTTCCGTAGCAGCGGCCTGGAAAGGAACCGCGCAGACCAGCAGCATAGCCACCAATACGAGGCTAAGCAGCTTCTTCATTGTGTTTTTCATAGTTTCTAACCTCCTAGAAAATTGGTTGTTTTAGAAATGCTGCCGGCTCTGGAACCTTTGGTGTCGCCAATCGGGGAGGCTTTCCGCCGCTTCCGCACCCGGCATCTCTTTCATGTCTGCATGATATCACATCCGTTCCCGGATGTCAATAGGAAAATTACAAAATGTAACAGAATTCTTTACACTTTATAACATTCTTAAACATTTGCCCTTATCTTAAGAAATTTACTCCAAATTTTACCATAAAATTCGTTTTTTACCAGCTACGAAAAATGACAATCTCTGATTTCGATATCTTTTTTCTTTCAAAGGTTACAATTTTGTTGCAGCCGCCTGTGGTCTCCCGAAGCGGCCTCCGCCGCCCAGGGGGGTGGAAAACCCCGGTGCCAGCATGGCACCGGGGTTTCCGCGAAAGGGTTTGGAAAGAAGAGAGGTAGAAAAGAGGATCTACGGAGTTGAAAGGGAGCGGCTCACGGCTTCCGCAACCTTTCTGGTATTACCATACCTTTGGGTTTTGAACAGGCAATAACGGAAATGAAAATAAAAAGCGACGAAATTGTGAACAGTTTTTCTTCATGCCGGAATATCTCCCTGTTTTTTGCGCCTATTCCTTCGGCAAACGGGGCGGCGCGGAATTTTCCGCGCCGCCCTTGGCCTATTTCATTCCGTTGCTCCGGGAAAGATCAGCGTTACCTTGAACAGATCGCCATCCACCAGCAATTGCAGCTGTCCCTTCTGCAGCTCCATCAGGGTCTTGGCAATGTTCAGGCCCAGACCGCTGCCCTCGGTGTTCCGGGAGTCGTCGCCCCGGACAAAGCGCTCCATCAGCTCGTCGGCGTCCACGTTCAGCTCGTCACGGGAGATGTTCTTCAGGGAAATGATGACCTTCCCCTCCAGCGCCATCACGTCGATATACACCCGCGTGCCGGGCAGGGCATATTTCACGGTGTTGCTCAGGAGATTGCTCAGCACCCGCCACGCAAGTCTTCCGTCCGCCATCATGGCGACAGACTCTTCCGGATGGCGGAATACGGGGGTCAGCTGGGCTTTTTCCAGCTTGTCGGCGAATTCGCCCAATGCCTGATTCACGGATTCCACCGCGTCCAGCTTCGTAATGTCCGCCGTCAGGTTCCCCGTGCTGGCCTTGCTCATTTCCATCAGATCCTCGATCAGCTTTTTTAAGCGCTGGGACTGCCGGTTGAGGACTTCCAGATAGGTCTTCTCCTCCTCCGGCGTGTGGGGCTTTTGCAGCAAGTCCACGTAGTTGATGATGGAGGTCAACGGCGTTTTGATATCGTGGGAAACATTGGTAATCAGTTCTGTTTTCATACGCTCCGATTTTAATTGCTTCTGCGCCGCCACTACGGCAACGCCCGCGAGGTCATTCAAGTCACCGGCAAAGGTCTTGAACGCGCCGGTGAGATATTTGTCGTCCACCTTGGTGTCCAGGTCGCCCTTGCCCATGCGCTTGGCGCTTTCCAGCAGGATGCCGAAGCAGTACGCCCCATACAGCACCACGGCCACGCAGGCGCACAGGCTCAGCACCACCATCAGATTCGATCTGCCCGCAAGGGCGGCGAACAGGAGCATCACCATGATGAAGCCCGTCAGCAGCCACTGCCATGTCAGCGGCATCATGGAATACACCCGGTTGACGGATTTTCCGATTTTTGCACAAGTCCTCTTTATCTGCTTCCACAGCCATCTCAGGGGTGTAAGCAGCATCAGCAGGAAGTCCCAGAATACAGCCGCCGCCTTGGGCAGCTTCCGCAGCAGCCAGCCGCAGCCGGAGAAGCAGCCCTTGACGCACTTCACCAGCAGATTCATGCAGCGCCAGCAGACGCTGTTGCGCCACCAGTAGCCCCCGGGGGTCTTGAACTGGGCGGCGCAGGCAAAGCAGAAGCTCACGAAAATCAGGCTCATGGCGTAGCCCGCCATCAGCATTCCGGCGCAGAGCGTCTGAATATTCTGCGTGAACAGGCCGGCGGCATCGTTGAATTGGACGATCACCATGAAAAGGCCGAAGATGATCAGCCCGCCCCCGGCGAGGTAAATGTCCAGGGGAATGCAGTTGAAGCCCGCGGCGTGGACTTCCTCACTGCCGGGCTTTCTGCCCGCCGCGCAGCAGAGATACACGGCCAGCACGGCAAACAGCAGCAGACACGCGCCCATGATGAAGAGCAGGCTGTCACGGCAGCTCCACAGCT
>ENA-OROM01001601-OROM01001601.1-human-gut-metagenome-genome-assembly--contig:-NODE-1601-length-20101-cov-4.998005_pt1 | contig 20101 bp, 31 predicted proteins | sample MGYA00242129_ERZ509050 | MGnify/ENA primary metagenome ERZ509050 (study PRJEB26280, sample SAMEA2338701) | human gut metagenome | biome: human gut; feature: human-associated habitat; material: faeces...
TAGAGCAACGCCCTTCTAAGGCGTGGGTCTTGCGTTCGAATCGCAACGGAATCACTTACAAAACACAACTGATAACACAATATAAATTGTTGATTTTCAGTTGTGTTTTTGCTTTTTATAAGCAAGATGTCTTTCATATACGCTTTTAAAAAAAAGTGACAGAAAACCCACTGGTGAGCTATAAGGTTTGTCGCTAGGGTTTGTCGCTGGAATTTTAAAAGTATCAAATTATGGCTACCTTAAACTTAAAAATCCTCCCGAACAGACGTAAATTGTCGGGTAAACTTGGAATTTATGTATCTTTAACTTTTAAGAAGGAAGTTCGGTATATCTCTACCGAATTCGAGGTTGATGATGAATACCAGTTTGAAAACGGAAAGGTGTGTTACCGCAAGGATGCGGCAATCATGAACAAAAGAATACAGTATGTGCTGGGTATATACCGGGAACGGATGGAAGGTCTCAATCTGAATAGGTTTTCTAACTGTGCACAGTTGAAAGAAGTGTTGATGAAGGATGGGGAGGAAGCTGAGGTGATAACGGTGCGGCAGCTCTTTGAAAGAAGAATAGAGCGTCTTGAAAAAGAAAAGAGAATCTCATACGCGGAAATGAACCGCTATACCTGCAAGGTTATCGTGTCTCTCATTGGTGATATACCTATAGATTACCTGACAAAACGTGATATCCGGGAAACGCTCTTCAAGGGGATGCAGCGCAGAGGATATGCGAAGGGGAATATACAGATGCGCATGACCCATTTCAAGGCTGCTATCAATGAAGCTATAGACGAAGGGTTGGTGAAGTATGACGAACACCCGTTCAAGGGATTTACCATGCCGCAATCTGAACCCAAGCTGATGGACATAACCGTCACGCAGTTCCAGCGTATTCGGGACATGGTAACATCTGACAGCAAACTCATGCTGGCGCGTGACCTATTCCTCCTGTCGTTCTACTTGGGTGGGATCAACCTTGCAGACCTTGTTGAAACGGATTTGTCAAGCAAGACAATGACATACGTACGAAAAAAGAGTGCAGAACACAAGACGGGAGAAAGAACTACATCTTTGACCATACCCGATGAGGCGAAAACAATCATCAATAAATACATTTTGGGAAACAGGTTGAACTTATCGTTTTGTAACGGGTACAAGAATCTGCAACGTTATGTCAACAAATGTTTCGCAGCCTTGGCACAACATATAGGCATTCAAACTTCATTCTCTTACTATGCCGGCAGAAAAACATTTGCACAGTTCGCTTTTATGATAGGAATAAGGACAGAGGTGGTGGAGTATTGTATAGGACAGTCTGTGAAAAAGAACAGACCTATTTACAATTATGTGCGAGTGATGCAGAAACAGGCTGATGCGGCAGTACGGAAAGTAATACAATATACTGTAGATCCGGAAAGCTTTGAAACTGAGAACATCCCTTAGAGGATGCCGTCCCACTACTTTGTACACAAAGGTAATTAAGGGATATAAAATAAACGGTTGCTGTCATCACTGATAGCAACCGTTTCAAATAATTAGAATAACAACTTAAAAATAGCGTCTATAATAATCTCTCTATCCTTATTTTCTTCTTATTCTGATGGCAATGACCTTTGCTGTTTTATTCTTGCAGTATTGGCAGCAAAATCGCTGTGCACATGTTTCGCAGTTGCGACACATATCTAGTAGATATTGTTTTTCCCGTTTGAGCACATCAACCTTGTATTGCAGGTCTAAAATGACATTTTTTATAGTTTCTTCCATAATAAAAAAAGTATTAGAATCTATTTGGTATTTTATAGAAGAAACAATGTCAGATTCGTTATTGTTTAACCGTAATTGACATTTTTCTTTTCTTCAATTTGCTTTTCAAGGAATTTAACTTTCTCTTCTAATAATACGATGGTGTCATGTTGGTTGTCAATAATATTTTTGTAGAAATCCCCTTTATTTCTTAATGCTTCTTGCAGTTCGAGAAATATTTTTCCACCATTTGAAAAATACTCTGCCCATTCCAAAAAACTAAAACAATAGCCTGTTATCGGTTCTGTATAATCGCCACAATTCCACATGTCTTTCAGTATGGATACAGTTGTAGGGTAATCATCACCATATACTGATGATACTAAATCAGGATATTGATTGATGAGTTCGTCTGTCCATTCCTCAAGGTTTCTGATTCCATCATTATATATCAAGTTAAAGGCAGCTTCTTGCAACCTGATGCGGAGTTGTTTTTCCTCTTCTTTTTCAACTTCTTCAAATTTGTAATCTTCCATACTTCTTTTTGTCTAATAATTATTGTATGTGTTATCGCTAAAGAACATTATTAATTTGATCCTTACATATCATATAACCCGCTATGGCAGCAACTATATTTGTAAGACTGTAACTAAGCCATTCCATAAATTCCCATCCCTCGTAGGTTGCATGAATCTTTACGATGGTGTTTACACAATAAATAAGATACAAAATAAGTAAAATAAAACAAACTATTTTGCGAAAACGTGGAGCTATTAATGTACCTGTATAGATAAATGCAACAGAGCCAATAGAACCTGCAAAAAGTTCTACTATCCAGTTAAAAAAGGCATTGTTTATAAAGAAAAATACCCAATGGGTCATTAATACTAATTGATAAGCTCCCAAAAGTACAACCCCTGATAAAGGCAGTACTAATATCCATCGTAGGGTTTCTAATAAATGTTTTTTCATATCAAGCAGTTTTTACTCCTTCATCTGCTTTTTGGACCATTTTTTCTAGAAATTTAATTCTTTCTTTCTGCATTTGGATTAAATCATGTTGGTCGTTCACAATTTTTTTATACCATGTTTCATCAAAATCATTTGCTTGAGTTGAATTACTGGATTCATTCAAAATCATATTTCCTGTGCCACGAAGTAACCATTCTGCGGACAAGTCCGGATAATAGAGAAGAAGTTCCTTTGCTCTATCTACGGTAATACTCTTTGCTTTCGTGAAGGCACCATTTCCCCAACCAAGTTCTCTCTCTGCTGATGTAGGAGAAACCCCTTTGTAATTTAGGTATTCTTGAATTCTCTCTTTTACTGTCATAGCTATATTTCTTTAATGTTAATAATTTAAAATTGGTAGAATATATTCCTTTATTTGCTTTTAATTAAGGAATATATTCTTTTTATTTGCATTGTGATTATAAATCATAATCACATGAGCGATGATTAATTTTCAAATATAGATAAACGATATGGAAACAGCAAACATGAAATGTAGAATTTGGCTTCCCTATGGGAAGAAGGCTAAACTGGCTTCTTATTTCGGTGTCAGTAGTGAAACTGTGAGAAAAGCATTGGCTTTTGAATGTGGGGACAATGACTTTCATGAGACGATACGTAAAGAGGCGATAAAGAATTATGGTGGGCAGAAAATATTTATTCCATGCAAGTATGCAGGTTAACCATGATAACTAAAAAGACAACAGGAGGAATGAATATGAACAGATTATCCAAGCAGTGTATAGTTTTTATAGCGGGTATGATCTCATTCCTGTATGTTCTGGGATTGGTAGGGCATCAGGATTACATTGAGGAGATATTGTATAACATGCCTCAGGAAACTTATGATGTGATTGTACAGAAGCTGGGAAACGTGTCAAGATCGGAGATTGCTGCTGAATATGAGGCGAACAGGGCATTTTATGATAACCTTAACAAGTAAATTATGAGACGTGATTTTCAAACATCAAAGGCAGAGGAAGAATTAGGGAACCTTTTTCTTGTTGCCAGGAAGAAGGGCATAACATTTACAAAGAGAGAGGCATCCAGATGGGTCGGAGGTCGGTATGTTCTTGAAAGGCTCGTGGCCGAGAGGAAAATACGGATGGCAAAGCCCGGGGACAGGCAGAACTCGGAATGGAAATGCAATGCGGAGGATGTGTTACGCCACGCATTCAAATATTAAGAATACACTTTAAAACCTTGAACTTATGAGTATAAAAAGAACGTATTGGACCAAACAGGAGATAGATATACTGTGTGCCATGTATTCCAACACAAAGGCTGCCTGTATACAGGATATTCTTACGCGCCACAGCCTCAACTCAATCTATAAAAAGGCGCGTGAACTTATGCTTGATGCGTACTCGTTTCATCTTGAAGAAATACATTATATCCGTTCCATGGCACAGGATATGACGGTGAAGCAATTGTCACAGAAGATGGGATATAGCGAGCGTACTATTTACCGCCGCTTGAAAGCCATGCGTACCAATTCATAAATAGTTCCGTTATGAGCAAATCACCTGAACATGATTTACAGACCCGGTGTGTGATCTGGTTTCATTACCGATTTCCACATCTGAAACCTTTGTTCTTTTCCGTTCCCAACGGAGGATATAGAAAGAAGGCTGAGGCAGCGCGTCTTAAGGCGGAAGGTGCTAATGCCGGAGTGTCTGACCTTATATTGCAGCTGCCTGCCGGAAAATGGTCAAGCCTCAACATTGAGATGAAGGCAGGTTCTTCACAAAGGGAAGAACAGAAAGTATATCAGACATGCGTGCAGGTATCTGGAGGACGCTACGAATTATGCCGTTCCTACGAACAGTTTGTTGATCTGGTTACCGAATATATATCGCAAGTTGATGGACGGGTACTGGAACGGCTTCGTCAGATACATCTTGAACGCGAGGAGGAGGAAAAGCAGAAAATACGTAAGCAATATCAAAAAAGAATAAGTAAAACATTAAAACCATAAATCATGATTGTAGAAGCAACAGGAAAGGTCATGCAGGTTCTTTCAAAAATAGAAGGGGTCAGCGCGAAGACCGGAAAGGCATGGGAGAAATACACATATCTTATAGAGCAGTCGGGTATGCGTCCTACTTCTCTAGTGGTTTCAGTATTTAACTATGGGGAACACGTAGGAGAGCTCCTTAATATGGGGGATACTGTAAGAATGTCTCTTCGCATAGAGGCGCATTTTGTAAAGGATGGACAGAAATGGTATAATGAGGTTACGGCTTTCAATATTGTATCTTTCCGTTAAAGTTAAAATTAAAACGAAGTATTAATGGGTAAAGTAAAAATCTATATAAGTGGACCGATAGCGCATTATGATCTTCATGAGCGGAAGCATGCTTTTCTCATGGCGAAAGAAAGACTTGAATCACAAGGTTATGATCCTGTGAATCCTTTCGATAACGGTGTTCCTGATAATGCGCATTGGAGAGAGCATATGAGAGCCGATATCGCGATGTTGCTGAAATGTGACGCTATTTTCATGCTTCCCGGATGGGAACTGTCTAAAGGATGCAAGCTTGAGCTTGATGTGGCTTCAAGCTGTGGTATAGCCGTTATTATCGAACCTGTTCAACCCTGTGACTATGACGTTAAAAAGAGTGGAGCCGAAACGTGTGTACTGCCGTAATTGCGCCAATAGTTCGGACCATCGGGGCAATTCATGTTTCTGTAGTGCGAAGGGGCATCGCGAATGCGCCTGTAACAAGTACGGACAGATATGTAAGTTCTACAAAAAGATCATATAGAAACTCTAATAATATGGTTTATGGCAACAAGAAACAGATTATACAAGCTTCACTATTTGCTTCGTAAAAAAGGCAATGAGGTGAATGTTAAAGATAGGACAGTATACCGGAGAGCCAAGCTCCTTCCTGCCATAGAGGAGAATGGATATATGGTGGGGAACAACCTGTTTGCCCCTCTCCCCAATAATAACTCTTAAACTTAATAGAAATGGCAACACATGGAATGACAATAGCAAAAGCATCTAAGGATGATTTTGAGAAAGTGTATAATCTGCTTTCTCCGATGGAGGAACTCTTCAACAGCAAATGGTGTAATGAAGAAGAAATGTTATGATTTAAAACTGAAAAGATATGAGCTTAAGGATTGATAAAAGCGCATACGAGAAGCTAATCAAAGAGGATTTAGATTTTCTCAATAAACATTGCCCGGATAGCTTAGAATTAGACCATATTAAGTTAATTATTTGTAGTTCTATTGATTGGCATTATCCGAACAAAAATACATGTACTGCACTGAAAAGGATAGAAAACAGGCTTAAAGTTGAGCTTCAAAAACAGAAGAACGCAGGTAAGCAATTTCTATCCGATCAAGAAATAGATGATTTGATTGATAATATTCTGAAAGAAGAACAACAATCATAACAGAGAAATAATGAATAAAAAAGTAATTCCGAGATACTATAAATGTTCTCTTGATGGTACACACTGGTGGAGAACTTATGCGGCATCTGCTGGACAAGCAAAGCAAGCCTATATACGTATGTTGGATGGTTGTGCAGATGATTGCTATTTATCTGTCTTGTGCCGTGTTGATAGCCCAAAAACGACACAGGCGTTTAAGGATAATGCTAAGTACAGAAGTATCCCTTTTGCCTATGTAGGGATGAATGTTAAAATACATGGTGATAAGGGGATAATAGTTGGCCATAACAGTAGTGCTAATCTTGATATATATTTCTTGGAGGGTGATAATAAAGGGAAAACGCTGAATTGTCACCCAAATTGGAAGATACAATACTTTAGTAAGAAATGGAAATTAATCAAAGAATTTAATTAATAAAGAGAAGAAATGAATAAGAAAGAGCAGCAAGCAATCGACTTTCTTCGCAGTATGGAACGTGACGATCTGCTATCACTAGGATTCTCCGGAGGTAAGGATAGTGTAGTTATACTTGACCTTGCTGAACGTGCAGGCATTAAGTATAATGCGATCTACGCTAACACCACAGTAGATCCACCGGGCACGATTAGCTTTATAAAGAAAAACTATCCACAAGTTCAGATAATGCATCCAAAGAAATCTTTCTTTAATCTAATTGAGGAGAAAGGTTTTCCATCTCGTTTACGTCGGTTCTGCTGCGAGAAGCTGAAAGAGCGATATGGAATTGGTAAGCGAAGCATTGAAGGAATGAGAGCTTCCGAAAGTCGTAACCGAAAAGATTATGAGCCGGAGCAGTGTGATACAAGAAAATGGATGAAAGGTGCAAAGCATATTCTTCCTATCCTCACATGGACAGAAGAAGATGTTTGGAATTACATTCGTGAGCGTGGCTTGCCATATTCAAAGTATTACGATGCTCCATATAACCTTTCTCGGCATGGTTGCGTAGGTTGCCCGCTCTGCAATTACAAGCAGATGCAACTGGAGTTTAAGATGTTCCCCGGCTATGCAAAACGAATGATAGTAGCCATTGAAAGATATATGAGTACTCATCCGAACGGTTTCCTTACTCGCAATTTTGAAAACGGCTATGAGGCATTCTATTACTATATCAATGAAGTCTCTATTGCAGATTTTCACGAGCAAAAGAAAGGGTTGTTTGCATTCAGCGCAAAGGAAATTATTCGAAGAGAAATTTTAAACCAATTAACGTAATACAAATAAAGAAATGAATCAAATGAGATTAGTTCATGGCAGTTTATTCAGTGGATTTGACGCTCCCAGTGTTGCGGCTTCATGGATGGGGTGGGAAAATGCCTTTCACTGTGAGATAAACCATTTTTGCAACGAGATACTAAAATATTGGTTCCCAAATTCAGAACATTATGAAGATATTACAAAAACAGACTTTAGACAATGGGAAGGAAGAATCGATGTCCTCACAGGCGGATTTCCTTGCCAGCCTTTCTCCGTCGCAGGTCAAAGAAAGGGAGCGGATGATAACCGTTACCTCTGGCCGCACATGTTCCGTGCTATACGGGAAATCCGACCCACTTGGGTTATTGGTGAAAACGTTGCTGGAATCCTCACGATGGTTCAGCCCGGCGAGGAGACTGAAATGGGAAGCCAGACCTCTATTTTCGGAGAAGATAACAGAAAAAGAGTATTGCTACGACAAGAGTATGTTGTCGAAACCATCTGTAAAGACCTTGAGCGAGAAGGATATTCCGTCCAGCCGATGCTTATTCCGGCTTGTGCCGTCGGAGCGCCGCACAGAAGAGACAGAGTATGGATTATTGCCAACCGTACAGACACAGGGGCTGAAAGTATGCAACAAACAGGGGAAGACAGTATTCATGCCATTGGAGATGTTGCCGACACCGACATGTATAGATGGAGGGTCGGGAAGGATCAACAAGTCACTATCGCCGAATGCAAAGGAACGGCCGAATTTGGCACTTTTAGCAAAGATGGGGCTTCTTCCGACTCCAACAGCGAGAGATTACAAGGGTGCTTCAACAATAGAAAGCATCCAAAAGAGAGGGAGAAACCCTATGACCAACAATCTTGCAGATTGCTTCGCGAGGACTGGAAAGAGTTCCCAACTCAATCCCCTGTTTGTCGAAGAAATGATGGGCTTCCCTTTAATGTACGCGACCTTACCATTCCTTTCGCGAGATGGAGGCAGGAGTCAATCAAAGGATACGGAAACGCCATAGTTCCGCAGGTGATTCTTGAGATTTTCAAGGCGATAGAAGAAGTTGAAAAATTAGCGTAAATCTGATTAGAAAGGAATTAAAATATCATGAATGCCTTACAATTTAAAAAACTGAAAATCGGAGATCGAATATTAACCTATAATGGTGCGTGTACCACTGTGACTGACATTGACCGTATGGCAGGAAAGTTGACCTGTGGCAACGGACAATGGAGAGATTACCATCGTGTGCGTATGGCGGTTGAAACAGATCTGCTGGTTGAACATAAGAGAGTTCAGGATTACGTACCACCTGATACAGTCATTCTTTCTCGTGCCTTGTTGCTTAAATTGGGCTTCTCAAAAGTATGTATTCTTCGCGCTATAGAAAATTGCGGGCCGGATGGCTTTTTGGGAACCTTGCAGGATCTTTTTGTCAGAACGGAATTTATCTCTATCGAATATGTGCGGAATCTTGTTCCGGTAATGATAAGGGAAGGACTGATACAAAGAAAGGTTGTAAAACGTGGCTTGTTCAGGCTGACTATTAATAAATGATTAAATAATATACTCGTATTATGGGACAGGAAAGCAGACGGAAGTCTTTTGTTTTTTATACTGAATGGAAAGAGGTGTTAGTGGATTATCCACCGGAGGTCAGACTTGAAGTGTACGATGCGGTCATTGAATATGCCGAGTCGGGGACATTGTCGGAGCTGAGACCGTTGGCTAAAATGGCATTCTCCTTTATAAAGAAACAGATAGACTCTAATAAAGACAAATACGACGATATTATAGCAAAAAGAAGTGAGGCTGGCAAGAGAGGTATGGCCAGTCGGTATAATAAGGATGTAACAAAAGATAGCAAAAGTAACAAGTGTTATCACAAAGTAACAAATCTAACAAGTGATAACAAAAGTAACAAGGGCTATCAAAGCGTAACAAATCTAACTATAAATGATTATGAGAATGATAATGATGATGTTTTATTTCAAAAAGAAGAAGAAAAAGTTTTTGGTTCTTCCCCCTTGAAACCCTTGCAGGAATTGTTTGATGAGATGAAGCGGAACGATTCCTGGGCGGAAGGCCTCATCATGAACAAACATCATGAGGGATACAAGGCTTTCAATCAGGAAACATTATCGGACTTTCTGGAAGAATTTTTCCGGAAACTTCAGAATGAGAATTGTACAATGGTCAATCCGGGAGACGAATATAGGCATTTCTCCAATTGGCTGAATAAAAAGCTTGAATGTAAATCCGATGAAAGAACCAAAACAGATAAAAGAACTAATGCCCGGACCGAAGGACAGGACTACAATTACGGTCATGAAATCGATCCCCCACACATCATCAAACTGGGAGGACAGGGGAAAGTATAACTTCCGGATGGGAAACGTAAGGATGATGTTGTCCGATGAGGAAATAGAGAAGTTCTGGAAGCACAGGCTGATACTTTCCATGCGGACTGTTACTCCTGATTTCATGGTGGACGATTCAAATTGTCAATTGCTAAGCGAGATATACCAATGGGTATGGCATAAGTCAGATGTGCTGTCCGGAAAGAAAGGAATATTGCTCTATGGTCCGGTGGGAAGCGGGAAGACCACCATCTTGAAAGGACTGCAAGTCTATATGGCACTTATCAACAGACTGGTATACGGTTGTCGCCGTTCCGACATCTGTTTTGAGATGCGTTCGGCCACGGAGATAGCCTTACGTTATTCCTCCCAAGGTACGGAGGCACTTGACAGATGGACAACAAAAGGCATGGCCGGACACCTGATAATTGACGAGATTGGGCGGGAGGAAAATGCAAAGCATTTCGGTACGTCGTGCAATGTCATACAGACCATCTTGCAGATGCGTTACGAACTTCGGCATGAGATGCTTACATTCGGTACGACAAACATCGACATGGAGGATTTGTCGCAGTTTCGCAACCTATACGGAGATTATGTGTTGGACCGTGTCAAGGAGATGTTCAATATTGTTCACCTTGGCGGCAACAGCCGTCGTAAATGGATATAAAATGGAAAAAGAACTAGAAAAACTACAAAGGCAGCTTGCTATGGCGATAAAGGAACGCCGTTACGCCAGAATGGCCGAGCTGCAACGAAAAATTGCGGCCTTGCAGAATGTTCGTGAACATGTGCCGTTGTCATTTCTTCTACCAAAATTTACACCACAGGAGAGGGATAAGGCGCTGGTGTTGATGCATCAGGTATTCGTATTCGCTGACATGCTTTATGGCGCGGCACTGGAGTTCGAGGAATATCTCAAAGGATTTGATCGTTCCGTAACCCTTCCCGTAGTGGTCAGGGCGAAGAAGGCTGCGGCAGAGTGCCGGGACATAACCCGGTATGTAGACAGTTTCGGTGATGAGCGTATGAGCGCGTTATTCGGAGAAATGTGTGATGAAATAAGCCTCAACGCACAGAATGTTATTTATCGTTATGTCCGCAAGGAAACAAAAAAACAGGAACCATGAGAAAAAAGATGTTATTATGGGTGATAAGACTCATACGGCTCTTCCACAAGGAGGATCAGTTCATACCGCAGTTGCGCTCCGTGCCGGAAGGCAAGGTGCTGCCGAACAGGCTTTACCGTCATTTCGGACGTATACTTGTATCGCGCGCTAATCCGCAGAAAGTAGAGATGCGTTATTATTATGCGGAGATAGATCCGGCCATGTCCGTACGTCCGAAAGATGATGACTGGAAGGAATGTAGCGAGATACATTATAACGAGCTTATGACAAGAAAGGATGCGGTTACGAAATATGAGCAGACCGGAGCACCGTGCGAACATTGCGCATGTCAGATATATGGTCTTCCATGTCATTGTGCTTTTCCAAGGGGAGCCATGACAGGCTATTTCGAACTGTTGCATTGCAACAAACAGTATTCTAATAATCCAACCATTTAAATAAAAAAGACGACAATGAAAATTAATGTATTCAGGACACAGTGCAAGGAAGGTGCGCGTGTCTTTTTTGACGGGGATATCACCTGTACGGGGACAGTAAGGAAGATTTCAAAGGACGGGAGTCGGGCGCTTGTGTGCTTTGACAACGGGGATGTGTCCTGGAAAGAGTATTTCATGATTGATTTTATTGAGGACTAGCCATGGAGAACAAGAGAAAAAATATTCTGATCCATCCGGATCATATAGAGGATCTGGATAAGAAATACAAGCGGCTGGAGGAAAACAGAAAGGAGCCGGTAAGGACAGGTTATACATCTATATGCCGTCTTCGGAATACCAGACTGCACAGGGACATTCTTTTCAGACGGATGTTTGTCCGTGACAAAATGCCCACCGGAGCTTTTATAATATTTAAAGAACTGGGGAAGGACAGCGTCATGCTCCAGCCATGCAAGCCTGAATGGATGAACCGGACACATATCAATCATGTGGGAGGACGTTTCCTCGGATGTCTTCGCTTCTTTTCCAGCTATGCTGATTTGGATACGACACCGCCAAGCCAGATATTGTATGATCTGAAAATAGATCCGCTGGTAACCTCATACACTTTCCGACTTGAGGAATGGAAAGTGCAGGACGAGCATGACGGTGAGACGGTAGCGTACAAACTGATACCGTTGTTTCCGCTATGAAACTGGCAAACATACCGTCAGATATTAAAAGAACAGCACGGGAACTTAAGATTCCCGTGCTTCAGCATCATATATATGTTAATGGCAGGCATAAGCATGTGACTATAAGTAAAAAATGTGTTCGGAAAGCCGGATTGACGGAAAAATACTCTGTACAGATCGTTGTGCTGGGGGAAGTGAGGGCATATATGATATTCTCTTATGATCCGTTGTGTGAGAACCGTCCCCATCTTCTTTTTCTTCCCTCATCTTGTGAGATTCATAGTCCGTATGTGACACGTGCTTTGCAAAGAATCGGGGGTGGGAATGAGATATGCAGGTTGCGCTTTCATGGGAAGCCGGTTTTTCTGAAAGGCAAGGACGGTACTGTCGTGACCGTTGTGTGGCGGATCTCGACATCTCCGGTAAGGGATATAGCCTCAACTGTTCAGAATATACAGAACAGGAACATGTAAGTTGTTATATTTGTGATGTTTATTATTCATTTTATAAAAAAGAAGTATTATGACGGAGAAACAAATATCTTTCTCGGGACTTAACCTGACACCTTATTCCGATATTTCTCCTGACGGGCAGCTTTCCGCATCTGTCGGGCTGGAGATTCATGACGGCAGTATCAGGCCTTCTGTTCTTGCCGGAGAGAAATATATCCTTCCACAAAGTCATAACTCCGCTAAACTGTTATATATACATTCCGCTACGTCATATTCACATTTTATTTTTCAAGACGGTCTGTCATTATATTGGGCTGATGTGAATAATAAGGGGGAATTGTCACTTACATTGCTGGATGAGTCTATACCTGCCAGTTCATTGTTGTCGGTAGGAAACACGCTTGTCGCCTTTGCTGAGGACGGGATGCATTATTTCTTATGGAAAAATGGAAACTACAAATATCTGGGGCAGAAACCTCCGGAACCACTTTTGGTGTTTTCCTTGCATTCAACTGTAAGAAGAAGCGGAGAATTTGAACTGTACAAGAAGGAACAGATGTGGATTAATGGGGATAAATGGCAGATAAAAGATGAATATGTACAGGGGATATCCACAAAAGTACATGCTGAGATAAACAAGTATATAGCAGAACAGCAAGAAGACGGATATTTCATTTTCCCTTTTTTTGTACGTTATGCATACCGCCTTTATGACGGTTCTGTCATCATGCAGTCCGCACCTGTGCTTATGTTGCCTAATGACTCCGGTGCACCGGTGGTAGTCAGTAAAATTGAGCGGCTGAGTCAGGTGATTTTTACCGGCATTGGTTATATATCCTCATTCTGCTCATGGCTTTCATACGCATGTGCCAACAATGACAAGGAGGCGATACAGGAGTGGGGGGATATTATAAAAGGAGTGGATATTTTTATATCCTCCCAATTCTATACATTTTATACGGACGGTGAAATAGACATGAGTCAGAGTCTGTTGAAAGATCTTCCCCAAGGCAAGAGCAACACATACGGATATATTATGGATGATTTGTCAGAGTACTCCTATCCACCAAGGCCTTTTAGCGAGGCTTATGATAGAAAGTTTGGAAACGAGGCTGCTGCTACATATGCATGGGGCATGGAAGTACGTAATGAGTTCAAGGAGGAAATATGTAACGCCTCCCTCTTTTATCATGTGAAGACTCTGGAACTGGACGAACTTTCCAGCGACATCCGCTATCTGTTTGGTGCGGAAGGGGACATGGATCATATTTTGAGCAATTTGGAACTTAGGGAGACATTGACAGATGATTATATGACACACGATATCATCATTCCTGACTTTTCCACGACATATAACAGCCGTCTGCATATTGCAAATGTGAAAAGAACTTTTTTCAAGGGATTCAATCCCATGTGTATATCACAATTTCTAGGTCGTGGGGATTCTTCGGTTTCAATATATACGTATATACATGGGAGCAACGGGGATGTTGTAGTCAAAAGTGATACGGAAGTTTTGGAACAGATACTTCCTGTATATCTGTTTTATCCTGATACAGATGCGTATAAAATGGTGATTGTGGTCGGTTCCATGGTGTTTGAGTATCCTTTGGCGGAACATCCGACTTTAAATGGGGCGTATTTTTGTAGCTTGTTAAAAAATACAAATGAATCGTCGGCATCCGTACCGTCCGTTACACCCTTGCAGTCTGAGGAACTGAGCAACAAGATGTTTGTTTCGGAAGTGGGAAACCCTTTTTATTTCCCATTGAATGGAGTTTATACAATAGGGAACGGTGACATTTATGCAATGTGTCCGGTTACTACAGCCATATCACAGGGACAGTTCGGACAATTCCCCATGCTACTGTTCTGTTCTGACGGAAATTATGCGATGAGCGTCAATTCTGAAGGGTTTTATTCAACCATTTCTCCGATACAGAGAGACGTATGCCTGAATTCCAGATCAATCACACAGATGGATTCGGAAGTGTTGTTCATTTCATCCAGAGGTGTTATGATCACAAATGGGGCTTCCATAGATTGTATATCACAGGCGTTGCAGGGAGTTTTCGAACCTGTGCCGGAAGAAATTGGAACAAATATGGAAATGATTGACAAACCTCCTATTGAACTGATCAAGACAGCCATGATAGCCTATGATTATGCGAACCAGCGGATTATTTTTATGCTGAAGGATATGGATACGTCTTTTGTGCTTTCTCTTCCTGAAAACAGATGGAACACGGCCGTGTTTGGACGTGTTAAATCTGTTGTCAATATATTTCCATATTCGTATGTGCATATTGAAGACAGGATTGTCCGGCTCACAGATATATATGATTATTCCTCCGAGGTGATAAATAAAGGGATTGTTGTTACAAGAGCGTTGAAACTGGATACTTTGCAGTTAAAACGGCTTATGGATATGTCGGTACAAGGCATCTTTTCAGGTAAGCAGAAAATGATACTGTTTGCTTCACAGGATGGAAAGAAATGGTATAAGATAGGGGAAACGCGGGCCAGACGTGTGGGAGCGATAAGAGGAAGGTATTTCAAATACTACCGCATTGCGTTGGAAACAGCACTGACAGCTAAAGAGAACATATCAGGAATACGGCTGATATATGATATCATGCCTGAAAAACGACTAAGATAACGACTTATGAAACAAAAAGGTAAAGTCTTGACAGTATTCCGTCTTGAGGGAGGAAGCGGACAGGAAGCGCAAAGAGAGGAAATCGGGAATAGCAGGAGAGGGGGCGTTGGCCTTCCGTCTTATTTACCGGGAGGAGGTAATGACAACCAGTCTATTTTTGACAAGTCACTGGCGGCTGAAAGTTATGTTGATGCAGTTGATATATGCTCATCAACATTCAATTACCTATATAATTCCGCTTTCTCAGATAAGACAGGATGGGAGTTTTTCAATCTTTCAGATGATGCTTTGGGGGCATATACGGATTTGTATGAGTACCGGAAGTTGCTGCATATTAGCAATGGGGGAGTGTTACAGAAAAACAGCCTCATCAGGAAGCCGGAGAAACATAGGATATTTAATGAGAAGAAAGGAGAACTGACGGAAGAGAACATTTCTATAACTGTTGACTACACGGAAGAATATGATGCTTTGTTTCTTTCAGTGCGGTTCCTTTGTAAATCCTCAGGTGATCTTACAATAGGTTTTACGGATACACAGGGAGATTATGCGTTGAAGACGAAGCATATTGACCAATCGGAGGAATGGCAGGAATATGAACTTTCTGGGAAATGGGCCGGAATTGGTGATTTTTATTTGTCATTTACAGGATTGATAATCGTTGATATCTTGAGGTTGGCGGACAAAGCGTATGATGATCATCGTGAAGAGTTCAGGACATACCAGAGCCAGACCAAGCAGAATCTTGAGCTTATGGTGTCCGCTATAAACGAGTTGAAACGGATGAAATCAGAATATGACAAAAAATTTGAGGAAATATCAAAATCCTTGATCGAGATACGTGGTGAGATACCGGATGTAAGCGGCTTGGAAACCAGTTTGTCCGAACTGGAAAAACGTGTGTCCGCATTGGAAAAAGCCGGTTCCGGAGATGGCACATAGTCCGATCTTTCGGGACCGGCACCGTACTCCAGTCCGTGGGTCTTCTGCCCATCAGTTTTATTCTTGAACGTAAGGCATCACGCAAACCCTCTATGTCACCGGTAAAGAAATTCGCGTATTCTTTCGCCTTTTCCGGAAGTTGGTTATTAAGGACAGCACTCATTACATAATCCACCATCATACGGTGTGCGCAACTTTTGATGGTTTCCGTCATGCTGATATTGAAACTTGCAGGCATGGAAAGCTTTAATTCATACATGCCGAAGTCACCAAAAAAGTAAGTCACCTCCGCTTTGCCGTCACTGCCTTCTATCTTTATCCTCTCGTTTGATGAAGGGATATACTCAAACTGCCCGGTACCGGTTACTTGACCAAGCACCTTGTCTGTTGATGTGCTTACCGTTACAGATACGTCTGTAATAACTCGGATGATGTAACTTTGTCCGGGTATAAGGCTGTAAGTTCCCAGTGATCCAGATGATATCGTTTCAGTACTTCGGTTCATTTCGTTGATTCTCTCAAGACGGTTGTCGTCTGTGTCCCGGCCTGTTATCAGATATTGCTGACAGACACGTTTCACCTCACCGAAAGCCTCCGTCATCGCTCTGGCCACAACCGGCTTTGTGGCCTCATCATCAGGTGTCATTACTTCTGATGCAGTTTCTTCTGTATCTTCGCTCTTTTGTAATGAGCGTCCTATCAGATTGCATTGCACCGCTACATCGTTTACTATCTGCTTTTTCAGCAGGCGTATCCAAATTTCTCTTTCTCTCATGGCTTGTATATTAAAGGATTATTATATCTGTCTCTTAATATAACATCTGGATCGGATGGATTTTCTGTTGTAAGCACATCCATGCCTGTGCAACCTATTCCTGTATAAAGGTTGTCTCTGTTGCGTTGTCCGTAGTCTGCATTTCCGGACTGGCTCTGTTGTAATTCATAGTCATTGTTATTGCGCTGTTCGTAGTCGGCATTTCCGGACTGGCTCTGTTGCAACTCATAGTCATTATTATTGCGCTGTTCGTAGTCGGCTTCTGGTACGATGAATTCTGATCGTTGGTTTAGGGCGGATACTATTTTTTTCAAGTATCCGGATGCACTGGTCCTGTATCCTTCACAAAGTTCTTTATCCGTTGTAGGCTCCAGCCATGCGGCTGCAAGATAATGTGAAGCATACAGTCTCATTGCCGTGCGTATCATGTCCGTGATACCTTCATCCATGCGTATGAAGTTTTTGAATTCAATGATAATTTCATTCCCAGAAGAGGTCATGTTTATATCATTACTGTCTTTAATCTTGCGCCGAAGCTCGCCTTCCGCTTCATTTACTGCGGCGGTAAGATAAAGATCCAGTACAGCTTCATTGTCTTCTGTTGCTGCTATATCTGGATAATTACCGCCGGCTTTTCCTGCCCGGGCTGTAAGCGCAATGACATATTTGAATATTTCCGGTTTGTTTATGGATGTTTTCATAAGTCTTAACTGTTGCAAAGTGCATATTCTTTGGTCATTTTCTTATAATTGTCAAAGGCTTTTTCAAATTCTTTCTTCTCATCTATCTTCTGTGAGTTCCATGGAATGAAGGAAGCGATGGATTCGAGTGCGTATTTCCAGTTTCCCTTGAAGCAGATGGCACGGTCGTCTAAATATATGTCGGCTATGGGCTTTCCGGAATTGCTGCCTTTAGGCTGATCCGGGTTTTCGTTTATGTAATCATAAGTGATGTGATTATCATTCAGGTATTTCTTTAATTTGGAACTGGCGGTGCGTGTTGTGAAAATGATGATTGTGAATCCTTTCTTTTTTAGGACTTCCATGGCACTTTGTACACCATCAATCGGATCACCGAAGATGTCATTACCTTTAAATCCGTCGTATTGTGCTATGACTCCGTCAAAATCCACACATATTGTTTTCTTTTCCATATAAAAAACGATTAATAGTACAAATATAATCTCATCTGCCGTATCTGCTTTGATATAATGCTGACTGCATTATATACATTCGTCCAGTTCTTATTAAGCTATTTTTGTCGTAAAAGAATAATGAACATGCGCGATAACGAACAAATATCTGACTCCTTGCTTTACGGGCATCGAAAATTCGACGGACAGCGGCGGGCCGAGAGATGGCTGCATGTAGCCTATAATGCATATTGCCGTCTTGCTCCTTTCAGAAAGATGCGTGCCGAATGCAAATCGTATGCCTACGGAAAACAGTATGAGAGGCAGATTGTTTACAACGGGCGGCATATAACGAAGGAGCAATATCTTAAGGAGAAGGGTATACCTGCATTGCAGACCAACATATTGGGTAAGATCAAACGGGTCGTACAAGGGCAGTTCAGAATGAACGATACCGCGCCGGTATGCAATGCTGTTGATCCGGAGGAGAAGGAATATGCGGACATTATGTCAGCCTTACTCCGGCAGAACATGAAGCTCAACAGGCGTTCAGAACTGGATGCGCGTACTTTTGAGGAATATCTTATATCCGGTCTGCCTATATATAAAATTTCATGGGCTTATCGTCGTGGAAAACTGGACGTGTTCACTGATTATGTAAATCCGAACTTTGTATTCTTTCCTGACAGTCTTGATTTCAATCTTGCAGACATACGGTTTTGTGGTCTCCTTCATGATCTTGACTTCTCCGAGGTGCTTGCTTTGTTCTCACATTCGGATTCTGATGATATAAAGTTGAAGGAGATATATAACCATTGCCTTGATAATGAATATATCGCCTCGCAGTTCAGCCGTGACACACGCACGTCACAGATTGAATCCACCGATTTCTACTATCCTTCGGAATTCGGAAAATGCCGTGTTATTGAATTATGGACGAAGGAGAGGAGGAAGGCCTGGTTTTGTAATGATCCCTTGGAGAGTGAGCCTTATTTTGTTCCTTATGATCAGAAAGAGAGCATTAAGGAAATAAACCGTAGCCGTCTTGAACTTAATATAAAACGTAATCCTGATGGATCCCCCATGCTAGATACGGACGGGGCTCCCGTTACATTCATGGATCCGGATAAATATGCGGCCGAGAATCTGATCACTTATGAACGGAGAATCGAGACGTATTGGTATTACCGTTATCTTTCCCCGGACGGATTTGTGTTGGAGGAAGGACAAAGTCCGTATTGGAATGGATCCGAATCTTTCCATCCGTTTGTGTTCAAACCATATCCCTACATTGACGGAGAATTTCATCCGTTCATATCTGAAATTATCCCGTCTCAGGAATATTTCAATTACTACATGGTAGCCCTTGATTTTTATATTCGTAATGCGGCCAAGGGTGTGTTGATGATAGATGAACAGTCCTTGTCTGACAACATGAGTATAGAGGATATAGCGGAGCAGTATGTGAAGAGTAACGGCGTAATATTATATACAAGCAAAAGATCTGGCAATGCCCCTGATACAAAGACCGCATCATCCATTCCGGGAGGCTTCGACTATATCATACAACTGTCACGTTCCATGGTGGAGGACGTGTCAGGAGTCCAAGCGGCACTACAAGGTAAATCGGGAAGTTCTGAGAGCGGTGTGCTTTATCAGGCAAAGGCCGCACAGGCCTCATCATCCATACTGGATCTTATAAATACATTCAATTCATTTCTTACTGAAGTGGCATATAAGGTAGTAAAAGTGATGCAATGTTTCTATACAGGCCCGAAAGCGGTCAATGTCGCCGGTGAATCCATTCCCTATAATATGGATACAATGTATGATATTGACATTGATATCTCAATTAGCGAGGATAGCGACAGCCCGGTATACAGGGCGTTGACAAACCAGCTTTTAATGGCACAGGCTGAGAAGGGGCTTATACCGTTCAAGGCGGCATTGGAAGCCGGCAATTTCCCGAACTCCAGTAAGATTATAGCGGTACTGGAAAGATATGAGAAACAGTTACAGGAGCAGCAGGCAGCGCAACAGATGATGTCATAAGTAGTGATTGGAAATTTTAATATTTCTTATAATGATGGATTATACAATAATTAAATGGTGAATGTAATGGAGATAGATATTGCAAACATTATTAGTGCTGCCGGAACATTG
>ENA-OROM01001614-OROM01001614.1-human-gut-metagenome-genome-assembly--contig:-NODE-1614-length-19957-cov-9.367400_pt1 | contig 19957 bp, 13 predicted proteins | sample MGYA00242129_ERZ509050 | MGnify/ENA primary metagenome ERZ509050 (study PRJEB26280, sample SAMEA2338701) | human gut metagenome | biome: human gut; feature: human-associated habitat; material: faeces...
TTCGCCGCTTGCGGCTTCTCCCTCTGCCGAAAGCCGCCTGCAGGCGTCTTTCTTCTGCGTTTACCATTTCCGCAACGCTCCCGTACAGCGGCGCAACGTCCGGTCTTCGGGCTTCCGGCTGGTACACGCTCGGCTGCGCCGCGAAAGCCGCACAAACCGCCGCCACGGGCGTGACAGTGTGGAGGCGGCGTATTATCCGGTTTTGTTCTCCGAAGCAGAATCAGCTTGCACGGCGATTTCTAGCAGCTCCTGTGCGATTTGTTCGTCTGGGAGGCGGATCAGGTTGTCGTCGGGTTTTTCGTTTGACAGCAGGTTCATGCTGCCGTACCAGACGAGGCAGCGGTCGAGGATCGCGAAGTGCTCACGGCAGGTTTGGGATGGGAAGACTTCGATGCCAGACTGGCGCAAGAAGCCGATTTTCTCAGCGGCCTGATATGTATCCTGTGCGTCGGGTGCAAGCGTGAGAATTTTGATCTGGACGCCTGCTTCCTGACGTTCGCGCAGGAGTTCCAGAAAATATGTGACCTTTTTGCGGCTCAGTGCAGGACTGGAAATCAGAATTTCCCGCTGCGCGGCTTGCAGATCGCGTTCATAGACTGGTGTGTAGGTCTGCGCGTCGAAAATAGTGCCAGTCTTCTCCTCCTGCGCAGCTTGCAGGTTTGCGCAGATCTCGAAGCCGATCTGGCGATAAGCGCGCAGGCGCTTATGGTACATGCGTTCCAGCGTCGGCACGTGCGCGTCGATATAGTCAAAAATGATCACATCCTGTTTGCCGTCGTAGTCGCGGTTCAGACGGCCCGCGTACTGTTCGACATTCCCCTGCCATGAGATCGGCATGGCAAGCAGCAGCGTATCGAGGCGCGGCAGATTGAAGCCCTCGCCGATATATTTGCCGATGGCGACCACGATCAACGTGTCTGTTTCCGACACGGCCAGCAGCGCGTCCCGGACCTGCGCGCGTTCTTTGCTGCTCTTTCCGCCCTGCAGCAGGAAAACGTGGTCTGCACTCCCCTGCAAGCGCTGATACAGCAGCCTTGCATGCTCCTTGTACTTCGTCATAACCAGCGGCGTCCGCCCGTTTTGGACGCAGGTGATCGTATCCGAGAGAATCTGCGCGTTGCGGTCTTCGCTTTCGATCACCAGCTGATTTAATTCTGCCATCGCGGGCGGTTTCTCGGAAAGGTGAACAAACCTTGTAAAACGGGGATAGACATAATGGCCGATGCCCTGCTTCTTCGCACGATCCTTCGCCGTGTACCGGAAGCGGATCGGACCGAGCTGCAGGAAAATCTTTCGATCCTGCCCGTCGTCGCGCTTCGGTGTCGCGGTCAGGCCGTAAACATACTTCGCCGTAACGGAACGCAGCACGGCAGTATCCGTATCCGCGCCCGCATGGTGGCACTCGTCCATGAGCACCATGCCGTAGCCCTGCACGAGTTCTTCCAGTCGTTCGCTTTTTCCCAGCGACGGGATCATCGCAACGTCAAGAATTCCGGTCAGGGTGTTTTGAGCGCCCTGTAATTTGCCGATCACGCTTATCCGCCGCTTGACGCGGCCCGCCGGCGTTGTGTAGGTCGGTGGTTTTTCTTCAATCGTCAGGAATTTTTGCAGATCCTCCTGCCAGTTTTTCAATATCTCGGCATTATCGACCAGAACCAGCGTATTGACCCGCCGCGCCGCAATCAGGTAAGCGGCGACGGCAGTTTTGCCAAAGGCCGTCGCTGCGCTCAGAACGCCGATGTCATGCGCCAGTAGCGCGTCCGCTGCGCGCTGCTGCTCTGGGTATAGCTGCCCAGCGAAGGAAACCTTGATTTTGCGGTCCGACTGCCGTTCGTCTGTGATGTGATATGGAATTGCTGCTTCCTCCAACAACTCCTTCAGACTCTCCACACAGCCACGCGGGAGGCAGATAAAATCGCCGTCGTCATGGCCGCAATAGACAATGCGCGGTATTCCAAGCGTTGAAAAGCCCATGGCCAGCTTCTTATGGAATTCCGGGTTTTTATAGGCTGCAAGCCTGCGGAGCTGGTTTTGAAGCCGCGGCTTGAGATTCGTGCTTTTAATATAAACACCGTTGGCATATACAAGATCGACCGCGCCCTCCACATCCTCCGGGTGCAGTGTAAGCTCTGTTTTTCTCCACGGCTTCTCCGGCAGGAAGCTTTTCTGCGTGTTTTCCTCCGCCTCCTGCGGTTCCTCGGCCAGTTGTCCAAGAAGCCCTGTTTCCGGTGTCCATGCCGCGATTTTATCCTCGATTTCCTTTACGCTCAGCTTTCTTGCGCTTTTCAGTGCACCCCATTGATCCGGGTACGCATTCCAGTTTTCGTCGACAAACGCGCTGTTTCCATTCCGCAGCGCCCGACCCTGCAGCGGCAGCGCAATCAGATTGCCGAGCTTTCCCTCCGGCAGATGCTCCTGCAATGGCAGCATTCGGTCATACGCGCGGAAGTTTTTCAGGCTGACCGATTCCGCGCCCTTTGTTAGCAGAGCCGTACCGAACTGCCGTGCCTTCTGTGCGGAAACGGTCTCGGAAAAGAAGATCCAGACATGCGCGCCCTGCCCGGAACGGGAGCGCTCAACCAGTGCGTCGATCTGTTCCAGCTCGCATATTTTGCGGAGCGCGTCGACTTCGTCCCGCCATGAGGCCGTTTTTTCGCTGCCCTGAAACGTGCCCTCGTGGTCATCGAAATCGAACACAAGGAAATAGCAGGTATCGTCCGGGAGCAGCGGATAGATGCCGACGACATCGCTGCTGTCCTCCCGCTCGCCTTTCAGATGGGCGAGCAGAGCGCGGATATTCAGCGGCTTATAGGCCCGGTTCGGGCAGTCCCTGCAGGCAATTTTCTGCCCTGTCGTTTTCGGGCAGAGTTTGTGATCCCAAAAATGCGTACAGACCGGAAAATATCCCGCTTTGCCGTCCTTTGGGCGGCTGCGGACGCTGTATACATCTTTGCGGCCTCTGAAATAGGTATAGAAAAACGAGACCATCTGCGGTGTGACCTCGTGTTGGAATATACGGCTGCCCTGATCGGCAGCCGCGGATATTTGATTTTCAGCCGTCTCCGGATACGTGATCCCGTGCTTTTTGAGCAGCGCCCGCAGCGCCGCGTTTTCCTGTTCAAGCTGCTCGATCCGGGCTTGCATTGTATCCATGGCCCGCTCCTTCTCTGACAGTGTCAGGCGTTTGCTTTTTGCAGATAAAACTCGCTTTCCGCCACGCGGATAACGAAATCATATTCCAAGCGTGTTGCCTTGGACGGGGTGATATTGTAGCGCTTGAAGACCTTGCGCAGATAGGCGAAATACTCCCTGTCCTCCTGGCTCAGCGGCGAAACCCATCCGCTGGCAGCTCCGGATTCTTCCGCGTGGAGCAATTCAGATCGATTCATATTCATCCCTCCTATATTCAGAAATGAGCGCTTCTGCAGCGTCTTCCCAAAGAACAAGACGGAACGGATCATAGGCCCCGACCTGCCGCGCGCCAAATTCGCGCATATAGTATTCCAATAATTCGCTCGTTTTCGCCTTAAAAATGAGTACGCCGTCAAATCCAGCTTCCTTGGATATCCGGACGGCATATGCAAACATTGCCTTTGCAATGCCGATATATCGCTTGGCCTCGCCTGTCGCATGAAGAAGATTTGCGTTGCTGTGCCGTGCGCTCTCCATGTAGAGAACCTCAACTGCAAGCCCACGTTCATCCAGTTCATAGGACATCAGACCAAGCAGTTCATAATTGTCTTCTCGATGAAGCGCGACTTTATTGGGCAGTTGCCTCGCATATGTTGACTCCCAGTTTGTCTGCCAGTCATGTGTTGCAGCAAAATCCTCTTTTGACGCAGGATCTATTTCCGCAGGAACCTTTTTGCTGGACACAGCATCCAAAACATAGAGATTCAGCATCGTATCACCCATTTTCATCTACTTTCATTGCTAGTATACCACACTCTCTGCTCTTACGGAAGATATTTTTTCGATATCGCCTTATACTTCCAACTCAGAGGGTTTATGTTCATCCGACAAATGGATTTCATCTTTGATTACTGCGGCGCAGTTTTTGCGCTGGGTTTTCTGGTTTGACCCACACGCTGACCCACACGGCGAAAGGAGCGGACGGAAACAGTGGAAACAAGAAGAGCAAAGAGTATTGATTTCTGAACAGAAAGTGCTGAAAACATCTAAAAATCGTAATTTTTATATCTTTTCTGCTCTTCGTAATCAGCAGGTCGCCGGTTCAAGTCTGGCCACTAGCTCCAGAAACCAGCGAAAATCGTAAGATTTCCGCTGGTTTTCTCTTTTATTTGTTCGGATTTTCGGGCGGCGAATTTGCCTGACCCACACCGCGACCCACACGGCGAAATGTCCAAAGAGCGGCGGAGAGGATGATCGTGTCATTCTCTCCGCCGTTCTGTGTTTTTTCTTTGTTTTTTCACATGACCTGTGCCATGAAATTACCCATCTTTTCGGCTGCGCTTTCCTGCATCTGCCGCGTGACGTGGGTGTAGGTGCGGAGCGTGAAGCCTGCGTCGAAGTGGCCAAGCATACTGGATACCGTTTTCACGTCTATGCCATTCTGGAGCGCCAACGTTGCGAATGTGTGTCTCAAGTCGTGAAATCTCAGGTGTTCCAGCCCTGCGTCTTTCAGAATCTTTTTGTGGATGTTGACCACTGAATCCGGGTGGTACATTTCGCCTGTCTTGGGTGACGGGAACATCCATGGGCTGCCGGGATGCTTTTGGTGTTCTGCGACCAGCAGATCAACGGCATCCTGCGGGATGGAGATTTTTCTGATCGAATTTTCCGTTTTCGGGCGCGTGATGTCCGGCTCGCCTGCGTTGTTGCGTCCGGCCTGCTTGCTGACGGAAATCGTCTTGTTTTCGATATCCAGGTCCGACCATTGGAGCGCGACCAACTCGCCCTTGCGCAGGCCGCTGATGAGTTCCAGATAGAACATGGGCAGGACACCGCGCTGCTCGGCAGCCGTCAGGTAGGACTTGATCTGCTCCGGCGGCAGGATTTTCATTTCGTGCTTCGGAATTTTCGGCGGTACGCAGTCGTCCGCTGGATTTCTGACAATCAGGCGTTCTTTCACTGCCCGGTCGAGCGCATTGTGCAGCATTGTGTGGATGCCGCGGATCGTGGAATCACTCAGCCCCGGCTGCTTTCCTTTCTGTGCTTCTCTTAGCCGCCCGTGTTCCTGTAGGTCTTTGTAAAGCCATTGCAGGTCGCGTCCGGTCAGCTTTTTCAGCGGAATATCTCCGATGCGCGGTGTGATGTGCAGTTCGATGCCGCGCCGGTAATACTCGGCCGTTGAGAACCGCAGGTGTGGCTTTGCATATAGCTCATACCACGTTTGCAGCCATGTGCCGAGCGTGTACTCGTCTGCTCTCCGTACATCGACGCTTTCCGCTTCCGCGACCGCCTTTGCCAGCTTCTCTTTTACCTCTGCCTGTGTCTTGCCGAGGACGTTCTTGATCAGCCGTTTTCCAGTCTTTTCGTCGTACCCGGCGGTATATCGCCCTTCCCAGCGGCCGTCCTTCCGCTTTCGGATATTGCCTTCACCGTTTGCCCGTTTCTTCGCCATACTCTGTATCTCCTTCGTTTTGGTAGCACAAATAACTACCACAGAAGTAGCGCAAAGTCTACTGATTTTTTCAGAAGATCGGAATATTTTTTGCCGCTTTCGCGTGTGCTGGAAATTTCTATTCTTTGTTTACTGCGGCGCAGTTTTTACGCAGTCCAGCTTCCATCTTCATTCTTGACTTCTTTACAGTCTGTTTTATAATGGTATTATGTAAAATGGTTTTTGTTTAAATTTGCAAGAAACAGAAAAACAAGGCTTAATAGTGACAAGTAACTATTTTGACGCAGAGAACGGTGTGACCCGAGGGTCATGCCGTTTTTCTGGGTCCATAGGTTGTTTCTGTGGTGATAGGCTCGGAAATAATGGGAATATCCACATCGTCCACGAAGTTGAAGAAAATCTTCACTTTCTGCTTGCGCTTGCCGCTGGACTTGTCCGGGGCATAGACGATGATCTTCTTGATATACTCGTTCACGATGGTCTGCGTCAGTTCCTCAACATCCACATATTTCTGTGTCAGGACAATAAAGGCATCCAGACCGTCGTTCATTTCTTCCCGCTGTTCGACCCATTCCTTAATAACCTCAATTTCGAGCTTTAACCGCTCCTGTTCGGCTTCATAGTCCGCAGACATCTTTTTGTACCTGTCCTGACTGAGATTTCCAAGAACATAGTCCTCATACAGCCAGGAGATGATGACATCCAAATCGGAAAGGCGGTTCTTTGCCTGTTCTACTTTCTTTTTGTCATCCTGGATGCTGCGCTCCTGGTCAGTCCTGCGGCATTGCAGCCATTCCTCCTGAAAGGCATCTACATCATCGCAGATATACTCGTTGACCGCACAGATGCGTTCCAAAACGATTTCACGAAGCACATCCTCCCGGATATAATGCGCGGTGCAGGTGCCACGATTGCTTTTATAGTGACAGCAAACATAGTGATCCTGTTTGCCCTCAAAGCTCTTGCTTGTGGTAAAATGGAGCTTGCCGCCGCAATCGGCACAGAACAGAAGTCCGGAAAACAATCCCTGCCGTTCCGCTTTTACGGGGCGGCGTTTGTTTTTCCGCAGCTCCTGTACCCTGTCAAACTGTGCCTGAGATACAATTGCTTCCTGTGTATCCGGCAGATAGAACATATCCTCCGGCTCGTTGGGAATCCGCTTTTTCAGCTTGTAGGACTTGGAATAGGTTTTGAAGTTGCAGGTACAGCCCGTGTACTCCTGCCGCTCCAGAATTGCCACAATGGACTGGTTGCCCCAGTGGTACGGTCTTTCTGGCATTGGCTTTTTCTTACGCTTGGCATACAGCGCTCTTGTGGTCAGAATCTGCTTTTCTTCCAGAATCCTCGCAATCTGCTCCGGGCCTTTGCCGTCAATGCAAAGGTCGAAGATGAGCTTGACGACCTGGGCCGCTTCTTCATCCAGAATCCAGTGATTCTTGTCCTCCGGGTCGCAGCGGTATCCGTAGGGCGGTTTGCCCATGTGCTTGCCGCTGGTTCCTCTCTGCCGCAGACTGACACGAACCTTCTTGCTGGTATCACGGGGATACCACTCGTTGAACATACGTCGTTCGGGAAGGTGAAGCGCAAACAGCAAAAATGCAGTATTCATGCGGGTTTGCGGCGAGATGGCTCTCGATCAGATAGCTCTCTTTCAGACGGTCAAAGGGCTGAAATCACAATCGCATAGTTGTTTTCATGGGAGAATGGCGGTAGCTGCGGTCATTCTCCCTTTTTTCGTTCCTGCCGCTTTCAATGAGGAGGAACACGAACATGGAAGAACCGAAAAGCACAGCAAAGCGCAGAACAAAAACCTCTGTTCCCGTGCAGGAGGATAAAATCACGCTGCTCCCGCTGTCGGAGCTGCACGACTTCCCCGACCACCCCTTCAAGGTGCGGGACGACGAGGCCATGCAGGAAACGACGGAGAGCATCCGGCAGTACGGCGTTCTCGTCCCCGCCATCGTCCGTCCCCGAGAGGACGGCGGCTATGGACGCAGACTTTGCAAAAGAGCATCCGTATATCTATCTCTCTGTGGATGGCGAGAATATGATTTTCCAGATCACCGCGCTGTTCATCACGGATATTGGTTTTGACTATATTGCACCTGATCCCATGGGAGATGATCTGACCAGCTTCTTTAAGACGATTGCGCGGAAAAACTGGCTTGACTTTGATGGCGTGACCTTCTCCGAGGAAGATATGGCCCGCTGGAGGGCGCGGGTATCCAGTTCAATGGAACCATCGCAGTCACAGACACAGATCCGGATGGTATAGCCGTTTTTTCGTGCCCAGTCGGCATAGCTACCGTCAATTTCCCGATGCGAAAGCCTGTTTCTATTTTTGGAGGAATCAGTCTTCCTCCAGCTCAAAACGAATTGTCACACGGCTTTGACCTCCCACGGTACAGGTGAACAGAGTCAAATCCCAATTTCCACTTTCCATTCCCTCTATATCTGTGGGGTTCAGTGTCTCCCGCTCCACCATTTTGTAGATGAATACATTTCCGTCTATATCTGTAAAGGTGGCAATATCGCCCTCCGAGAGCGTTTTCAGGCTGCCGAAATGGGAGGCATAGTTATGACCACAGAGAATCAGATTGTTCAGATATGCCGACCCGCTGTACCGGCAGGGAGCAGATTTCAGATTGGGATAATTCCACTCACTGATAATCGGCAGCTCCAGCTCCAAGGCTGGGATTCTTAAAACACCGATAAAGTCTATTCCGTTGATGGTTTCCACTGGCATTTCCATATTAGGGGATAGAACATAGTCCGGAATAACAGTCCGCTCATCGCTCACCAACGGCTCCTGATCCCCGGCGGAGTCCGAGGGAGCCTCTGGAGCGGCCTCTGCGGGCAAATACGCATCCAGCTGGGTTACCGCTTGCCTGGCCGATTGCTCTGCCCGCAGCTCGTCGTATAGGTTGTAGGATGCGAGGAAAAGGGCCGCCGCGATTAGCAGCAGCCCAACCGTAATCGACAGCAAACCCCTTTGTTTCCTGCCACTCTGTTCTTCATTTCTCATCTGTTGTACCTCTGCGGCGCACCAGGCCGATCACGACAAAGAGCAGTCCGGCGGCAATCAACACTGGAACCGGCCACCAGAGCTGGCCAGTCTGAGGCAGCGTCGGCTTTGTAGGTGTAGTAGGTTTGTCCGGCGTGGTAGGTGTTGTGGGAGTAGGTTCGTCAGGAATTTCCTCATTGTAGCTATTTGTCACCACAAAAGTGATACCCTCCCGTGTGACCTCCACGGTATAGCCCTCCAACTCTTTCTCCACAATGGTCCACGTATAGCGATCATTCAATCCCGTCCAAGTGTACCGCCAGTTGTTTGCCGCGTTCAGGGTTACGGTATCATATACCTTGCCGTCACGAAGAAGCTGAACAATTACCTCTTTGGGACGATCTTTTTCATGTCCATCATCGGCCCAGACCTTCAGAACCTTTCGGTCGATGATATGGTCATCTGGGTTATCAGGGATTTGGGATGAATCGAACTTTGCATTGACGGCTACATCATAAACCCAAATGTTATTCTCTTTGTCCAATCCAGGCAGCATTACCATGAATGGCGTGGGATCATAGCGGAAGCCATTTTGCGTGTGTCGATACCCCAGTACAAAGTACAAACCCGCTTTCAGGCTCTTTCCGGCGGTGGGAAAGGAAACCAATCCCTTATCATTGGTCTTTCCACTGTCTGTGGGGGAAATATCATCCCGCAATACATAGCCCTCCAGGGTGGATGCCAGTGTCCGCCAGGCCTCGTCATCCTTGCCCCGGATATTGACATGGAACTGGGCGAAATCTTTTGTGGTGGTCAGCTCGCCGTATTCGTCTACTGTGGCAACCAGGAAAATGTCAAACTCTGCACCAACCAGGGGCGTGTTTCCATCTTGATAGGAAATGGTCAAACTTACATCCTGATTCAAGTCAATACTTCCCGCCGCCAGAGCCTGTAAGGGTAGGAGAAGGAATACTGCCAGCACACTGAGCAGCGCAGCAGTCATGCGTCTAATCCTCTTCATCGGCTTCACCTCCGTGTTTCGTCTTGGGCCGCTTTGGCAGCAGAAGCAGTATCAGCAGTAACAATAGAATCGGGATCGCCACAATGGGCGCCACAAGCAGCGGTTCAATCTGAATGGCGTCCGCCGTCACGCGGACGGTTTTGGCCTCCTCCACATTGTCGATGCGGTGTCCCCGGACCAAAAGCCGATGGGTATTGATACCGTAGGGGGTGCAGGTCACCAATGTGCAGTAATCCTGACCCTCCACGATTTGCAGCGCTCCGACTTCCTGAGGCTCCACGATGAGGATCTGATCCACTTCATAGGTCAGCACCTCGTCCAGAATGCGCAGCAGGAAGATATCCCCCTCTCGGAGTTTGTCCAGGTTGGTGAACAGCTTGGCACTGGGCAGTCCCCGGTGGCCGGAGAGAACGCAATGGGTGCTTTCGCCGCCCACGGGCAGGCTGGACCATTCCAGATGGCCCACGGCGATCTGCAGGACCGATTCCTCCGTACCATGATAGATGGGCAGAGAGCAATCAATGCTGGGGATTTCAATATAGCCCATGACGCCAAGACCGGACACATTCAAAAGCTGCTGGTATTCTTCCTTCTGTGCGTCGCTCAGAAGGTAGGCGTTGTCCCGTTCTGCCAAAGACGCATTGTAGGCCTTTGTGGCGGCCCAGATTTCGTCATATTGATCCTGGTTCAAATTTGCGACTTCTTCGGCATACGTGGCAATAGCGCGGGTTTGGTGGAAGGAGTTCCAGTAATCGCTGACGGAAGGATACAGCAGCAAGGACAGTCCCGCGAGAAGCACCAGGATCAGCAGCAGCGTTGTGAAATTTCCTTTTTTCTTCTTCATGCGGGGTTCTCCTTGCCGCTGTGGGCCGGGGAGGGAGTCCCTCCCCGGCGTTCACAGCGGGATGTCAGTGCGTTTCAGATATGTATCAGGGAATTAGCCCTTGGTGCTCATGCGCTTCTTGGTGACCAGCAGCACAGCCGCGCCGAGGACCAGAACAGAGCCGAGGACATAGAAGATGGTGGTGCCGATGCCGCCGGTGGAGGGAAGCTGTGCACCAGATTGGTTCTCAATGTTGGCAGAAACAACACCGGTGGAAATCACTCCGGTGAACTTATCACCGCCACTGAGGGATATCAGCGTGGGGTTATCGGAAGACACATCGTGAGTAGCCGTAATGGTGAACTCGATATCGGGAATTGTATTGTAGCCAGAGGGCGTGGTGGTCTCGACCAGCTTGTAGTCGCCATCATCCAGGCCACTCCAGGTAAAAGTGGTCATGTCCTCACCCTTAAGCTCGGACCCTACAGCTTCATATGCACCAGAAGCGTTCTTCTTATACAGGGTGAAGCCTGCGCCCTTCAGAGGGATGAATTCCTTGTTGCCGTCGCTGTCGGTGCCAGTTTTTTCAGTATCCTTGGACGCATCATAGGCGGGGTTCTTGGTAACCTTGTTGACGATGGTCTGGTAGGTGAATACGATGACAACATCATCGGGGGTCTCGCCGTTTTCGCCGGCCTGTTCGTCATTGGGGTTGTTGGTATAGCTCACATGGGAGGTGTTCTTGTTGCCGGTGGAGCCAATAACGGCCTGATTGTTCAGCGTGGAGGTATACTCAACAGAAATGATGCTTCCGGCCTCGACAGAGGCAATGTCCTTTAGGTTGGCAAAGCGGACCTCAAAGGTGCAGCCGTTGGTCAGGCCTTCGGTCACAACCTCATAGCCAGTGGTAATCAGCGTTCCGTCAACATAGACTTTCACAGAATTCTTATTGAAGATCAGGCCAGCGTCTTCCTTATCGTGGAAAGTCAGCTTGTAGCCGTGGGTGTAGTTGGCGTAGTCCTGCGCAATGGTGGCGCTCAGCTTGAAGGGTACGGCATCGCCGATATCGTAGTCAGCGGAATCCTGCCAATCAGTGGTGGAGTTCGCCGCGCTGTCATTGGTGTCCTTAACCTTCTTATCGGAGGTTGTGGTTCCAACCTTGGGAGAGATAGTCGTAGGGCCGACAACCTGGACTACATACAGGGAGTAGGCTTCACCGTCATTGACAGGGCCGTTGTCCTTGATCAGATAGTAGCCGGTGGGTACGGTCAGCGAATTACCATTGGAAACCGTACCGAATTTTTCAGAATCCAGTTTCACATATTTCTGAATCTCCGTTAACTTTTCGGTGTTGCTCTTACCATTCACAGCGGCCAGAGCGTCCAGAGTGGTCTGATCGACAGCAGTTCCTTCGGTGCCGGTGCCGTTCTTGCCCCACTTGATGTTGGACAGAACACCCTCATGGAGGTCACCAGTGAAGATCTGGTATACATCATAGGTGCGGGTGCTTCCCTCGGGAGCCGAAATTGTAGTGTTTTCTGCCGCAAACGCGGTAGTAGCCAGAGCGAAAACCATAATTAGAGCCAGCAGGAGACTGGCGGGTTTTCTTGCGTGTTTCATTGTTTGACTTCCCTTCTTCTTTTTAAGTTTCTGCATAGTAATGGGATCATGCCGCGCATCAGGAGGATGCGGATTCCTCCTTTCTGCGTTTTGTATGGTAATACAACAGAAGGAACATCGCGCTTGCCGTTAACAAGACGCCTCCCTTGGTATACAGGGTGGTTCCGGCCCCGCCGGTGTGGGGCAGTTCAGGATAACAGACCTGATTGGTCACGGTAACGGCGGCTGCGGCGGTTCCGCTCTCGGGAATGGTTACCGCAGGGCCATTGGAATAGGTGACAAGGAAGTTTGCGCCGTTCACCGTGGCCAGCGTATTGTCTCCACGGATCGGCACGCCGTTATCATCCAACTCGTAGATGTGATACATTTTCCCAAGGGTCAGGTTTGTAAACTTCGCTGTCCCGCTCTCCGGCGTGACCGTGCTGTTCGCGTATGTGATGGTCACCGTTTGCAGCGGATTGCCGGTGGGATTTGCTTCGGCATAGATTCCAAAACGGTAGGCTCCGTCGATTTTTGCCAGATGATTGCCGCCCGCATCCAAAAATGCCTTGGCCACCGTGGCTTCGCCCTTGTGGTTGTAGGCCTGATAGGTGTAGTCCGCGCTTTGATACCAGACGGTCACACCATTCGGGAAGGTGGGACATTTCCCGTCCTCCTGCTGCTTTGCCACAGCGAAGTAGTGGGGCACGGCATCCAGCACATATCCTTCCGGGGCCACTGTCTCGGTCAGGCAGTAGACGGTGTTATACGACATGGTCTGCTCGCTTGTTTTTCCGAAGGTCAGGGTTCCGTCCTCGCCGGTGGTGCCGGTCAGGGAAAGGCCGTCCGTTGTTGGGGTAAACGTACCGTCAGCATAGGTTCCCTCCACCAATGTGAACGTCGCGCCGGAAAGAGTCTGGCTGGTATTGTATTGATCCAGTTTTTTGACTGTTACACTGGGAGAAGTGTCCGCACCAGCGGTGCCGCCAGAAGAATAATGGAATTCTTTGACCTCAACGCTGCCGCCGCTTGGGGTGGTATAGCCTTTCCAATGGGCGTTGTTGGAAATGGAGATGGTCTGACCCGGCGCGGCGTTGACTGTGGTTTCATAGGTAACGGTCAGAGGCAGGTTGTCCGGCAGAACAATTTTCAGCGTCTGTCCTTCCACGGAGGCGGTCCAGTTCGATACCACCTCGCCTGTCTTGGTGTTCACCACCTGAATGGAAGCGGTGTCCAGAATCAGGGTATCGCTCAGCTCGTCCACCAGGGTGATGGTATCCGCGCCGCTGACCAGATCTTCGCCAAGCCCGTTCAGCGTGATTTTGAACGGATACCGGCCGCCATTGGTTTCGGGGTTATAAGTGCCTTGCTTGGACAGCGTCTGTTTTCCGATTGTCACACCATTGCTGTCGTTGCCGATGGTCGTTCCCTCGGAATTTTGCAGGCTGACCACATTGTTGAACTCCTTGCTCACGCCGCCCAGAAGAACGTCAGGATCCGTTACCTTACAGACGATCTGTATCTCCACGGCATAATCGTCCCGGTATCCGCCTCCGGCTACCAGATTGACAATATCCCAGATCACCTGCTGACCGTTGGTGTAATAGTAGTTCGTCTGTTTTCCCGCGTTGTTGCTGGGCAGGGTCTTCGCGTGTTCCGTCCAGCTGCCGTCCAGGGCGGCGATTTTCTCAGCTGTGAGCTGCGCAAAGGTGGGTTTGGGATCCTGCCGAACTGCTTTAGATCCCAGCCACCACATACGGACATAGGTTACCTCCATCCCATCCGGGATCTGCTCGACCACACGGTGCCGCCCGGACAGGCTGCCCTCATAGTTCACATGAATCTGCCAGGCCACATAGGTACCCGCTCCGTTCAGCGCATCTGTGCTGATGGCCTGTCTTGTGCCGGGCTTGATGTCCGTGGTGGAGTTGCCGGAACCGGGATAGGTAAAGACACGGCCCAGTTCCTTAAAGATATTTTCGCTGCCGTACAGGGTCTTGCTGGCCGTGTTGTGGTCCAGCCAGTTGGTGCCGTCGGAGGAGCTTTGCAGCTTATTGTTATAGGTAAAGGCGTCTCGTTTATTGGCGGGCAGTTTACCCGGCTCGGTCTTGACAATCAGATAAAGGGAATCACCCTGCGCCAAGGAAATCCCTGTATTCAGGGTCAGCGTCAGAGAATAGGTGCCTTTCGCAACGGTATAGCTACTGCTTTCTAAGGCCTTCAGCAGGTTGCTGGCGATTAGCGAATCCAAATCCGCATAATCCGCGAGAGAGTTCGTTCCCAAATTGCCCGTATATACGCCCACAAAGGAGGTGTCCCGAATATAGTGAGCCGACCCGCCGACCGCATTCGTGACGTCCCTGATGGCAGTGCCCTTGGGCAGAACAGTTCCATCCACCTTGATGACCCAGTACAGTGCGCCATTGGCAAAGTCTCCGGTGGTCACCTGGGGTTCTTCGTAGTACCAGCTCTGCTTTTCCGCAGCAAAGCTGTTGCCGCCTTCCACGATGACAGAGGCCTCCACGCCAATTCTGGGAAGCGCGTATCTAATATTGCCGATACCCACCGTGCCGGACAGGTTAAATCTGTTGCTTACCACCACCTGCGTAATGCCGTCGGTATTCTTGGGCTGCGCGTAGTAGGTCAAAAGGTAGGCTTGCGTTCCATTCAATCCAATCTGCTCAGGTGTGAAGCTGAAGGAGGTTTGCCCGTCAACTTTTACCCAGACGGTTTGATCGGGCGTGCGGCTGCTCAAATTGGCAATGGCTGCTGCATCGTCCAGGCCGGAACCGGGTGCATTGCTGCTGATGGTATAGGCCTCCACCCGGACATAGCCCACAAACTCCATGTACTGGCTGCCCAGGCTGTCAGCCATGGACGCAGAGGACAGATCCCAGTCTCCCGCCTCATTGGCTGCCACCTGATACTTGTAGCTGCCGGCAGGCACAGTGAAGCTGCTGTCAGGGGAGGTGATTTGGTTAACGGAACTGTCGGTGGCGTCATACACGCTGCCGCTCATGGACACAGTGCTTTCCGTCTCCTGCTTCCCGCCCGCCAGCTTTCGGCTCCAGACCTTGCGGTCAATGGTCTTACTGGTGTTATAGCCTCTCAGCAATACGCCGCCATCTGTTCCGCAGTCATCGGTATAAATGCAGGCGCGATTGTTGATCTTGAAGTCTTTGTTTCCCGCCGCCACGAACACACCGGGCTCCACATTCACCGTGTAGGTCAGAGTCTTGCTCTCACCGGGAGCCAGGGAACCCACATAATAGGTGAAGCTATCGTTCTTCTTGCCGTCATTGTCCGTATCCGTGATGTTCAGTGTAGTTCCTGCCGTAATCTCCGTTAAGCCGCTGCTTCCGTTCTGGCCGTTGGAACCGCCCTGATAGAGGTGGAAAGAGGTTTCATCGTAGGACAGATTTTTGCGGATGGCAGCTAAGGTCCCATTCATATTTTGGACAGAACCGTCCAGCGCGTCCATGATTTTCACATTGTCCAGGACATGGCTGTTGTCCGCATTGGCCTTCACCCAAATGGTGTAGGTGATGGTGCCTCCGCCGTTTTCGCCGGGGGTAAACGTCGAGGCCACTTTGGACATGGTTGCACCAGCACGGGGCGTAAAGGTGACGGTGTCGCTGTCCCGCTGGTAGGTCTTGGAGTAAACATTCGCCGTGTTCTGAAGATTTCCCTTTGCCGTGACGCCGGTGTATGCATCCTTCAGCTTAACCCGGTATGTCAGAGTCCTGGTTTCGTTGGCTGCCATATCGCCGATGTCCCAGACCAGCGTGCCGGGTTTCGTCGGGTTTTCACCTGCGGGATCCGGGATGGGTTGATCCTCCGTGGGTGCCGCACCGATGTAGACGCTTCCGGTGCCTCCGGTTTCCGTGGGGCCATCCGTATCATTGGTAGCGCTGGACCCGCCCGTCACGCCCACATATTCCTCGATGTGCTGGGTATCCGCAAAGGTATCCACCACCTTGACCTCCGGGCAGCCATCCGCGCCAGCCGTCACGGTCAGGGTGTAAGTCAGATAATCGCCGTCTGTCTCCTCCGAGATGGCCGAGACGGTTTTGCTCAGATCCACATTTCCGTACTTGGCGACAATGTCACCAGCAAAATCGATGTTGATCGTTGTCTTGCCAATGAAAATTTGAGCGGTTCTATCTTCGCCGACCTGCGACAGGTTAACTTCTGCTTCCACAAAAAAGTCGCCGCTGATGACGGTATTCGTCTCTGTCTTTTGCTTTGCCAGCCATGTAGTATCAAAGGCGAGAGTGACCGTATTGTTTGCCACCGTGATGGTGCCCACCTCGGCGCTGCCGCTGGTGATTTTGCCGTTGGCCGTAGCGTTGCGAAACAGCGCCGGAAGGGTATAGGTCATCTTCCCGCCCGCCGCCAGAAGGGTGTCGATGGGGACATTGCCATAGCTGATCTCCAGCTTGAAATCCGCGTCGCCGGGAATATCCGTCGCGCCTGATACATTGGTCCACGCTGCGTTTTCATCCGTGCGGTAATAGAGTGTTGCGCCTGTGATATAGTTTTCTACGGAAACGGGATCGGTTGCCCCTGTTGTATCCGCATCCAGAGTCATCACCGAATAAGCGCGTGTTTTGGCGCCAGAAGCGTAGGCAGTGCCCATAACCGGCAGGCTGGGATCGATCTCCATGCCGGACATCTCTTCCTCCGGTTCGGTCGTTTCTTCCGTTTCTTCTGTCGCTTCTGTTTCTTCCGCAGTGCTGCATTCCTCCGTGTGGGTATGTTCCTCCATATCGCAGGTCAATTCCCAAGTGCCGTAGCACAGGGCGGTATGGGTGTGTTTTTCATCCTCAGGCAGGGTGCAGGTCAGAGACTCCGTATCCACCAGCTTCTCCACTGTCTCGAAACAGGACGCTGTGTGCTGATGGGAAAGAACCTGGATTTTGCCGCAGATCAGATTGCCAGATTCCTCCAGGCAGTCAGCGGTGTGTTCGTGGAGAAGGATTTCCGCTTTTCCGCAGACCAGCACCGGTTCCGTTGCAACCTCGGCTGGTTCGGTGGACAGGTCACAAGTCAGCATCTTATTCCATGCATAGCAGTCATCGCTGTGCTGGTGCTCATCACTCTCCTCCAGGCTGCATATCAGAGTGCTGGTTTCCGTGTAGCAATCATCCGTATGCACATGCTCTGTACAAGTCAATTCGTCGCGCTCCATGATGTAGCACGCATCTGTATGGACATGGGGTTCTTCTGCTTCCGGCACGGCATAGCAGCTTCCGGTGTGCTCATGGGTCTCGATCTCCGGCAGCGGGCACCAAAGGTTCCCATTTTCGTCATAGCATGCCGAATCATGCTGGTGAACGACAAAGTCTGCATACCCGCACGTCAGATTTCCTTCGCTGTCATAGCAGGTATCGTCATGCTGATGGAGATTCAGGCTTTCGATGGTACACACCGGCTCGGTCCGGGTGGCAGAGGTTACTTGCGTGTAGCAAGCCTCCGAATGGGTGTGTTCAGGAATCTCACACGCTCCCTTTTCCATGGTAATGGCGGGAAGAATCAATGCGTAGACCGTGCAGAACACCACAACGCAGGCAAGACCGGTTACAACCCGGTACCAGCTTTTTTTTCTTTTATGCGCTTTCATATATTTTTCTGCGCTCTGTAACGCACCGTGCTTCATATGCCAATCACCCACCTCTCTATTTAAGTATCCCGAAATCTGCTATCGGCCAGACCCGGAATACGATTTTTCCGACGATTTGTTCACCGGAGACGCAGCCCACCGTAGTGCTGCGGGAATCCACCGAGGTGGACCGGTGATCGCCCATGCAGAAGTATCGATTGTCCGGTACCTGGTAGGGCAAATCAATGTCACAATCCCCCAGGGATTTTTCTGTCAGATACGGCTCATCCAACAGATTGCCGTCCACATACACATTGCCCTCAACGTCGATATCCACCCACTGACCGGGGCCGGCGATACAACGCTTGACTAAAATCTTGTTGCCCATGTAAAAGGCTACCAGATCGCCCAGTTCACAATCCGACCCTTTGACAGAGAGCACAATATCTCCCTCATTCAGCGTTGGCGTCATGGAAGCCCCGTAGATCTGCAGCACCGGCATCCAGATGGTGGCGACCAATACAGCTACAGCCGCAACGACCACAAGGGTATAGACAGCGCTTCTCAGGACCCGCCGATATCGCTTTTTGTATTTCTCTCTGTCAAGCTCCGTTTCGAGCTGTTCCAGGGTTGGAAGCTCGCGGGACGGATTTGCTGTGTTCTTCATTGATCTCAACCTCTCCAGCGGACTGAATCAATTGCCGCAGTGCTTCCTGGTCTGCCAGCAGTTTGGACGCTCTGGCAGCGACCTGCTTCCAGTAGGCATCCGCATCCGCGTGTACTTTTTGGCTGTACGCCTCTGCCTCCTGCCGGATCTGGGCGGCCTCTTTTGCCGACTGCTCCTTGATAACGCGGCTGATGGCATCCTGCCGACTGCTGATCCGCTGGATATTTTCCAGATACTGCTGCGCCGCGGCCTCCGCCGCCTGAAAGACACCGTTGAGGGGCAGCCTCCGCCAGGGAACCGGCTTTGTCGATCTCGATCCTGCGGTCCCGAAGCTGTGCTTCCGCCTGCTCCAGCCTGATCTTCAGCTGGCTGTTTTCTTCTGTCTGGGCAATCAGCATTTCCAGCAGCTCACTCCGGCTCAAACGCCGCAATTCTTTATCCGCCATAGAGCACCTCCAAATCTGTGCCGCACAGCATAAAAGCAAAAAAAGAGGCAGCAGTTATTCTTCACCTGCCCCAAATCCTTACTCCACAGCACGGAAGTAATATTCCTCACGCTGTGCTGAGTTTCAACTAGATGAATGCGGCATTCAGCGCAACACATTATTTCCATTATGTAGTGAAACGATTATATCAAAAGATATATGCCCAATTTCCAATTAAAATAATTTTAGCACAAGCATACATGAAAATCAAGGGACACAGGAAAAGTATGTAAAAAGGTGGTAAAATCTAAGATAAAAGTGGCAGTACAAAAAGCGGGAAGCACGAAGCCGCCCTCAAATTCTTTTTTTATAGAGTATGAGGGTGGCTTTGGTGCACCCAAAATAGAGTGCGCTATTGTTAAGTTGGCATTCAGTCTGGGCTAGTAAACAACATAATGGAAATTATGTGGTGTTTTTTATTGCCTAAACTACAAGGCCCAATCGTTCGATTTTTCGCCGGTGTTCTGTGCCGGCGGTCATAATATAGATTCTTGTTGTTTCGATGCTGCTGTGTCACAGAATATCGGCCAATTTAGCGATCTTTTTCTCAATACCGTAAAAAGTCCGGGCAAACAGCTTGCGCAGATTGTGGGGAAACATCTTGCTGGCTTTTACTCCGGCTGCCTCGCAGAGGGATTTCATCTGCGCCCAAATATTGCTCCGGTCCAACGGCTTCCCGTTCCTGGTAATAAGGATCGCTCCAGAACGGATGCCGTTTTTCTTTGCGTGATCCAGAAGCATCTTCTTTAGCTTAGCATACTCCATCGCGGCGTTGTACAGCAGCCAATCGAGGTCTGCCATCTGTCCGTTTGTAACATCGTAGTGGTTCTCCACTTTCTCACAATCAATCGTAAGGACGGAGCCGTCGTTGTAGGTTAGCTCCACGGAGTTGGTATCCATGTTGTAGAAAGCGTGAATCAGTTTCGTCATTAATGGTTCCTCCAAAACATGTTCTTTCCTGTTCTCAATCTGAGATTATAAGTAAAATCCCGTCTGACTTCCTGTTAGAAATCAGACGGGATTTGTCCGTATGCACTCCGGATACCGTCAGCTAACAGTTGATAAGTGAATTAGTTCCTTATCACTGTTAAGCCAAGGGTTATTGGGATACTTTTGATGTTCTGCGACCAGCAGATCAACGGCATCCTGCGGGATGGAGATTTTTCTGATCG